>Ga0209396_1002517_pt1 | contig 19172 bp, 17 predicted proteins | sample GOMGulsemesocosm_6_FD_184638 | JGI IMG/M metagenome (GOLD analysis project Ga0209396, IMG submission 184638) | Methane-oxidizing microbial communities from mesocosms in the Gulf of Mexico - GOM8C Gulf of Mexico (SPAdes) (version 2) | ecosystem: Environmental > Aquatic > Marine > Cold seeps...
ATAATGGTCATGAAGGTCATGAAGGTCATGAAGGTCATGAAGCTCATGATGGTCATGAAGGTCATGATGGTCATGAAGGTCATGATGGTCATGAAGGTCATGATGGTCATGAAGCTCATGAAGCTCATGAAGCTCATGAAGGTCATGAAGGTCATGAAGCTCATGAAGGTCATGAAGCTCATGAAGGCCATGACGCTCATGAAGGTCATGAAGGCCATGAAGGCCATGAAGGCCATGAAGGCCATGAAGGTCATGAAGGTCATGAAGTTCATGATGGTCATGAAGGTCATGAAGGCCATGAAGGCCATGAAGGTCATGAAGGCCATGAAGGCCATGAAGGTCATGAAGCTCATGAAGCTCATAAAGCTCATGAAGCTCATGAAGATCATGAAGGTCATGAAGGTCATGAAGGCCATGAAGGCCATGAAGGCCATGAAGGCCATGAAGGCCATGAAGGCCATGAAGGCCATAAAGGTCATAAAGGTCATAAAGGTCATGAAGGTCATGAAGGTCACGCAGGTCATAAGCATAATGAAACAGCCGATCAACGTGTTGCACGTATGCTGAAAATCAAACCAGATCAGATAAATGCAATATTTATTGGTTTAACGTCACCTCAAGCAGTGCTAGGCATGCAAAACTACGTCAATAACTATCAAGCAGAACCACTGAGCGCAATTATTCCCGCTGTTGCACTGCAAGAGTTATGGTCATTCTTTGCTATCGCAGAAGTCGCATTGAATATTGTCACCGTGTTTGTTGTCTTAGTTGGTTTGTTAGGCATGCTTAGTATTATATTAATGAGCCTAAATGAACGTCGCCGAGAGATGGCTATTTTACGCTCAGTGGGAGCGCGCCCCGCACATATATTTAGCTTAATAATTGGTGAAGCAGTGGCTGTTTGTTTTGCAGGTATTGCCGCGGGCATTACCCTGCTATATATATTACTGTTTAGCTTACAAACACCGCTTGCAAATAATTTTGGCTTCTATTTAGAAATAAATATGTTAAGTTTTAATGATTTAATGATATTAGCAACAATCCAAATCTGTGCATTAATGATTGCGATTATCCCTGGTAGCTTGATTTATAAAACATCTTTATCTGATGGTATGAGCGTTAAGTTCTAACAAACTAAAGCCGTAACAATTTATTGTTACGGCTTTAGCAAATCAAGTTATGGTACAAAATAGTAAGACAGCACCAATAGTATTGGGTAGTATTTAATACATAACTTCTGTCAGTAAAATGAATACAAGGATACAACATGAAAAAATTACTTCTTATCCCACTGCTATTATCAATCTTTTCAGTTGCACAAGCGACAGAGACAATTCAAATTAGTTTTGCAGATCTGCAAGGCCAGGTTGAACCCTATAAAGACCCTTTCAAAGATTTAACAGGCGATCAGCTTTATAACCTGTCTATCTACGCACGTATTTCAGAGATGCAAAAAGTGGTCCCTGAGCGTATAACAGAGGAAATGATCGATGAAGCAAAAAAAGCAAAGGCACAACTCGTTGCAGAGAAAGTTGATATTGAATACCTGTTCGAACAGCGATTAATCATTATGGAAAAGCGCAAAGCAGCAGCGATGCAAACCAATGGCCTATTAGCAGACAAAAATATCGAGATGGGTGGTTATATGCTTGCGTTAAATTTTGATGATGGCAAAGTTTCCGAATTTTTATTAGTACCAACTATCGGAGCCTGTTCACATAAACCGGTACCAGCACCTAATCAACTAGTGTTTGTTAAACTAGACAAAGCTGTGAAAGCGGGCTCCGCTTATATGCCAATTAAAGCTACAGGTAAACTGCGCATTACAGCACAATCTAAGGAGCTCTACTTAGTAGATGGTCAAAAGAAAATTGAGATGTCATATCGCTTAGACAATGCAACGATTGAGCCTTATATCGCTACTCGATAATCCCTTATGCTAATTTAGAAGCCATAATTTTAACGATTATGGCTTTTTGCCAATACATTTACCCTATTGTTTTATAGTCGCCTGAATAAACAGCGACTAATATTGATTAAACCAACTATGCAGTTGATTCCATAGACTTCAAACGCTCAATAATAACATTAAGTTCCTGCTTAATATCGTCACTCTGAATCGCATTATTGCTTAGCTTAAATGAGGCATCACTCGCAAGATTCATTAAGGTTTCTTCTTGATCATCATCTAACCCCAAACTAAATAACATGCTTTCTAAGTTATTTACCATCTGTTGAGAAATTTCATTGGATGACTGTTGCTGTTTAGCAAGTTTTTCGGAGGTCTGTTGAATTTGCGTTTCTGCGATAGCGATAACTTCATTTAAAAACTGTTTGCGCTGTTGTTGTTGCAATATTTCATTATTTAATTTAACAACAAAACTGTTGGCGATATCCATGATACTCGCCATATGGTCTCGCAAGCGCCCAACAAGACTTTCATCTTCTAACGGCATATCTTTAATGAACAAAACAATATGGTCACCTTGTACAATCGTTCTACTACCAATACTAGTAATTCTCTCTTCAGTCTCTTTTATTTTTGCAAGAAACATAGCTTCCATTGAGTCACTATCACAACCAAAAAAATAGCGATGGTCGGTATCAATCATCACCGAAGCCTTTAAGCTAAACTCTTTGGTAATTGATAATACCGCTTGACCAATATCTAAGGCAGTATTTACTTCTTGACCAAGTTTAATAAACTCAATAATTTGCCCTAATTCACTGCTCACTGTCATTGCTTCAAGCGCAATGCGCATATTATTTTGTGCTTGTTCATTGGCTTCTTCTGTCACTTTTTGACGGTTAAAGCAACTTTCAATCTTACTAAATAGGTCTGTGCCATCAACTGGTTTGATAACGTATTCATCGCCACCCGCTTCAAAACCGGCTAAGCGCTCCTCTGTGCTATCTAATGCAGACACAAAAATAATAGGTAAACTCTCTGTCGCTGAGTTTTCTCGTAATGTGGAACAAACTTCATAACCCGTCATTTCTGGCATCTTTACGTCTAACAAAACTAGGTCAGGTAGATCCTCTTCAATCAATGCTAAGCACTCAGCGCCAGATTCAGCTTCTAATATTTGATAATCATCTTCTAACATCATTCTCAATAACACGCGGTTTTCTTTTGAGTCATCAACAATTAAAATATTTTTGTTATTCATTGTAAGTCCTATAACGTAATTTAAAATAGTTACGGTGCTTTAACGCGACCTATAATATTGTATTTAGCAGACTATACATCGTCATTATCATTGCTGTTATCAAGGTTAAGAAACTCGTCAAATAACCCTTTTAATATATAATAGCTACTTTCAATATTTTCCATTAATGGTTGATAATTACCTGTTTTTTGCTTTGCGGCTTGTTCAAGTTGATTGGCATTTTCTTGCAAAAGTACACCGCTCAAATTACCGGCAACGCCTTTAATGGTGTGTGCAAGTAGCTGTATATTTTGATGATGTTCACTCTCTCTATTATCAGTCATCGCATCACAAAGTAACACTTCGTCACGAAGCTCTACCACTCGACTAGGCATCTCCTCGTTGAAGCTTTCCACTAGTACTCTCAACAATTTCTCTTTACCCATCACCCTTTTCAATAATGCGCTTTTATCCCAATGCTTATCCATTGATAGACTACCTTCTTTTTCGAATAAATTGATACGGTTAATTACTGTTTTATAATAGGTGGCAACAATTTTTCAAGTATTCTTTGAGGCAATAACTTACCTAATGGGTACATGAAAGAAAAGTTATCATCATAAACCAAATTCACTTTAACATCGGTTGTACCAACTCTAATTACGATTTACTTATATAGAAATACTAGGACAAAAGTGAATGGTTCGCTATCTATGAACAGCGAATTTTATGAACTCTTATGCACTATTAGCAGGTTAATACGATGAAAGATAAATTGTTTGATTACATCAGGTTAAATATTAGATAACTTAAAGTAAACTGTTATTTTACTGCCAGTAAAGGTTAATCCTAAACACTCAAACAAAAAACAACAACGATTCACCATTATAAGAATCACGCATAAATACTAGCCTACAAAGTTGAAATTAAAGTTTTCTCCCCTACTTTGCCATTTGTAGAGCAGCTACAACAGAGCACTCATAAGGTCCAATATGCACAGCTGTTGAAATAGTGTGCATCGTATCTATCCAGTTTTTTGGAAATCAACGTTCAACTGCATCAGGCACACCAAAACAACAGCCAATTAATTATGTATTATTTGATTACAATCGCTTAGAAAACCGTTAATTTAAACCAGTAGGTCATAACGGTCTGATTGGCTTACTGGTTTTCTTATTCGCTTGTCGTAAAATGGTAAGTTTCTTTTTTATATTTCGTTATTATCCCTTTCGTAAAAACAACTATCATCTTACTTAAAGGAAAAACAATGAAATCTACCATCATCAAAATCGCTATCGTTGCAACACTTACCTCAGCTATGACAGGCTGCATTGGTAGTAATGCCGTCACTGCTAAAGTAATGGAATTCAACTTAAAAGCTGTTGATAACCGTTATGCACGTGGAGGTTTAAACTTTTTATTAATACCTGTTTATGGGTTATCTGTGGCAGCCGATACCATCGTATTTAACTCTATTGAGTTTTGGGCTGGTAAAAATGTAATCAATGGTAAACCACACATCTTTGATACCAAAATGAATACTATGTTAAATATCAATGATGACTTAGATCCATCACTCACAGATGCACCATTAGATCCATTAACGCAAGTTAACTCAACACAAAAAGAAGTTTACTCAGCATCAATCACTCCGATTAATGACAGCACATTGGATTTCCATCTTGTTTACACCAATGGTGATAAAGCAACACTGCGTGGAGAGAAAAATGGTGAGATGGTGAACTTTTATTATGATGGTGAATTTGTTACCACAGTAAGCATCCTAGAATTACAACAGCACGCTGTTAATAGCTAACTCTCAATCATAACTGTCGAACATTACAATTTAACAGTGGCCCTCTCTCATAAGAGGGCTTTTTACCTCCAGCTTCCCTGTAGGTTTTCTTCTCTTACAATGATAATATCTGCTTAATTATTCTTCTAAACAGGTTTAAAAATGGCAGGGAATACCAAGGAACATAAGATGTTTTTAATCAAAACAGAAATAGTCTGCCACTTGGTAAATATGTTAGCAAAGGTTGAACCCAATACCGCACAATATATTGAAGAAGCGGGCCTACCTGAAAATATTCTCACCACACAACATCGATATATGCCAGAAATTCCAGTCATGAATTTACTGGAAATCATTCAGGAAAAAAGTGGTGAAATATTATTTCAAAAGATGCTTTGGGAAAGTTGTCAAACGCTGTTTATTCCCCAGGTTTTATATCGTATTAAAAAAGTAGAAACCGTACAACAAGCTATCGATCTTTTTTTAGAGGTACGTAAAGAGGATGCACCGCATAGCCAAATAGAGTTCGCAGAAGTGATTGGCAAGATATGGCTTGGACGTCATAAAGCCCCTAGTAAAGCGCCATGGTTTGAGCTTTTTGAGCAACTTGTCGTGGTTTATCTGATTGAATTACTCCGTGCTCTAAGCAAAGACAAACACTGGTTACCCACACAAATATCTATTCAAAGTGACCAAGTCGAACGTTATCAACAACTATTAAGTCATCAAAAAAATAGCGAAAGTATTCAGATTATTACGCAACGCAATTATTCTGCAATTTGTATTACACCAGAAATATTATCCTTGCCTTATTACCCTAAATTGCATTGGCAAGAGGAAAAGCAACTGACTATCGAGAAACCAAACTTTTTTGACTCATTAAAAACCGCATTACCCGCTTATTTATGTTCAGGCAAGTTACCCATCAGCAAAGCAGCACAAATTACCGGTATGAGTGTGCGTACTCTGCAACGTCAGCTAAAAGTCATTGGTATCAGCTACCGAGAATTGCTCGAAGAGGCACAGATAAATCAAGCAAAGTTATTATTAAAAGATAAGGACCATAGCATTACTGCCGTAGCGAATCATTTGGGTTATAGCAATATATCGCATTTCTCTAGAGCCTTTAAAAAAGCGACAGGTATTAGTCCTAGCAAATTTGTATGATGCATAATGCAAAAGATGAGAACTACGTTAAGCCCTCATCTTTTGCAATGTAAGAATAACAGCTCATTGTGATTAGGAATTTATCCCTGCGATTATCACCAAAATAAAACATGGTTTACATGCCATGAACATAAATAGCTTTAAGCAGTAAAATGATACGGGCTTTCTGAGTAGTTTTCCGTTATTTATAACATTGAATTAATACACGCAGTCGCAATAGTCATTGCTTACCCGATCAACTCTCCCTGCAACGAACAATTTATCTGGCAAGAGCAAGCACACCTTACTCTACAAATTCAAATTAACGATGCTAAAAAGCGACTAATCGCTCCAATCACTGCTTTTCTCTGCATAAATACACCAAAAAATCTAACCTAAATAAGTCGTTCGAATTATAAAATCGTTAATTAATATAACGAGTTATAGAGCACTTACAAAATGTCTTTTAAATCACATAAATATACACACAAAACGGAAGTTGTATATTTTACAAACACTGCTACTATCTATTTTTTATTTTTACTGCGTTTTCTCATTGTACGCTTTTTGATTCAGGATAAACTTTGCCACACTCACTTACACAACAGTTATCTATATTAAAGCAAATATCTAACACAGTTGGTGCCTATATATATAGTAAAGATTTACAGGGGATTTATACCTATGCAAATCAAAGCGTGCTGACATTATTTAAAAAACCAATAGATCAAGTTATTGGTTATGACGATAGTCACTTCTTTGATCGTGATACCTGCCAGCGTATCCAAATGACAGATCAGGATGTCATTCAGCAAGTAAAAAAAGTGTCCATTGAAGAGTCTAATCGCATCGCAAGCACGGGTGAGATGCGCACTTATCAATCAATCAAAAGTCCTCTGTTCGATGAAAATGGCGAAATTGTTGGTTTATGTGGCATATCAACAGATATTACCGAGCAGGTACAACTTAAAAAGACTATTTCAGATCAAAAGCAACTGCTTGATATTGTACTCAATAGTATTGATGCACATGTTTATATGAAAAGTGAAGATCGTCGATTTTTGTACGCTAACGCTAAAGTTACTGAGCTTTTTGGACGACCAACCTCAGAAATTGTGGGCGCAAAAGAGACCGACATTTTACCTGCTGAAATGGCTGCGCACTTTCACGAAAGTGATAAAAAAGTATTTTCAACCAATCAAACCCAACGAACAGAAGAAACGGCCACGGACGAGCAAGGGGTTGAACATCATTATTTAAGTGTAAAAGTACCCATTACTCAAAATGAAAAGCGCGCTTTGATCGGTTTTTCGACCGATATTACCGAACTTTATCAAATGAAAGAGCAATTTAAACATCTTGCTAATACGGACTACCTAACCAACCTTTATAACAGGCGATATTTTACCCAGCAGGGAGAACGTGAGTTTTCCCGTGCAAGGCGTTACCATAAACCTTTTGCCATCGTGTCATTAGATATTGACCACTTTAAAACGATCAATGATAACTTCGGTCACCCCGCGGGTGATCATGTACTCAAAGAGGTTAGTCGATTATTAACCAATGGTATTCGTAAAGAGGATGTATTAGCGCGTATGGGCGGTGAAGAATTCACTCTTTTATTACCTGAAACAGATCTTAAAAACAGTGAAATATTAGCCGAACGCATCCGCAATACCATCCAGAATGAGTTTATCTGCTACCGCGATTCAGTGCAGATTAATGTCACAGTGAGCCTCGGTTTAACACTACTAACAGATACGGATGATCACTTTGATGATGTGCTAATTCGGGTTGATGAGGCGCTTTATCTTGCAAAAACCCGTGGTAGAAATCGATTATGTTGCCTGTAGAATGACTCATTCAATTCAAACACACAAAAATATGTCATGACCATAGTAAAATCAACACTACCGATACTCTACTCTCTGCAACATTGCCCCTACGCAATGCGTGCGCGTATGGCACTCTTTAAAGCAAAGCAATCTATTTTAATACGCGCGGTAAAACTCAATAACAAACCGCGACAGATGTTAATCGCTTCCCCAAAAGGCAGCGTGCCGGTATTGGTGGTCAATGACATGGTCATTGAAGAAAGCCTAGAGTTGATGCTGTGGGCTCTGTCAGAGAGTGATCCCCTAGACCTATTACAAAGTACTCAAAAAAATAATGTTAAACAGATGGTATCGCTGATTAATCACTTTGAAAAACAGTTTGTACCTGCCTTAGAAGCTTATAGCTGCGCCAAACGCTATCGTGAAGATAACACCCCAGCCTGCCGTTTAGCCTGTGAGAAACAACTACAGCAATTAGAAACAAGATTAAACACACATACATTTTTATTCTCAGACAGTGAAAGCTTAGTAGATATCGCCCTAGTGCCTTTTATCCGCAAGTTTGCACGTATTGAAAAACAGTGCTGGCGAGACAATAACTCCCCTAAACTACGCAGTTGGTTAAATAACTACTTACAAAGCCCGATGTTTACCAAAATCATGGCGCAACATGAGTTATGGGTAGATCATCAACAGGATATTGTGTTTGCTTTATAATGTTTTTTCATTCTCATCAGCACAGCATTCATCCTGCATAAAACCAATCACCGCATCTAATTGACTAAACTCAGCAACACAATATAGGGTGCGCCCTTCACGGCGCTGTGAGATTAGCCCCGCCGACACGAGACTTGAAATATGGTGTGATAAGGTTGAGCCGGGTATAGCCAATTTTTCCTGCAAAACACCGACTGCAACACCTTTAAAACCAGCCCGAACTACCGCTTTGAATATCTTTAAGCGTGTTACATGACCTAACTCTTTTAATGCTTTGGCAACGATTTCAATTTCCATAAATCACTCTTTGTTAAATTTATATTTCGACAATAGCAGAAATAACTTGCCAATAGCAACTGTGTTGATATATATTTCGACTATTCCAGAAATATAGTTTTATGTAAGAGGACTTAATTATGTTTACAATAAATACACAAATGTTAACAAACACAGTGAATATGTTTGCTTTTTTAGCGGTAGAATTAACACTGCTATTTTTGCTGATCAGTTATGCGGTGGGTGTTTTACAGTTATATATTCCGCCACAAAAAATACAGAGCATATTAGGGGCTAAAAAAGGCAAAGGTTACCTGATAGCGGCACTGCTTGGCGCAATCACTCCCTTTTGCTCCTGCTCAACCATCCCTTTTTTAAAAGGTTTATTACGTGCTAAAGCTGGCTTTGGCACTATGATGGTATTCCTATTTGCGAGTCCACTGTTAAACCCAATTATTATCGGCCTATTTTTTGTGACCTTTGGGATGAAAGTAACCGCCTTTTATTTCACTATCGCGATGGGCGTGTCGGTCATTGCAGGTTACTTATTAGAGAAGTTGGGTTTTGAAAAATATATTAGAGAAGAGGCTTATCTTGAACCTCAAAGCAAAGGTTGTTCATCGAGCTGCTCTGCTAAATCAAAACCTGTGAGTAAATGGTTTAAAGTATGGCAAACCACGTGGAGCGACTTTAAAAAGGTATTACCTTACTTGATTGGTGGTATCGCGCTAGGCTCGCTTATCTACGGGTTTATGCCTACCGAATTTGTTGCTCGCGTGGCCAATGATAATAACCCTTTTGCAGTGCCAATTGCGGCTGTGATTGGTATTCCACTGTATATCCGCGCTGAAGCCGTGATCCCATTAAGCGCAGCTCTGGCAGCAAAAGGCATGGGACTAGGCGCAGTGATGGCATTGATTATTGGCAGTGCAGGTGCAAGTTTAACCGAAGTGATTTTATTAAAATCTATCTTTAAGAATCAGATGATAATTACTTTCTTAGTGGTGATCCTATCGATGGCGATGTTAGCGGGATACTTGTATAGCTACCTATTTTAATCAATAACAGGTTTGTTATCAAAGCATCTGCAATTGATGCTTTGATAGCTTTTACAATGATTAGCTTAACTTACTCATCAGTTTTGTCTTTTGTTACCTTAAGAGAACTTTGCTTGTTTTTATTCACTTCTAATGTAAATACATCGGGTCGAGAGTAATGGCCTGCAACATCTAATGAACGTCTGCCGTCCACGACTTTGCTAAGGTCGATATCGGCATACAAAATAGTTTGCTGTTGATGCAACGGCCCTGCCACTATTTTCCCACCGGGTGCAATCACCACCGAATCCCCTTTATTGATCCATTCATCAGGGTCACTATAGATATTTTCTTTGTCCGGAAAATCATCGGGAATATCTGCCGCTGTTAATACCACACCACTGCTAATCACCCAACATCTGCCCTCTCGCGCAATATGCTGCATAGTACCAATCCAAGCTTCACCACTGTCATAGGTGGGTGCGATATACACTTCTACCCCCTGTGCAAACAAACTATAACGCGTGAGAGGCATATAATTTTCCCAGCAAATCAGCGTACCAATTCGCCCAACCGGTGTTTGTACAACATTTAAACCAGAGCCATCTCCAAATCCCCACACCATACGCTCTGGGTTGGTTGGCATCAGTTTACGATGGTGATTTAAGATCTCTCCATCTTGCCCAATAGTGACCACTGAATTATAAACCGTACATTGGCTCAGTTGGTTATCTCGCTCATTGAAACCACATACCAAAGTAATGGCATGTTTTTTAGTGGCTTGTTGTAATTTATGAAGATGGTTCTCCCCAAGATCCACGGCTGAATTAACCAGTTTTTGATGTAAGGCTTCGCTTGTCCCCCAATCATTACCAGGGCGAAGACGCCATACCCAAGCAGGGTAACCAGATATAAAAGCCTCGGGAAAAACAACTAATTGCGCACCATTATCAGCAGCTTCTTTGACGAACTTAATGGCTTTTTCAATGGTTTTTTCCCTGTCAAAAACCACGGGGGCATATTGCACTACCGCAACCTTACTCATAATAAACTCCTCAATTAACACCCATTTTTGCGCAAAAACTTACAAAATAGTTACTTAAAACCCTCTGCAGTAACGGGGTCAATGACACGTTTAATCAAGGTCACTTTGGTGGCAGGGAAACCACTGCGCTCAGCATGCTCATTAACCAGTGCTTCACTGTCCGCTAAATAAATACAAAAGGTGCTATTAGCAGTGACATAGGAATGTTCCCACTGCACATTTTTTCGCTCCGCTTTCATATCATTTAAAACAGCGTTTGATTTACCAGCCGCTTCCGTTAATGCGTCGTGGTCAGCACTACCGATATCAGGGATCTCTCTTTCAATCATAAATCGAGGCATCATCATCTCCTTATATTGAACAACTTGAAAAGTTGCTTACTTCATTGATAGTAGTTTTTTAAGAAAATCATGCTAACCATAAAAGGTCAAAATTTAGACAATAAATTTCAGGTAAATAGAGTGGATTGATAAATAAAGAAAAACTGGCAGTATTTTGAATAGAGTTAATAAATCCTCTGTTAAATTCACAAAAAAGGAGGCCTAAAGGCCCCCTATTTATAATGGTTATTTAGCATAATAAATTAAAACGCTATGCTAACACCCACGCGGTAACGCCACTCGGTTGAGCCTGCATCATCCCCAGGAATATAAAGGCAAGCGTTTGCGGGGTCACCCATTAGTGTTTTTGACCCCGTTAGTGTTTTTTTAGCGGGATACTTGTATAGCGACCTGTTTTAAACAAGTACACACTGTACAGAAAAAACAGTTTCGCTTAGTGAGCATGCGCAGTTAATGCGCATGCAAATACCCCATCATTTATTCAATTACTTTAACGTAACGGATGTTGCCAACGCTGGTAAGTCAACATTCGCCACCCCCACTCTACCGGTCCCTGTTTAAAGTACTTTAACCACCAAGTAGACAGTATGAGTTGAACAATCCACAGTACGAATATAATAGGTAATAATTGTAAGCGAGAGAGTTCACCATACCAACCTAGCCCATAACCATAAAACACTAAGGCACAAATCAATGATTGCATAAGGTAATTGGTGAGCGCCATTTTACCAACCTGCTGCACAGAAAACTTGAGTAATTTCGCTTTGTCAGACATAAGAAATAAGTTCAACAAAGCGATATAAGCGACCACCATCGGCACGCTCCCCAACACATTAGCCATACTTCCATATCGCGCAAAAGAAGCCAATGACCATTGCTGTGAGTAATTATAAAACAAGCCGAAACCAATGACAGGCATAGCGATGATAAATAGCGTCACACATAAACGAAGATAAAAGTCACGACTATAGGCGCCTTGCAACAGTCTCAATTTAAATAACGCCATGCCTAAACACATCATTGAAAAGGCACGTAGCAATCCAACAAGCACATAACTATCTATTAAGCGATTGGGCTGATGCTCCCCAATAACATGATTAAGGAGCATGCGTTGGATTTGCTGGTAATCCCCCTGGTATAACCCAATAGCCTGTTGTATATCTATTGTTGAAGGTTGATACGCCACATTAATAGCGAGTATTTCATTTTCTCCCATTAAGGGGGTTGATACATCAACGATGCTGCTCAAGACAGCTCCCCCCATGGCAATGCTCGCCATAAAAAATAACCATTTAATACTGAGATCTTTTAACGGATAGATCAAACAACCTAACAGAGCATATAGCGCTAAAATATCACCTTCCCATAAATACACACTGTGTAGTAGCCCAATTACAAATAACCAAAACATTCGAGAATAATGGATAAACAGAGGGCTTTTACTGTCCGTTGAGGTTTTAGTCGCTAACAGCAACGTGCTGGCCCCGAACAGTAAAGAGAATAAACCCATGAATTTTTGATCAGAAAAAAGATGGAAAAAGGAGAATAAGAAATGATTTAGATAATCATCCTGACCAAAAGAGGTCGGGTTCATGTAAGCACTCATCGGCATTGAGAATGCGATCATATTCATGGTTGGCAAACCTAATATTGCAAACCCTCTTAATAAATCAATCGCCTCAATGCGCATGTTACATCCTTGAAATTTGAAACAAAATGAACACTTTACATCAAATTATCAAAAACTAAAGGTACTAAAAAAACCCAAGTAATATTATTACTTGGGTTTTATAGGAGCTATTCAGGTTTTCACAGTTAAGGAGAATGCAAAACGAAGAGCCTAGCTTATTTCCATTTTTTGGGGCCTAGTTCGAACAATGCCCCTACCCCGTCCGGTTAGAAAGAGAAACTTAAACCAACACGGTAACGCCACTCGGTTTTGCCTGCATCATCCCCAGGAATGTAGATATTTTTATCGGTATCAACAACTTCGAAATATGGGCGTAAATTAGGCTTCCATTTATACATCACTTTTACTGTGTGCTCTCGTGCTGATAACTCACCGTTAGCTAACTCACCACTGTGCTCGGTGATCTGGTCAAAATAGGTGTATGCATAAGAGAGCATAAAGTCATCTGAGTTATAACCTGTCCACACATCGTAACGATTCCGCTGCATCGTCTCATCAACACCGTCATCATTAGTCATCTTGGCATTTGAAAAGTCATAACGGTAACGGGCATGTACAAACAAACCATTATCAAAGTTATAGTTCATTTTTAAATACGGCATCATGATGGTATTACCACTCATGAAATTCATCGTAAAACCGGGGTTTAGCGTGAAGTTTTTATTAACTGCATAGGTGTAATAGTTAGTGATTTCGGTATTTGATACCGCTAAGTTTTCACCAAATGAATCGCCATAAGTACCGTGGTTAATGTTAGTTAACATCTCAATACCGTAACCATTATCAAAGTGGTTACCAATGATTAAACGAGTACGGTGGCGATCTGATGGGTCACGGTATTCGTGGCGTAAATCAATATAACCAGCTTGTACCGTTGATGCCATTGTTAAGCCACATAAACCTGCGATGATTAGTTTCTTGTTCATAGTTTGTCCTTTGACCAATTAGGGTAAATAGCTGATCAATTTTTGCTTGTTAAAATGACTGTTCTCGGCGTTAAAAGCTTTGCAAAGGCATCACCATTCACATCAACTTTTGCCTGATAAAAGCCATTTTTACTACGCAAAATTTTGATCACATACCTAACCTAATCGGTATTATTTTAGTTTTTAGACACACTTTACCCTGAGCGCTATTTTGCGCTCATAGGAATTCCCTATGTAAGAATTGGTGCATAACATCCCGTTATTCACCTATTAATAACAATGAAATTAAAAAACAGATCTTTCTTGCCTAAATTCCATTGCTATAAAAAAGGCCAGTTAAACTGGCCTTTTTGGGTTAGTAAGCTACGTTTAGCAACTGACCAATTGGGTAAGCAGCACGGACCACAACTTCATCTTGGAATTGCTGTGCTGTATGTAGGATTTGTTTGGCTTGTTTCACTTTACTGGTTGGCAGTTTTTTACCTGCTTCGATGTAAGCAATTAGTTCTAAACCTAACTCGGCTACCTGTTTTGTAGATTCAACAACAGGTTTGATCTCCGTTAGTAGGTAGTTAGCTTCAACTAGCTCCAAAGCCGCAGGTGTATTATCTACCCACAGTTGCAACATAGTTTTCATTTCAGCTTTAGCCGCTTCGTTAGACTTGTCGGCAGTCCAGGTTGCTACCAGTGTTTTTAATCGACGTGCTTCATTACTTTCTACTGGTAATGCATCGGCAAAACGGTTTAGTGGTTCAAATTTATGGTAGTTACCTGCCGCTGATTTTTCATGGTGACGGTGGTAGTACTGCGCTTGCTCAACAGCTTGTGCTAATACTTGCAGTGGACGCACATCTTGGCCATTAGTTAAACGTAAGTAGCTCTTATGCTCTTGCCATTGGTGTTGCAGCCCAACAGATACCGTTGACCAGCTATCCATTGCATCTAAACGTTTGTACATGCTTGGTTCGTCAGTTAAATCCACATCAGACCATAGACGTTCTGCAATGGCGTATGAACGAGGCCATAGGCGTAAGTCCACTAAATCATCTTTCAGGTTTTCAGCCCAAAGTGTGATTTCCCCCCCTAGGATACGATCAGCTTGCTCTTGACCAACACCGTTTGGTTTACGGTTATCAGGAATGCTCGTGCCCTTTTGCTCAGATGAAGCAATCTTTTCACCTGTCATTGGGTACTGGCCATTACCGGTACGTGTATAACCCGTTAATTTATCGTCTTTCATTTCAAAACGAGGGCTGGTATGACCCATCCAAGTATCTAACCAGAAACTGGTTACACCTTTATCTAGGCTAATATCTTGCACACCACGACGTGCTTTACCTTTAAAGTCGATAAAGCCACGCAAATCACCTTTAACATCGGTGATCAGCGTGAAGCTGCCTTGTACATTACTACCACGCTTTCTTGGCATATCAAATGACCACGTTTCAAAGGTATCACCTTTATGTAACTGATCATCAACGGTTAATGGTTGTGGCAGAATTTCATTACGGTAATGGAAGCTAGTATCCATTGGTTGGTCAACATAGAAGCCCGTTGATAAAATACCTTGGAAACCATCTTTTACAGCATCACCGAGTGCGTCTTGACCCTGCCATGACTGGATCACAATGCTCTTTGGTAGATCTGGGTGGTAAACTTCATCCCAACCAATCATTTTACGATCGTATTTCGCTAGAATTGTTTCTACTTTCTGGTTAAAGAAAGCGTGTAACTCTTTATCGTCAGCTAAACCATTGGCTTTCATGTACTTCTGAACTTGTTTGCTTTCATTCCACTGTGTTGGGTCAACTTCATCACCACCAATGTGTAAATACTCATCTGGGAACAATGCCACCATTTCAGCAACCACTTTATCTACAAAGGTATAAACATCTTTGTTACTTGGATCGAGTAGTGGTTTATGTACGCCCCAATGAATCTCTTCTTGATAAGGACCCGGTGCAGACATTAAATCTGGGTAGGCAACGGCAATGGCAGAAGCATGACCCGGTACATCGATTTCTGGAATAACACGAATACCTAAGTTTGTTGCATAGGCAACAACATCTTTGATTTCTTCTTGTGTGTAGAATTTACCATCGCTAGCTACATCGGTTAATTTCGGATAGCTTTTAACTTCAACACGCCATGCTTGATCATCGGTCAGATGCCAATGGAAAATATTTAATTTAGCTGAAGCAATACCGTCTAATTGACGTTTAATGGTATCAATTTCTACCCAATGACGTGACGTATCTAATAAAACACCACGCCATTTAAAACGTGGCTCATCTTTAATGATCACTGCAGGAATGGTTGCGCCCGTTTTGCCGTTTTCCACTAATTGCAACAGGGTTTCAATAGCGTGCATTGCACCATAAGGAGAGTTCGCAGTGATAACCGCTTGCTTGTCTTTCACTGTTAACGAGTAAGACTCATCTTCTTTCACCTGTGGGTAAGCCGTTGCAGGCCCCTCTTTTACATTTATGATCACTGAAGCCGTTTTGCTATTTTTACTGATTGGTTGTTTTAAAAATAGGCCCGTTTGTAATTCAATACGCTCAGCTAATCGTTGCGCGGTATCTTGTAAACGTTCTGATTGGAATCCTGTTAATGCGATGGAAAAGTTTGCATCAACCTTTAGCGCTCCTTGCTTTAAATTCACTTCCTGTGGATATGGCATTAAATTTAAGTCGGTGTTTGGTGCTAGCGCAATAGCTGATAGCGAAGCAAAACCCGACAGGCTAAGAGTAAGTAGAGCTAAAGGTTTGATTTTCATTGTTATACCTTAAAAGTTTAAAGAAATAAGAAAAAAGCCCTCCTTGGCAAGCCTTACAAAGTAAGGCCATCGCGCTGCTTGTAGGTGCTACAAGCGGTTAGAAAAATGTTTCAAGCACATCAACCACTTGATAATTATCATCAAGCACAGTGATGTTTTTCCATTTGTCGAAAGTTAAACAGGGGTGAGAAGTAGAAAAAGCGAGCATATCCCCCACTTTGATATCAGCATCAACAGGACAAGAAAGATAAGCGTGCTGATCCATGATGTCAGTCACTATCCAGCTTTTATCCGCCACACTAGGTCTCTCTTGCCCAGGCCGATAAAATAACGTTGATAAAGGCAGGCCAGCATCAAAGGCAACATCACGTTTACCCATGCCAATAATGGCTTTACCCGGCTCAGGAATAGATTGTACATAGGCCCACACTTCCAGTGCCGATTGCAAATCTCCCGCTAAATCACAGGCAACTTGGTTACGTCCCATGACTGCATTTTGTGTTGCTAAATAGATACCCGTATCGTGGATCAGGTAACAGCCAGGACGAATGATACAAAGTACGTTAGCTGGTAAGGTTGCTTGACTAAACGTTTCTGCGACCACGTCATACCAAGCACTACCTGCGCCGGTTAAGATAACCTGCTGTGTATCAAAACGGCTGTTGACTAACAGATCCTGTGTGGTTGCAATCACCCCAGAAAGAAAATCACGAATTAACTGCTCTTCATTATCTCCATGAATAACGCCTTCATAGACCTCAATACCAGCGAGCTTAATACATTCATGACGATTGATTTCACTGATAACAGCGTTGATTTGCTGTTGATCGCGACACCCACAACGTCCACCCGGCACGCCTATTTCAAGCAGTACATTTAAATTCAGGCCCGTTGATTCAAAAAACTGAGCAAGTTGTTTTACATTTTCAACACTGTCTACTAAACAATAGAACTCAAAATCGCCTTTTAATAACAACCCGCAGATCAAGCGCATGTTTTGCTTACCCACCAATTGATTAGCCATCATGATACGTTTTGAACCATGATCATAAGCAGCAACCACTTGAGGCGCAGTCGCTAGTGTAATAGCCCACGCCCCAGCCTGCAGTTGTAATTTAAATAACGCAGGGGTCATGGTGGTTTTACCATGTGGCGCTAATTTAACTTGATAATGGTTTGCAAATTGTTGCATCCATTTTAAGTTGTTATTAATGCGTGACTGATAAAGTGTTGCTACAGGTAAACTTACCTCTTCTTTGAGTAAGTCCCACTCTCTGAGTTGCAGATCACCAAGCCCCTTTGTAATTTTGTTTTTATGATAGTTAGTAACAGACATCTTGCTCACCGTGTAAAGTTATATATTGCTTGAGACATATTCTGCCTAAGCCACAGAGCAAGTTCTAGTAGTAAACATTGAAATGTTGCTTTCAATCACAAAACAATGCGCGAGAGTGATACTTTCAAACATACAGTGTAAAAACGAGCCTAACATCACAGAAATTTTGTTATGGTTACTTTAAATTAGCGACATGAAATTTAGGGGAACAACATGCAAAACGAATCAGATATCGTTTCGATTATTACGGAAAGTTTTGGTCAACTAAGAGACGCAGAAAAAAAAGTGGCACAGCTTATTCTGGCAGATCTGGATTTTGCAGCGAATGCGAGCATCAGTGAATTATCTGCAGCGGCAGAGGTAAGTGAAGCTAGCATCACTCGATTTGCAAAAGCAATACATTGTAAAAATGTGCGTGACCTGAAAATTCGCTTGGCACAATCTTTAGCGGTCGGGCAACGTTTTGTAAGTGATGTGAATGTTGAACCTACTGGTATATCAGGCATTTATGAAACCATTACTTCAGCGTTAAATCATAACAGCCAGCTAATTACTCAGAAACTGGTTGATCAAGCCATAGAGAAACTCAGTGGCGCACGCCAGATATTGATATTTGGCGTCGGTGGCGGTTCAACCATGCTCGCACAAGAGATGCAATACCGTCTGTTTCGTTTAGGTTTTGCTGCAACCGCTTACAGCGATCCAATGTTAATGCGCATGGTAGCTGCCACGATGGATAGTAATGATGCACTTATTTGCCTATCAATGGGCGGCTTTTCGCCAGATGTATTAGCAGCCACTGAAATAGCGGCACAGTCACAAACTAATACTGTGGTGATTAGTAAAGCAGGCACACCACTGGCAAACATCGCCGATGTGTTATTACCCATTGAATCTAAAGAAACAGATTACATCTTCAAACCAACCGCATCCCGTTACGTGATGATGGCGGCCATTGATGTGTTAGCGACTGAGCTGGCTATCAAACACAAGCGTAAGTCTCGTGAAAAATTAAGAAAACTAAAAGTAAGCCTAGATAAACACCGTGGTGGCGCCGACCGACAAGCACTCGGTGATTAAGTATTAAAAATTGCTTACAG
>Ga0209396_1002518_pt1 | contig 19156 bp, 16 predicted proteins | sample GOMGulsemesocosm_6_FD_184638 | JGI IMG/M metagenome (GOLD analysis project Ga0209396, IMG submission 184638) | Methane-oxidizing microbial communities from mesocosms in the Gulf of Mexico - GOM8C Gulf of Mexico (SPAdes) (version 2) | ecosystem: Environmental > Aquatic > Marine > Cold seeps...
AAGCAGGTACAAAACCTGAAACCACACCAACAAATACTGAGATAAGTAAGGCACTAATAATAATTGAGGGAGATAAACTTGCCGGCATTAACATGTCATTGATCACCTTGGTTAGCAAAGCAGCAATACTTAAACCAATAATACCGCCGAATAAGCAGATAGTTGAAGACTCGAACAGAAACTGTAATAAAATACTACGTCGCTTAGCACCGATAGCTTTTCTTATGCCAATTTCTTTTGTACGCTCAGTAACAGAAACAAACATAATATTCATCACGCCAACACCACCAACAAATAATGAAATACTGGTAATAATTAAACCAACAAGGACAACCGCTCCCATCATATTGTTGTAAGCGTCTAGTAATGTATCTAGTTTATTGATTGAGAAATCATCATCTTCAGCAGGTTTTAAGCCTCGAATTTTGCGCATTTCACCAATTACTTCAAATTCAAAATCAACCATGGATTCTTGGCTAGGCGCTTTAATGGCAATATTAACATTGGCTCGGCCACCATTATGACCGAGCGTTTTTCCAAAGGTGGTGATAGGAATATAGATTTGACGATCAAAATTAGGTCCACCAAAAAAGCTTGTTCCTTGTTTTTCCATTACTCCAATAACCAGAAACTTATTACGGCCAATTTTTATATGTTTACCTATTGGATCTGAATTACCATAAAGACCATCAGCTATTTCTGAGCCAATTACAGCAACTAACTTTTTATATTCGACATCAAATGGCATTAAAAAACGGCCAGTACTGGGCACCATATCGGAGACAATAATTTGTTTTTCAGTTGTTCCAGAGATATTGATGTTTTCTAATATTTTTGATTGGTATTTAACGTTTTTATTCCCGCCAATACTGGGGTTGACTATGCCTCGACCTAATAATTTTTGTTGTAGTGCATCACTCGCAGCTAGGCTTATATCTTTACGGTTACGAAATTGAAAACCTGGGCCCATCTGCACCCAAGGTCTTTTTGAAACATAAACAACGTCTGCCCCGACCGAAGCAAAAGTTTGTCTAAAGGTATTTTTTAGGCCATTTGCCGCTGTCATTGTGGTGATAACGGCAACAATGCCAATAATTATGCCTAAAGCCGTTAACATACCTCGACTTTTATTAGCGACAATTGCACTTAAGGCTATTTTAAATGACTCAGCGATATCTAGAGAAAGCTTCATAACTATACCTATTAAAGAAAACGACTAATTACTTGGTGATATCAGTTTCAATTAGGCCATCACGCAGCCTAATTACCCGATGAGCATGTTCAGCAATCTCATCTTCATGGGTCACTAAAATAATGGTGTGCCCTTTTTCATGTAAACGATTCATCAACACCATGATTTCTTCTCCTGTTTTACTATCCAAGTTGCCTGTTGGTTCATCAGCAAGAATAATTGAAGGTTCACAAACCAGTGCTCTGGCAATAGCAACACGTTGACGTTGCCCACCTGAGAGTTCATTTGATTTATGATCACTTCGATCTTCTAGTCCTACTGAAGCAATAGCTTTTTCAACAATTTCTCGACGCTTTCGTTTAGGCACGCCTTTATAAATCAAAGGCAACTCAACATTTTGAAAAACACTAACTCGGGGCACTAAGTTAAACGTCTGAAAAACAAAACCTATTTTTTCATTACGAATTTCAGCTAGCTGATCCTCGCTCATTTCATTAACGCCAAGCCCTTCTAAATGATAACTTCCAGAAGTTGGCACATCTAAACAGCCGATGGTATTCATCAGTGTAGATTTTCCTGAGCCTGACGGCCCCATAATGGCAACGTATTCACCTTTGTTAATATTTAATGAAACACCACGAAGCGCATTGACCTCTTGGTCACCCATAAAGTAGGTTCGGGTAACATCTTTAATTTCTAAAATAGCCTCAGCCACTTTAACTTTATTCATCTCCTGAGTTACTTCTTGAACAGACATCTTATTTATCTCCTGATGTTTGTTCTTCATTCATTTTCTTTTTGTCTGTTACAGCTTCACCGTTAGATAAGTCTCTAGAAATTGCACGATAACTACCTGATACCACAACATCATTTAATTTCAGTCCATCTGTAATTTCAATTAAATCATTACTTTGAATACCGGTTTTCACTTGGTGAGCAACAACTTTGCCATTTGTTTCTACAAAAACGACTTCAACAAAACCATCATCAGCGGCAGTGTATTCTTTTTTCTTAAAGGCTTCTTTTTCTTGTAGTTGACCAACCGTACGAACCGTTACTGATTGAATAGGAACACTTAACGCATTATCTCGGGTATCAGTGACTATATCGGCACTCGCTGTCATGCCTGGGCGGAGTTTAGAAACATCGCTAGTGATGGTGATTGTTACTTCAAATTCTGTTTTTTGATTTGCTTGAGCATTTTGAGCAGCAATAGCACTGGTGGCAATTTCTGAGACTTGACCTTTTAGCATAGTACCTAAAAGAGCATCAACTTCAATTTCAGCTTCCTGATTTAACATAATTGCAATGATGTCGTTTTCATCAACATTCACTAATGCTTCCATTTCATTGAGATTAGCTATGGTCATAATGACATCTTCTTGGAATTGAGAACCAATTGCTATTTCACCCGCTTCTTTATTTAATTTACTTATCGTACCTGACATGGGTGCATACATAGTTGTTTTAGATAAATCATCAAGGGTTCTTTTCAACGTACCTTGGATTTGGGCGACTTGTTCTAAAGATGATTCATAACGAGCAACTTCTACTTGATAAGCTGAATGCTTAGCGTCTAAATCAGCTTGTGATTCAAGTTTTTTTGATACTAACTCTTCGGAGCGACGCCAAACACGTTTAGCTTGTTCCATATTTGCTTTCACTAACTTAGCATTAGCTTTTCCCGAACGAACATTAGCTTCTTGGCTCTCAACACTTGCAATGTAGCGTTCCTTGTCTAACTCTACTAGTAGCTTGCCTTTCTCTACCCAATCACCTTCCTTGACATGTAAAGCAATAATTTTTGCACTAACATCAGCACTGATATTCACTTTCGTCTTAGGCTGTATTTTACCTGTCGCATTCACCTTTTGAATTATTTGTGCGTGAGCGACCTTAGTGGTCTCAATTTCAGTGGCGGTATCTTCATTGTTATTTTGAGATTTTACATAAAACCCACCAGCAGCAACTAATGCAATTACGGCAGTAATAATAATTATTTTTTTCATTGTTTATCCTTGAATAAAGTAACCACTCAATAAATATAAAATGTTAATTATCTTTGTTATTTTTATCATTTATCAATTTGTTTCGTTTTAGTATAGTTAAGTTTCTTTTCACTACCTTGTAGATCAAAGTGAAACGTCAGTGAATTATGTTAAATTTAAGGACTCAAATAAAAGCAGGAATAGCAAAGAACAAACACAGGAAAATATAATGAATTTAAATCATCTAGTTACGGAAAAATAAGCCACATGGAATAATTTTGATACTTAGATTCTTCTACTCGTTTGAATGACTTCATAAATAACTTGTTACAATTGGAACAATAAAGTTGAAGCAGGTCAGAACATAAACCATCACCTTTAACAGATTCTTTAAATACCCCGTAGAAGAAATGTTTATGCGATCAGAGAATTTTTACCATGATATTAAACGATGCATACCATTGGTCGTTTTAACTACAGAGGTGTATCAGAAGAGATGATTAAAAATTTAGAAAAGGCGGGTTAAAAATATATACTGAGCTTGGAAACAAAGAATGCTCAAGCTCAGTAGGCTTATCTCTTACTTTCGAATACCTTCAAGGTGGAACTCTAACTCAACATGTGTTGAAGCGGGCCCTAAATTTGCTGATATACCAAAATCAGCTAAGCCAATTTTTGTTGTACCACTAAAGCCAGCGCGGTAACCGCCCCATGGATCTTTACCTTCACCAATTTTAACTGCATCAATAATGATATCTTTACTTACACCATGTAGCGTTAATAAACCTTTAATTTCTAACTTACCATTGCCTTTGTCTGTCACTTTAGAGCTAGAAAACTTAGCTGTGCCAAATGCACTTACATCAAGGTAGTCATCACCGCGTAAATGCTTATCGCGCTCCGCATGATTAGAATTCAAGCTAGTAGTATCAACCAAAATTTCAATTTTTGATGCTGAAACATTTTTTTCATCGTAACTAAATTCACCACTGAATTTGTCAAAACGACCTGTTAACCAGCTATAACCTAGATGTTGAATTTTAAAGTTTACTGACGCATGTGCTCCTTTATAATCAACGGTATAGTCTGCCGCTTGGCTTGATGGTGCTAATGTAAACGCTGCTAGTGTTGCTGCTAATAATAATTTTTTCATGTTGTTCCTTCAGTGGTTTAATCATTAATTTTATTTTTTAATATTATAGTGAGTCGTGTTTATTTAGAGTTTCTGCTACCTAACATTCTTCTTAACGTATTATCTTTATCAATAAAGTGATGCTTTAATGCCGCTAAAGCATGTAAAATCACGGTTAACATTAGAGCGTAAGCAAGGTATTTATGTACTATGCCTGAAAGATCTTCTTGGTCAGTAAATAGCTCACCAAAACTTGCTACTGATAACAAGTTAAAAACCTCTATGGCTCGACCATCAGCGGTTGAGATTAAATAGCCACTAATCATCAAAACAAAAAGTGCGCTATAAAGAAATATATGTACTATGCTCCCTATTTTTTTTTCAATACGTGTATGGCTATTTAGATGCTCGGGCTTTATTTGAAAATATCGCCAAACGACTCGGATCATCATGACGATAAACAAAAGAATACCAATACTTTTATGGAGATCCGGACCTTGTTTATACCAAGGATCGTAATAACCAAGATCAACCATCCAATAACCTAAAGAAAATAATCCGATAACAGTAACCGCAACTAACCAATGTATACTAATCGTTATCCAGCCGTAGTGGCTTAAAGTGTTTTTCATTTTTTTCCTACAATCGATTTCTTACAAAATATTTTATAGCAGCATTATAGAAAAATTAAGTAGCTAAATGACTTTTAATTGTTTCCAAATGGCGTGTAATAATATCTGTGCTAAATTATAATGATGATTTGCCTTAATAATTTTTGTGATATGGAAAGCAGCCCAACTGATATCAGCTTATATATAGATTCTCTCACTGAAGAAAGAAAAATAGTGCTCAATAATCTTCGTAAAGTGATTATTGATAATTTACCAAAGGGCTTTGACGAAGTTTATTCTTATAAAATGATAGGTTATGTTGTTCCGCACAGTACTTACCCTAAGGGATATCACTGTGATCCTAAATTACCTCTCCCCTTTATAAACATAGCTTCTCAAAAGAACTTTATCGCGATTTATCATATGGGAATCTATAGTGATGAAAACTTGTTAGCTTGGTTTAAAGAAGAATACCCAAAGCATTGCTCTACAAAACTTGATATGGGAAAGTCTTGTATTCGTTTTAAAAATATTAAAAAAATCCCATTCGATTTAATCGCTGAGCTAGTGGCAAAAGTATCCGTTAAACAATGGATTGCTTTGTATGAAAAAGTAACATCAAAGTAGTAACATCAGCTTACAAGTAAGTAATACTTATTATTTTTTCTAAACAAAAGGCAGTAACATTAAATATGTTACTGCCTTTTTATCTAAATACATAAATACTAACCAGCCATGTTCAGCAATCGTATTAATCGCTAATAAAGCCTAAGACAATTGCCTTTATATTTGTCTCCTCCATTCAAAGGTAACAACAATACAATTTAGTATTATGAATTAATTAAATGTACATCGCGTTGTGGGAATGGAATAGAAATATTGTTCTTATCAAGTGCTTTTTTCATTGCTTCATTAACATCAAAAAACACATCCCAATAATGTTCAGGAAGACAATGAGGTCTCACAACCAAGTTCACTGAGCTATCAGCCATTTCAGATACACCAACAAAAGGGGCAGGATCAGACATTACTTGCTCATTGTTTGTTAGCACTTCCATCAATACTGACTTTGCTAAATCTATATCTGCGTTATAAGCAATACCAACAGTAAGGTCAACACGAATTTGTCCTTCAACCGTATAATTAACTATTGGCCCGTTTGATACCGCACCATTAGGTATAATAACTTGCTTTGATTGAGGTGAGATCAAAATACTATTAAAAATTTGTACTTCTTTAACAACCCCTAAGTGCCCTTGTGACTCAATTAAATCACCAACTTTATATGGTTTAAATATCATAATTAATACACCACCAGCAAAGTTAGCTAAACTTCCTTGCAGAGCTAAGCCAATAGCTAAACCTGCGGCACCTAATACAGCGATAAAAGATGTAGTTGCAATGCCAATCATCGAAGCGACAGAAATAAATAACAGTACTTTTAACAACCAAGAAACCAAACTGTCCATAAAAGGTATTAATGTCGGATCTACCTTAGATCGCTTCATTGATATTTTAACGAGCTTACTAACGCCACTAATCAGCCATAAACCAATGATCAGTGTAAGAATTGCGAGTGCTAATTTAGGGGCGTATTCTAACCCTAACTCATATGCCTTCATTGATAACGTTTCAGCTAACGCAACTGTGCTGTCTACTTGACTCATAAAAATCCCATATATGTGTATTATTATAATTTCAAAACAAGCTTAGGTAACATTTCTTTAATATTCAAGCTGTTGAGAAGTTTTCGCTTATAAATTAAGATGAAACACCGGTTTTCGTTATGTCATCTTTTGACAGTTGACTCAGGTTCAAGAAAAAGTTTTACCGACTAATACTGAGTATTTAACTCGACCACTGCTAATCTATTTAAGAAATTCTACCAATCAAGGCCTTTTTGTGCTTTTACACCTGCTTTAAAAGCATGCTTAACGGGCTGAACTTCTGATACCGTATCAGCCAAATCAATTAATCGACGATGACAGGCACGCCCGGTAATTAACACATGCTGCATTTTTGGTCGGTTATTCAATGCCTCAATAATATCGTCTAGTTCAATATAGCCATACTTAACCATGTAGGTCATTTCATCGAGTAAAACAATATCAAGGGTTTCGTCGCTCAACATTTCTTTACTTTTTTGCCATGCGACTTTCGCTGCGGCTAAATCAGTTTCTGTGCTTTGCGTTTCCCATGTAAAACCAGTGCCCATAACATGATGCTGAACAGCGAATTGCTTTAAAATATTCATTTCGCCGCATTCCCATTTACTACCTTTAATAAACTGAACAACACCTGCTTTTTGTCCATGACCAATAGCGCGTAATACCGTACCAAAGCCTGAAGTACTTTTGCCTTTGCCGTTACCAGTTATAACAACTAGAACACCGCGCTCTTCTGTCGCCTGGGCAATTCTTTCGTCAACATTGGCTTTAATTTTTTTCTGCCGTTCAATATGCTTTTGTTCTTTTGCCGCGGCTTTTTCAGCTTCTATTTCGTCTGCTTTATTCACATCACTCATATTATTTCTCATTCTCTTTAATTATATTGTTAATCATTGGGTTATTCATTACTGATCAGGATTAACTTACCCGTTTCAGGATCTCGATAGACTTGTCTCATCGACTGATAACCTTCTTGGCTTGTCAGCTTATTTTTTAACCCTTCAGGTGTTGAAGTTAATTCTTTACCGACAGAATCGACAGATTATATTTTTGCCGAAGACGGTTTACTTGTTAAAGACTCTTTACTCGCAGAAGACTCTAACTGATTCACCTGAAAGTGCTGCCCTAAGTCTGGACTTAATGCTACAAGAGCAGCAATCAAGCCACAAGCAAATACAAGCATGATATCAATCAGGTTAGCTATGGAACTAAAGGTTCTTGCTCTTGACTATCAAATTGACTACTGCGCCATTCGTTACTCATTTTATTCACCTTATGCGCTTTTTGCTACCACAGTTTCAAGACACGTTTTTGAATCTATTGTTGATAAAGTATGATTAACTTCATCATCTAAACGTAGCATGGCGTTATCATACCAACGTCTGAGCATACGCCCTAAAATAAAACCAATTCAATCAATTGTCGCCTTTTATTTGCCGCGACTAAAGCTTAAATAACAGAGAAGCATTCGCCGATAGCAATGCCTAATTCATAAATAGCCAAGGCGGTAAAAAAAATCCCCCTAGACGACCGGTTGTAATAACTAATAGGTAATTAAATGCATTAACGCTAAAGAAAACCATATAACATATTAAGGCTCCAACTTAAGTATTTGACGACGAACACGGAAATAACCACTGAGTACCAATAGCAAAATCACAATAACCAACCAGAACAATAAGTGAGCATTTTCAAAGAACTGATCATGACTACTTTCCGATGACTTTGCATCTTCAGCATTATTATCTACCGCTTGATTATCTTCCTTCATCGGTGAAGACGGTGAAGGTGCCGATATAGTAGCGGAAAGTAGTAATCTGTGTGTTTTGATTTAACCTAAAACCAAAAGGTGAAATTAATAAAACCGCTAAGCTTCATTGTCTTAATCATTTGGTATTCGCATTTTAATAAAAGATAGAATAAGCTGTAGTAAGTTTTTTATCGTATAAATGTTCTATTCCTTGTCTCTTAGTATTTAAAAGACTATTTATTGAAATAAGAGTGAGTTTAAAAAGTCCGTAAGGTTCATTTAGGTCAAATTATGAAAAAAGATATTGCTAAAAATTTACTAAAAAAGCATGACAAACTGGTTCACAGTGAGGCTGTTGATGTGGTTTCTCATATACAACGTGAGCAAGATGAATGGTTCATTAATACTGTGATGATAAAAGGTTGCGATGCACCTTTTAAATATAAGCGTAAAAAGGCATATAAGTCGCTCACAAACCAGCAAGTAAATATCACCTATTACCCAAGTACGGAATTGATTGCCGGCTTTGAAATAGAAACAATGAATGTTGTCAGAATTAAAATCACCTGATTTTCGTATACTACCAAAGCTCTCCCTTCGAATTACGTCACTTTTAAATAACAAAATAATATAACAGCACATAGATATAAGTTATTTCAGGTATAAAAATAATTTATTTCCCTTTAATTCAGCTTATTTTCTATTCACCTCTTGACGAAAGCTTCGCCATCTTACATAAATATGTTATCAATAATAAATATATTGATCGATTCGGCATTTATTAATAAATAATAATAAATATATAAATGTAATTTTGGGGACATCGAGAGGATTTTATTATGATATTAAATCATATTTGGGGATTATACACAGACCCTAAGAAAGAGTGGCAAACAATTGAAAAGCGTCACGAGAGTTTAATGTATAGCATGATTCATATCATTACTATTGCATTAATACCTGCCATTTGTAGCTATTATGCTGCCGCACATATTGGCTGGACAATAGGCGCAGGAGACCCTATTAAACTAACACAGCAAAGTGCAATGATAATGTCTGTTGCCATGTATTTTGGTCTGATTTTAGGCGTAGTATTTTTAGCCTATTTAATTCAGTGGATGGCAAAAACCTTTGATTCATCACCTGACTTTACTCAGTCATTAGAATTAGCGGCTTATACGGCAACTCCATTACTCATGGTTGGTCTTACAGCTCTATTTCCTGTACTTTGGTTTGTTACCTTAGCGGGGTTAGCTGCTCTTTGTTATTCAGTTTATTTATTATATTCTGGTGTGCCGATCATGATGAATATTCCAGAAGAGAAAGGTTTTATTTATTCAAGTTCTGTAGTCACTTGTGGCATGGTCTTACTAGTATCTTTAATGGCATTTAGCGCCATCATGTTAGGTATGGGCTTTGGCTCTGAGTATATTGCCTAATAGTTAGTTCATATCTAAATTTAGCTACACCTAAAAAAAAGCCCGTTTAGCATTTAGCTAAACGGGCTTTATTTATATCTGAGTAAAAGTATTAAATTATTCAGCACCTTCGTTATGCATATCTATAATTGAATCAGCATCTTTATCAGAATCTTCTTTAGTTTCATTATTTCTTAACGCATCTAACCTGTCTAAATAAGCTTGATTGATATCATTGGTAATGTATTCACCGTTGAATACTGATGTTTCAAATTGCTTAATTTCAGGGTTCGCATTACCGACAGCACTCACTAAATCTTCTAACGTTTGGAAGATAAGTTTATCAGCACCAATCAATTCACAGATATCGTCTAATTCACGACCATGAGCAATTAATTCATTAGCACTTGGCATATCGATACCATATACATTAGGGAAGCGAATTTCAGGGGCTGCAGAAGCAAAATAAACATTTTTTGCGCCAGCAGCACGAGCCATTTCAATAATTTGTCCAGAAGTCGTGCCACGTACAATAGAGTCGTCAACCAACAATACATTTTTACCGGCGAACTCTGTTCCTATCGCATTAAGTTTACGACGTACCGATTTTTTACGCAGCTCTTGACCAGGCATAATAAAAGTACGACCAATATAACGATTCTTCACAAAACCTTGACGGTATGGAATGTTAAGATGTCGTGCAATTTCAAGCGCTGTATCACATGATGTTTCTGGAATTGGAATAACAACATCAATATCAATATCTTCCCAATCTTTTGCTATTTTATCACCTAACTTTTTACCCATTTCAACACGTGAACCGTAAACTGAAATTTTATCGATAGCAGAGTCAGGACGAGCAAAATAAACAAACTCAAAAATACAAGGATTAAAGGTTGGGTTCTCAGCACATTGCTGGCTATGAATTTGACCATCTTCAGTGAAGTAAATAGCTTCGCCTGGCGCAACGTCACGAACAAACTCAAATTCATTGGCATCGAGTGCAACTGATTCAGAGGCGATCATGTATTCAACACCTTTTTCAGTTTCACGTTTACCAAAAACAAGTGGACGAATACCATTAGGATCACGAAATGCCACCATGCCATGACCAACAATAACAGCAACGGTTGCATATGCACCACGAATACGTTTATGCACATGACCAATAGCGGTAAAAATATCATCCGGCGTCAACTTTAAATTTTCTGACAACTGTAATTCATGACCCAAAATATTGAGTAACAATTCAGAATCAGACGTTGTGTTAACGTGACGACGAGCAACATTATATAACCATTCTTTTAATTCAACCGCATTGGTTAAGTTACCATTATGAGCAAGAGAAATACCAAACGGTGAGTTTGCATAAAAAGGTTGAGCTTCTGAAGAGCTTGAAGTTCCAGCTGTTGGGTATCTAATATGACCAATACCAATGTTGCCTTGTAAGCGCATCATGTGACGCGTATGAAACACGTCTTTTACTAAACCATTACCTTTACGTAGTCTTAAGGTATTATTGTGAATAGTCACAATACCTGCAGCGTCTTGACCACGATGTTGAAGTACAGTTAATCCGTCATACAATGCCTGACCAACCGGTGTTTTACCAACAATGCCAACAATACCACACATGAATTTATTCTCCACAGAACTAAAAATTAAAATGTTTTAAGTAAAAAACACTCTAGTAAATAAAAGTTATAACAATGAACAACAGCCCCATTTATATGGCACTGCAAAAATTTATTTTAAAAAGCTTGATGAGTTTTTTAAATATTCAAAAAACCATTCAACAATTAAAGTGAACTCAGGGATCAATTGCGATTTGACCCACCAATCACTTGACGACGCGGGGGTAAAAGCGTCCATAAAAAATAAGATTGCACTGGTAACAAGTACACCACGTAAAGCCCCAAAGACTAAACCAAGCACTCTATCGGTACCCGACAAGCCCGTTTTACTAACTAACTGACCGATTAAGTAATTTACCAGGGCGCCAATAATCAAGGTGGTTATAAAAAGAATAGCAATAGCGGCAGCATTTCGCAGGGTTTGATCGGAAATACTTGTTAGTAAACTTGCAAGATTCAAATAGAATTTGCTGGCAATGAAAAAGGCACTGATCCAAATCACCAGAGATACAGCTTCTTTAACAAAGCCGCGAACCAGACTAATTAAGGTTGATATGCCTATAACTGCCAAAATGGCATAATCTATCCAAACCATAAATTAAACTTTACCAATGATTGTTTACCATTAAATAGAGGCGCGCATTCTAACAGGAACACGCCTTATTGTGCCAATGTTTTTATTACTAACCATTTCATTTTGTAGGAGTGAACCTGGCAACTTTACCTTGCACATTGGTCAGTTTCTTCAATGCAGGAATTTTCTTAGCAAGAGAGGACTTGATCAACTCTGGGCCTATAAATACTTTAATTAACGTGCCATTCTTAGTTTTTATTGGCTTAGTAAAAGCGGTATAACCATTGTCTTTTAATTTAAGTAATAGTTGAGCAACATTTTTTTTATGTCGAAAGCTACCTAACTGAATAACCCATGCTTGTTTTAATACCGACTTTTCTGGAGAATTAGTTTTCGAAGAACTCCCTGACGACGCCTTTTGGGCACCTTGTTTGGGAATAGCTGTTTCCTTGTTTAGCCCACGAACTTTTACTTTTCCATTGCCGCCAGCTATTTTATTTTCGCTTTGAACTTTCGTTAAAGCATCATCTACCGCTTGCTCATTACTCAACACTTCTTTTTGGGGTTTAACCAGTTTGTCTTGAGGAAAGTTATGGGGAGTTTTTACAAAGTCTACTTTAGGAGCTGGTGGGATTGCATCAAACTCATCTTGATAGGTTTTTTTATTGCCATCAAGTAAGTCTGGCAAAACAATAATTGCAACAGCGGCAACAATAATAGTACCGACTAGGCGATTTTGAAAAGGTGTAGACAAATGAAACTCCCAAGCTAAAGTTAACAATAAAAAGTCGCGTTATACTAATGAACGTCTAATTTCTGCAACGGTGTAAAATGATCCAAAAACTAAGATTAAATCGTTAACCGTGCAATTTTCGTTAGCTATTTTAAATGCCTGAGTGACATTGTCAAAACAATTAGCTGAATCTTTATTTAATGACAAGTGTTCAGCAAGCTCTTTTGCGCTAGCACCTCGCGGAACTGACAAATTACCTAAATACCATTGATCAACTAAGGTAAGTAAAGGCTGAAAAGTATTGATGATATCTTTGTCCTTAAGCATACCTGTTACAGCATAAAGCTTGTCGTATTTTAATGTTTGTAAATAATCAGCTAAATACCGTGCCGCTTGTGGATTATGACCAACATCGAGCAAAACGGAACCATTTAGACTTTCATTGGTAATAAGCTCAGTACGACCAGCAACTTTTGTTTTTTCAATTAAGGCATTAATATTTACGGAAGTAAAATCAAACGAAAAATCATTTAGTAGCGCTAAAACTGTTAAGGCTGTGGCTATATTGTCTTGCGGTATATAAGGCGTGTTCAACGTATTAACCTGTTGTTCACCAAACTGCCACGACCATTGCTCTGGATGATTACCTTCGCTCATTGGAGCTTGCTGTTGAACTAAAAAGTCATGCTCTCTTAAGCTGACTTTGGCATTAAGTTGCTTAGCGTGTGCAATAACCGAGTGAGGGCAATCAGTATCACCAATAACCACATTGCGGTTAGCCCGCATAATACCGGCTTTTTCAAAACCGATACTTTCTCGATTATCACCTAAAAAAGCTTGATGATCTAAATCGATAGTCGTAATCACCGCAATATCTGCATCAATTAAATTTGTTGCATCTAAGCGTCCACCTAGGCCTACTTCGAGAATAATCACCTCTGGTTTTTTAGTCATTAAGACAAGAAATGCCGCTAATGTGGTGTATTCATAATAGGTGAGTGAAATATCGTTACGCTGTAGTTCTATCTGTTCAAAGGCGTCAATAAGTAGTTGATCGTTAACATCTGCATTATTAATGCGTAAACGCTCATTGAAGCGCGCAATATGAGGAGAAGAATAAACCGCGACCGTTTTATTCTCTGCTAACAAAGCATTTTCAATAAAAGCACAGGTGGTGCCTTTGCCATTTGTACCGGCAACGGTAATCACTTGAGCGAAACTAAAATCGATATTTAATAACTTAGCCACTTGCGATATACGCGTAAGACCAAGATCAATTTCAGTAAGATGAATAGTCTCTAAATAAGAAAGCCACTGTGCTAGAGACTTTCTAGCAAAATGGCTTTTGTTGTTTTTTGACATAATTTTTTTAAGATACGTTAAGGCTTGGATGCCCCATAAACTTTGATAAGAGCCTAGATAACGTATTACGCATTTCACGACGGTCAACAATAATATCGATAGCGCCCTTCTCTTTTAAAAATTCACTGCGCTGAAAACCTTCAGGTAATTTCTCACGTACAGTTTGTTCAATAACACGAGGACCCGCAAAACCAATTAATGCTTTAGGCTCTGCAACATTAATGTCTCCTAGCATAGCTAAACTGGCTGATACACCACCCATGGTTGGGTCAGTAAGTACAGAAACGTAAGGTAAACCCTGTTCACTCATTTTTGCTAATGCTGCACTGGTTTTGGCCATTTGCATTAAAGAAAATAAACCTTCTTGCATACGAGCACCACCACTGGCGGAAAAACAGATAAAAGGAATGTTATGTTCTAGGCAGTATTCCACCCCCTTAACAAAACGTGCACCAACAACTGAAGCCATAGAACCGCCTAAAAAGGCAAATTCAAAAGCAGCAGCAACTACAGGCATGCCGTTTAGCTCACCTTTCATCACAACTAGTGCGTCTTTTTCGCCGGTATTTTTCTGTGCTGCGCTTAAACGATCTTTATAACGCTTTGAGTCTTTAAACTTTAAAATATCCTGCGCTTCAAACTCTTCACCTAACTCGATACGGTTATTTTGATCTAAAAAGCAATCAACACGCTTACGTGCAGAAATACGCATATGATGATCACACTTAGGACAGACAGATAACTGTCTATCAAGCTCAGCTTTATAAAGTACCGCGTTACAAGAAGTACATTTACTCCAAACACCTTCTGGAATATTGCGCTTTTGCGTCGTTTTTGCTTTTGGGAGAATTTTTTCTATCCAGCTCATAATTTATTTCTGCCTTCTTTTATCGCTAATATTTAGGGAAATATTAGCCGATATATACGAGAGAATTCGTCAACTGTCACTTAAATGTGGTCAACAAATTATTAATTTTTTGATAATTTCAATTATAACCGCAGATTAGAACATATTTTAACCCTTGATGAATAGAAAAAACTGGTCTGTTTTGTCGATTTTTTAGAACAAACAAGCTTTATCTTCTGTCGGTTTACATAATATTGCCCGTTACTGTAAAAATAAAGGCCCGAGTGGTGGCTTAGGAATAGCAAATTCTTCAGGGTAATCAACACCGACAAAGTATAAGCCCGCAGCAGAGGCCATCATACCAGCAACACAACGATTTTTAGCTTCAAGCACTTCATTCAGCCAATCAACAGTCTCAATTTCTTGCCCTATACGCATTAAACTACCGGCAATATTTCGTACCATATGATGTAAAAAGGCGTTGCCCTTTACATCAATAATAACAAAGCTACCTTGACGTGTAACATTACAATGATAAAGCGTACGCACGGGAGAGTGAGATTGACAATGTACCGTTCGAAATGATGTAAAATCATGCTTACCGATAAGATGCTGGGCAGCTTGGTCCATTAACTTTTCATCTAATGGGTAATGACAAAAAGTAATTCCATTGCTAAGAATTGCAGATCTCAAACGACTGTTATTTATAATATAACGGTAATGTCTTGCGGTTGCACTAAAGCGAGCATGAAACTCATCATTCACTTGCTTTACCCAAGAAACAGCAATATCACGAGGTAAATTAGTATTTACCCCTAAAGTCCATGCGACATCTTTACGAATTTTATCGGTTTCAAAATGTACAACCTGATTGGTCGCACTAACACCTGTATCGGTGCGCCCAGCACAAATAACTTCAATTTTTTCATCGGCAATTTTGGACAACGCTTTTTCTAAAGCTTGCTGAACACTGACCGCATTCTTTTGTCGTTGCCAACCATGATAACGACTTCCGTCATATTCAATACCTAAAGCGTAACGCATCGATAACTCCTACTAATAAGGTCGCGCATTATCCAATATTTTAGCAGTGTTGCCAATGAGATTATTATACCAATTCCATTAAATTCTTGCCCACTTGTGCTGGTTAATATATTCCAAGGCGGCGTTGCTCTCAATCCCCATAGCCAGCTATTGGTCAATCAAGCGCCTCCCCCGAATTATTTTTCCTGCGAACAACAAAATCATAAACTTAATGGCATTGGTATTACTTTTCAGAAAAAGAAAAAGCCACAACATGTGGCTTTAAAATTTTAAATACAAACTAAAACTATCCGTTAATATTATCTAATAGTTGCTGAGCATCAAACTGTTGTTGTGCATCACCTTTTTCAACAACATCTAGCAAAATAACTTCTGCATTTTCATTATCGCCTATTTCAATATAAACCTTAGCTAAATCTAACTTTGCTGAAATGCCATTATCGTCATCATCTTCTTCTAGTAATTGATCTCCTGCAAATTCAGGAAACTCATTCAAGCCTACATCAAAGTCTGTTTTATCATAAGGTTCTTCATTTGTTGATGAGTCTAAACTATCGGATAATAATGAATCTACTGAGACGAAATCATCTTCATCGCTATCAAGGGAAACGGATAAATTATTATCTGCATCCAGTGAATCACCAATATCTAATGACTCATTTGAGTCGACACCATCGAGGTCGAGGTCAATATCATCCTCATTAAAATCATCAGATAAATCATGATCGTTTGAAGAAGCATGAGAGTCCTCTTCGATATTTGCTAACAGTTCATCAAAATCTACGTTGTCTAATTCATCAATAACGTCAATTTCATTATTTGTATTGTCCGCTTTGCTGATACTTTTATCATCAGTCAATAAATCAGCAAGTACATCACTGCTGGTATAATCTGTTGATGTTTCAACCTCTGAAGAGCTTTCAGACTCTTCATTAAGTAAATCTGTTAATGTCGATTCATCAAAGTCATTAGTAAGTGCTGATAACGTTGCGTCATCTACATTATTTTCTTCAGATAGCTCTTCATTTGAAGTCACGGGCAATTCTAAATCACTTTCATCAAGTTCGTTTACTTGACCATCGATAAGTATGTCGTCACCAATATCTAAATCACTTATTTCTTCAGAACTGTTTTCGTTCACTTCAGCCAATAAAGCATCAATATCTATATCATCAGAAAGGTCATTACTGTTACTTTCAACCCTCTCATCAACTTCAGCATTTTCATTTAATAACTCACTGAAATCCATTGATAAAAATGGTTCTACATATGCTGATGTAAAGTTATCAATAAGTACTTTATTTTTTTCCACTTCATTTTCATCAAGATCTTCAACGATTGGAGTTTCAGACTCAGCTGAATGGCCCTGTATGTCACCCAATAAGCTGTCGATGTCATCAGGATCGCTAATTTCAGCATCATCACTAATTTTGTCTGCGTCAAGCTCATCAAGAGGATCAACAATATCATCTGCTGTGATAGGTTCAGGAGTGCCTGAGCTCATTGATTCCAATAAAGCATCAATGTCATCAGGATCTGAAATTTCAAAGTTATCGGGTTTATCATCTAACTCTGCGATAACACTTTCTTTAATCATAGAGTCCATTAAAGCATCGATGTCGTCAGGATCGGTTAACTCTGCCGGCTCTTCTTTTACTTCTGCAGGGGCTGCTGGTTGAGCAGCCATTGAATCCATTAACGCGTCGATGTCGTCAGGGTCGATTAACTCTGCCGGCTCTTCTTTTATTTCTTCAGGAGCCGATGATTGAGCTGCCATTGAATCCATTAACGCGTCGATATCGTCAGGATCTGTTAACTCTATCGGCTCTTCTTTTACTTCTGCTGGGGCTGCTGGTTGAGCAGCCATTGAATCCATTAACGCGTCGATATCGTCAGGATCTGTTAACTCTGTCGGCTCTTCTTTTACTTCTGCTGGGGCTGCTGGTTGAGCAGCCATTGAATCCATTAACGCGTCGATATCGTCAGGATCGGTTAACTCTGACGGCTCTTCTTTTACTTCTGCTGGGGCTGCTGGTTGAGCAGCCATTGAATCCATTAACGCGTCGATGTCGTCAGGGTCGGTTAGCTCTGCCGGCTCTTCTTTTACTTCTGCAGGAGCTGCTGGTTGAGCAGCCATTGAATCCATTAACGCATCGATGTCGTCAGGGTCGGTTAACTCTGCCGGCTCTTCTTTTACTTCTGCAGGAGCTGCTGGTTGAGCAGCCATTGAATCCATTAACGCATCGATGTCGTCAGGGTCTGTTAACTCTGCCGGTTCATCTTGTACTTCTTCAGACGCTGCTGATTGAGCCACCATTGAATCCATTAACGCGTCTATATCGTCAGGGTCGGTTAACTCTGCAGGCTCTTCTTTTACTTTTTCAGGAGCTGCTGGTTGAACTGCCATTGAATCCATTAGCGCGTCGATGTCGTCAGGGTCGGTTAACTCTGCAGGCTCTTCTTTTACTTTTTCAGGAGCTGCTGGTTGAACTGCCATTGAATCCATTAGCGCGTCGATGTCGTCAGGGTCGGTTAACTCTGCAGGCTCTTCTTGATCGTTTTCTATTTCATCTAAAATACTGTCAACATCAAGTAGGTCATCATTACTTTCTGATTTGTCATCTTCCACAGTATCAAGTAATAAATCATTTAATAAGTCTTGATCTAACACCCCCCCCTCTAATGCTTCACCAGGCTCTTCATCTAGTTCAACATCACTCTCTTCATCATCTAAACCCGAAAGTAAAGAATCTAAATCGCCTTGATCTAATTCACCACCTTCTAACTCTTCACCATCAAGTGAAATATCTTCTAGGTCGTCGAGGTCGCCCAGATCATCTAAATCATCTAAGTCGTCATCTAAATGAATAACATCATCATCGAGTAGTTCATCATCTAATGATCCTAAACTATCATCATCTGCGAATAAAGAATCATCTGCGTCTTCAGTTAAGTCCATTGACAGTTCATCATCAAGTGACAGTTCATCATCAAGTGACAGTTCATCATCAAGTGACAGTTCGTCATCAAGCGATAGTTCATCATCTAAAGACAATTCGTCGTCTAGCGATATAGGTTCCTCAACTTCAATTTCAGCTTCCTCTTCAATTACTTTTTCAGTGTCTTTTTTAGATTTCTTGGTTTTTTTAGCTTTAGGTTCTTCATCCGCCTTTTTACGACGCATAAACCAAGCAACAATACTAA
>Ga0209396_1002523_pt1 | contig 19125 bp, 15 predicted proteins | sample GOMGulsemesocosm_6_FD_184638 | JGI IMG/M metagenome (GOLD analysis project Ga0209396, IMG submission 184638) | Methane-oxidizing microbial communities from mesocosms in the Gulf of Mexico - GOM8C Gulf of Mexico (SPAdes) (version 2) | ecosystem: Environmental > Aquatic > Marine > Cold seeps...
AAAAAAGCAAAAAACGGAGCTAATAAAAAATTACATAGTAAATTAATTAAGCAAAAAAAAGTACGTGAACAATCTGCTAAGGAGAAGCGCAAGGCTATAATGAGAGAAATGAATAAAAAAGCAGTTGAGGTTAATGAATCTACTGATTCAGATAATTCTTAATGTTTTTTCAATCCTTCAAATATAAAGTGTATTTTCGTGTCAATATTTAAAAAATAATAAATGAGTATTTTAGAAACTTTACAAAACCGTAGTGGTTCAACATGTGAATTATGTGCAAGTGCTGATAATTTAAGTCAATATGAGATTCAACCAGAATCAAAAGGGACAGATTATGATTCAGCTTTATTATGTTCAACTTGTTCAAGTCAAATTGATAATCCAGATGATACAGAACCAAATCACTGGCGTTGTTTAAATGACAGTATGTGGAACGAAAATGACGGTGTAAAAGTATTAGCATGGAGAATGTTAACACGTTTACGTTCTGAAGGATGGACTCAAGATTTATTAGATATGATGTATTTAGAAGAAGATACATTAAAATGGGCAAAAGCTACTGGCGAAGATGAAGATCCAAAAGATAAAGTTATCCATAGAGATTCAAATGGAGTGGTGTTAACTGCTGGGGATTCAGTTGTGCTAATTAAAGATTTAAAAGTGTCAGGTGGTGGATTTACAGCAAAACGTGGAACTGCAGTTCGTAGAATATCTTTAGTTCATGACAATGCTGGACATATTGAAGGTAGAGTTGAAGCACAACAAATTGTTATTTTAACAGAATACGTTAAGAAAATCTAAGTATATTACTCTTACATATATCATATCCATAAACGGATTGATATTAAAATTAATTATTAGCCAATGGAATTCAGTTTTCATTGGCTAATTTTATATACAGACTAAATCATTTCTTGAATTAGAGTATTAAAAATTGTACATTTAATAAATATTTAGCTTAATGCAGAGAATGATGCTATTTAATCTAGTATAGATTTGATTATTTGGTGTAGTAAATATTTAAAAAAATGTGTATAAATGAAACACTCGTATAAAATAACTGGAATGACTTGTGATGGATGTAAAAGACATGTTCAAAAAATATTAGAATCTGTAGGTGAAATAGAAAATGTTACTGTTAATTTAGAGGATAGTGCTGTTGAATTAGTTATGACCGAACACATTGGCTTAGATAAATTAAAACAAGTTTTTGAAGGTTCTAGTTACATGATTCACTCATTTAAAGAGGATATTAAAGAAAAGGAAAAAATACTAAAAGGTGTAAGAGGAACTTTCTACTGCCCTATGCATTGTGAAGGTGAGAAAACGTATGATACATCTGGAGATTGTCCTGTTTGTGGAATGGATTTAGTGCTTGCGGAACCCAATGAAGTGGTTGAGCAAAAATCATATAAAAGACTGTTAAATAAATTTTGGACGGCAACTGGGTTTACACTCCCTATTTTCGTAATTGCAATGTCAGAGATGATTCCTAATAATCCATTATATAAGTTGATGGATATGGAGTATTGGAATTGGTTACAGTTTGGTTTATCAATACCCGTTGTTTTTTATGCCACCTGGATGTTCTTTCAAAGAGCTTATAGGTCCGTTGTAACAATGAACCTAAATATGTTTACCCTTGTTGGAATTGGTTCGGGTGTAGCTTGGTTATTTAGTGTGTTTGGATTAGTATTTCCTGATTTATTTCCAAATCAATTTAAAACGGAATTTGGCACTGTACATGTTTATTTTGAAGCGTCTACGGTTATTTTAACACTTGTGTTATTAGGGCAACTTTTAGAGGCAAGAGCACATAGTAAAACAAATAATGCAGTAAAGGAATTATTAAAACTTGCACCAAATAAGACGATTAGAATTGAAGATGGAAAGGAAGTTGAGGTGTCAATTGATGTGGTTAACGTGGGCGATTTATTAAGAATAAAGCCTGGTGATAAAATACCTGTAGATGGTGAAATAATAGAAGGTGAAACGGCTATTGATGAATCAATGATAACTGGAGAGCCTATTCCTATTGATAAAAAAACAGGAGATGAGGTCACTTCAGGAACGATTAATGGAAAGCAGTCTTTTGTTATGAAAGCTGAAAAAGTAGGATTGAATACTTTATTATCTCAAATTATTCAAATGGTAAATAGGGCAAGTCGGAGTAAAGCTCCAATTCAAAAAATAGCCGATAAAATATCAGGATATTTTGTTCTTGTTGTAATAATCATTTCAATCATCACTTTCATTGTTTGGAAAATGGTTGGGCCAGAGCCGTCATTCGTTTATGCACTTGTGAATGCGATTGCAGTTTTAATTATTGCTTGCCCTTGTGCATTAGGTTTAGCTACTCCAATGTCGGTAATGGTAGGGGTAGGAAAGGGTGCTCAAGAGGGTGTTTTAATTAAAGATGTAGAATCTTTAGAGAAAATGAATAAGGTAAATGTTTTAATTATTGATAAAACAGGGACTGTAACGGAAGGGGAACCATCTGTAGAAAAAATAGTCTCACTTTCTCATTATTCTGAAAATGAGTTAGCTCAATTTGTTGCATCCGTCAATAAGCAAAGTGAACATCCTTTAGCAGAAGCTACAGTTCGATTTGCAGAAAGCAAAAAAATAACCTTTCTAGAGATTGATGATTTTAATTCCATAACAGGTAAAGGTGTGAAAGCAAGTGTTGCAAATCAGGTTATTCTTGTTGGTAATGAAAAATTACTTACTGACCATTCTATTGTTCTAGATGGAAATATTGCTAAATTGTCTAAAGTTGAACAAGCCAAGGGGAAAACAGTTCCATTTATAGCTGTTAATAATGAATTAATAGGGTTTGTTGTTATTTCTGACGCCATAAAAGAGACTAGTAAATCGGCAATTAATTCTTTGAAAAGCAAAGGTGTTGAGGTGATAATGATGACTGGTGATAATAAGTATACTGCAAAAGCGGTTGCGGAAGAATTAGGACTAACGAATTACTTTGCAGACTGTTTGCCAGAAGATAAATTAAACAAAGTAGGGGAATTGCAAGATAATGGTAGCATTGTAGCTATGGTTGGTGACGGTATAAATGATTCGCCGGCATTGGCTTTAGCTGATGTTGGGCTAGCTATGGGGACTGGTACAGATGTCGCAATTGAAAGTTCAGCTATAACACTAATAAAAGGTGATTTACGTGGGATAGTAAAAGCAAAAACGTTAAGTTATAAAGTGATGAATAATATTAGGCAAAATTTATTTTTTGCGCTAGCTTATAATACTATTGGGATTCCTATTGCTGCAGGTTTACTTTATCCCATTTTTGGAATGTTACTTTCTCCTATGCTAGCGGCACTAGCAATGAGTTTTAGTTCGGTTTCAGTTATTGCAAACGCCCTGCGTTTAAGAACTCAATCAATAGGTGACTAACGTATTAATTGCAGAGTACTGTTAAACCTGACTTTAGTGTTTTTATAGAAAGTGTTTTTATCAAGGTGCGTAAGGACCTGTATATCTATCGCATGGGTTTTTTGTGTAACAGTGTGAATACAATTTTCCGTTAGCTTTTAATAAAGTTGTCGTGTCTGTAATTTCAAAATTAATTACATTTTTTTTCCACCATTCTTCATAACAATCACTACTTCCAATTTGAATAAAGTTTCCTTTATCTTTTTGCGCAGAAGCTAAAAATGTTTCAAATGGAACAGCTTTAGAAAGTTCTTTTAAATGATATACACCAGTAGGTAATGCCAAATTAACTAACCCAAGTTCATTTGATGTTACTTTTTTTTCATAGCCATTATCACTCCTAAGCATAAATGTCGTAGATACAGGTTTGTGAATATTTAACATATCATCAGTAGGTCTTGCGCCTCCACAATAAGGCACGTGAACAGTTACTTTTAATTCAGTATTTATGATGTTAGTTGTTGTTGACGTAGTTTCGTTTTCTACTAGATTTTTTTTAGTGCCGCAAGACATAAAAATAATAAGTGTTAATAGTGTAAATATATAATTCATAGTTTTATTATTAATACAATACTAAGTATTATTAGTTCAATATTATTTTGATTTGTTAAGGTTAGTTTAAGTAAAATCAACATAATACCCTTCATGTTTTCTAATGTTCAATACTCTGTTGTCGTCTAATAACAAATATTGACCTTTAATTCCCATTAGTGTACCTTCAATATGCGATATTTTATCAAATCCGACACTCTTCACTTTTTCAGGGAATTCTAAAACTGGATAATTAATATGAGTTATAGTATCATCTTCAGTTAAGTACTGACTTAAATCCGCAGGTAATAATTCTTCAGTATTCCATTTCTCTTCTTCTAAATCAAAATCGGCAACTTCATTCTTAAGCATTTTACGCCAGTTGGTTTTATCAGTAAAATGAGATTTTAATGCCACTTCAATGGCTCCAGCCAATTGTCTGTGAGGTGTTTCTGCCAGCTTTATAGCATAAGAAGCACCTTGGTCAATCCATCTTGTTGGGATTTGACCACCACGCGTAACACCAACTTTAACAGCAGAAGCAACAGCTAAATAAACAAAGTGTGGTTTTAGTTGAACTGATTTTTCATACTCTAAATCTCTATCTTCAATGTCTAAATGTGCAGTAGATTTTTCTGGATGAATAATCCAATCTGCAGCTTGAGGTGCAGTAATAAAGCAATTATAGCAAAAGCCTTGAGCAAAAAGTTTTTTAGGAAATTCTTCACAATTAGCACATTGAACTTTGCCATTAAATTGGAAAGATATTTTCTTACCAATAAAATCATTCATAAGAATTTGATCTCCATTGTTAAAAAGGCTATATTGAACTGTATCGTCCAATTTTGTACTCATTTTGTGTAATTTAATCTCCATGTTTTAGTGTGCTATATTGAATTGTAAAGGTATAAAATTAATCAAAACACAACTAATTGTGAATAATCAATTTATAAACTAGTGTTTTTTACCAATTAATATAATTATTTTTACCGCTAGATGAATATTTTTGAACATATAGGTAGATATTTTTTAATGTTAGGGGGGGTGTTTTCAATGCCTGACAATAGAAAGGTATTTTGGGAGCGCTTTTTTGATGAAGCGTATTTGATAATTATTAAATCAATTCCTCTGGTATTGTTTTTGTCATTTTTTATGGGTGGAGTTGTGACTATACAGACTGCATCTAATATGGATTCTCCATTATTGCCTGAATATACAATTGGGTTTATTACTCGACAATCAACAATTTTAGAATTTTCACCTACTATTATCACATTAATTATTGCAGGTAAGGTCGGTTCAAATATTGCTTCCGAAATTGGAACCATGCGGGTTACAGAACAGATTGATGCTTTAGATATAATGGGGGTGAATTCAATTAATTATTTAATGTTACCTAAAATTTTAGCAACTACTTTATTTTATCCATTTGTAATTGTCATCTCTATGGTCATGAGTATTTTTGGGGGGTGGTTTGCTGGAGTTGCTTCAGGATTGTATTCCACAGAAACTTATATTTTAGGATTACAATTTGATTGGGATATGGTGGAAATCGGAATTCCTTATGCATTAACTAAATCAATGGTATTTGCATTTTTGTTTACATCAATTGCTAGTTATTTTGGATATTACACTAAAGGTGGAGCATTAGAAGTTGGTAAAGCGAGTACAAGTGCTGTGGTTACTACGGCAGTTGCTATTTTATTAGCTAACTATATGTTAACTCAATTAATCTTAATTTAATAGAATGATAGAGGTTAAAAATATATCAAAATCATTTGGAGATACACAAATTTTGTTTGATGTTTCTGCAAAGTTCGAACAGGGAAAGGTAAATTTAATTATTGGAGCATCAGGACAAGGTAAGTCTGTTTTAACAAAATGTATTGTAGGCTTGCATGAGGTTAATGAAGGTCATGTGATGTATGATGATAGAGATTTTTCTAGTTTTAACAATGCTGAAAGAAGAGAGGTAAGAAAAGAAATTGGAATGTTATTTCAGGGGTCAGCTTTATTTGATTCATTAACAGTTTTAGAAAATGTAATGTTCCCCTTGAAAATGTTTACCAAAATGACAAAAGAAGAGCAAATAGAACGTGCCAATTTTTGTTTAAAACGTGTAGATATTATTGGTAAAAATGATTTGTTACCAGCAGAAACTTCTGGAGGTATGCAGAAACGTATTGCAATTGCACGTGCCATAGCAATGAATCCAAAGTATTTGTTTTGTGATGAACCTAATTCTGGTCTTGATCCTAAGACATCAATTATGATTGATAAATTGATTAAGGAAATTACTTACGAATACAATATGACTACCATAGTTATTACCCATGATATGAATTCAGTACTAGAAATAGGTGATAATATTATTTTTATTAATAAAGGTAAAAATCACTGGCAAGGTGACAATAATCAAATAATGAGGACGGATAATAAAGAGGTAATTGAATTTGTTTATGCTTCTGGCTTTATGCGTAACTTGCGAGAAAAAATAATTAATAGTTAAGATATGACGACAGAAAAAAAATCAAAAGATGGATTATATATATTAATAATCATTTTATTACTACTAGTTGGTGGATATTTAGGGTGGCAAATTTCTCAAAAAAATAAAATTATTAATGAATGTGAATTTAGCTATAATGAAAATGAAAAAGAGTTAGGTGACTTAAATGAAATGTTATACGATCAAGGTGTTGCAGATGGAGAAGATTTAAAGGCTAATCTTCAAAATATGTTATTTGACTTTGAAAGTATGGAAGAATTAAATACTGACTTAAATGATAGTATTTTGGCTCAAAAAAATAAAATTGAGGGTATGTTAATTGATCTTGAAAAAGAGAAAGGTAACAAACGCTATTATGCACGTAAAGTAAGAGAGCTGTCTGAAGAAACGGAAACATTAAGAGCAATTATGAAAGATTATGTAAGAACAATTGATTCTTTACATACTGAAAACGTTATATTGAAAACAGATCTATCCAATACGCAAGTTGATTTAACTAACATGACTTCAGATAGAGATAACTTTAAAACACAATCAGATGAGTTGTCTGCTAAAGTAATTGCTGGCTCAAAATTAATTGCAAACGGAATGGTTTCTGAAGGAATTAAAGAAAAAGGGTCTGGTTCTTTTAGAGAAACAACTAGAGCAAGTAGAGCTACACATATACGTTCTTGCTTTACAATTGGCGAAAACAAAATTGCGACTAAGGGAAATAAAATGATTTACATGAGAATTATTACCCCAGGTGGAAGTATCTTATATTCTTCAAGTTCTAATACATTAGCTACTCAAGATGGGAAGACGTTATTGTATTCTGATAAGAAATCAATCAATTACCAAAATCAATCCATAGATGTTTGTATTTTTTACAAATTAACTAAAGAAATTGAAAGTGGAAATTACATTGCTGAATTGTGGAGTGAAGGTGTAAGAATTGGAACGAATAATTTTGTGTTGAAATAGAATTAACTTTATATAAAAATTGAAAAGCCACTTTAACGAGTGGCTTTTTTTGTTTTAACTATTTCAATTTATTTCTTACCTTTATAACAATTATTCTACCCTATGCTTATTAAACTATTATTTGCCTTCTTATTTTCGTTTGGAAATACTTCTACTTCAGAAAATAGTAGTTTTAGCTTAAAATCTGTTCAAACAACCACTGTTTATATTTGTTATAGTAATACAGCTAAAAAATACCATTATAGCAAAACGTGTAGAGGTTTAAGTGCATGTAAACATGATGTTAGGCTAGTAAATATAACAGATGCTAAAACTAAATACAATAGAACTTTGTGTGGTTGGGAGGATTAAAAAAGTTATAACCGGGACTAACAAAAATGAGAAATTTATGAATGAAAAATTTATAAATGGATTGTTACAATCTCTGAATTTATATATTAAAGAGGAGATATCGTTTTCTATTTTAGAAACTGTTTTCTATGATGTTTTTGTTGAATATGAAGGGAGAGTTGAAGAAAGTACGGATAATTTTTTCTCTGATATTTGTGAGAAGATGGATTATACATCTTTAGGTATAATTACGAAAGTGGAAAAAAGTTTTGGTTGGGTTACAGATATTGAATTTAGAATATGGTTGAGGAAAAACCTCTGTTTCCGAGCGAACCTTTCGCGCGAGTCAAACATAATAAAATAAATTGTCATTATTAAAATAAAAAAAGCCACTAACTAATAAGTTAATGGCTTTGCAATTTTGATAAGGTAAAAGTTCTAATGCGCCTCTAACCAGTCTTTGGCTACTTTTTGTTCAATGTCTAATGGTACAACTAGTTTAACAGCTGCCTCCATGTTCTCTTTCACAATTTGTTGCAATTGTTCAATTTCTGAATTTTCAACATCAAACACTAATTCATCATGCACTTGTAACAGCATTTTTGATTTTAAGTTTGCTTTTTTCATTGCTGCTGCAACATCAATCATGGCAATTTTAATTACATCAGCAGCAGAACCTTGAATAGGAGCATTTACAGCATTTCGCTCTGCAAAATTTCTTACTATGGCATTTTCTGAGTTAATATCTTTTAAATAACGTCTACGTTTCATTATCGTTTCTACGTATCCATGTTCTCTGGCAAATTCTACAGAGCTCGCCATATAATCCTTAATTTTAGGATATTGTTCAAAGTAACTATCAATAATTTGTTTCGCTTCTTTACGTTTAATTCCTAAGTTTTGAGCTAGTCCAAATGCCGATTGTCCATAAATAATACCAAAGTTAACTGCCTTGGCAGATCGTCTTTGTTCTGGTGTAACATCATCTACGCTATGCACATTAAATACTTTTGCAGCAGTAGCGGTGTGAATGTCAATACCATCATTAAAAGCCTTAATCATGTTAGTTTCTTCACTAATAGCAGCAATAATACGTAATTCAATTTGAGAATAATCTGCAGCTAATAAGCTAAAATTGTCATTTCTGGCAATAAAGGTTTTACGCATTTCACGCCCTCTAGCTGTTCTAATAGGAATATTCTGTAAATTAGGGTTAGTTGAACTTAAACGCCCCGTGGCTGCAATGGTTTGCATATAATGTGTGTGAATATGACCCGTTTTATCATTTACAAGAGTAGGAAATGCGTCTACATAAGTAGATTTCAACTTTTTTAATGAACGGTAATCTAAAATGTGTGCAAATATTTCATGTTTGTCTACCATTTTTTGAATGGTATCTTCACTTGTAGAATATTGACCTGTTTTAGTTTTTTTGGCTTTTACACCTTCAATTTCCATGTGTTCAAATAACACTATACCTAATTGCTTAGGTGAATCTAAATTAAAATCCTCCTCAGTATTGGCTAACGTTTTAATTTTAGATGTTAAATCGGCTAATTCAATTTCTAGTTCTTTTGAAAATACTTCTAAGGCTGGAACGTCAAGGTTAATTCCCTCTAATTCCATATCTTTTAATATTTTTACTAAAGGCATTTCCATATCATAGAATAAGCTTTTTAAATGTGGCTTTTCTATTTCTTTTTCAAGTATTTCTTTCAATTGGAACGTAACATCCGCATCTTCACATGCATAATCAGATATTTTTGAAGGTTCTAAATCAGCCATACTCAACTGTTTTTTTCCTTTTCCAATAATACTTTCAATAGATACAGGTCTGTAATTTAAGTATAACTCACTTAAGTAATCCATACTGTGCTTACCGTCTGGATTGAATAGGTAATGAGCAATCATAGTGTCAAATAATTTACCCTCTACTGTGATTCCGTATTTCTGAATCACTTTTAAGTCAAACTTTAAATTATGAGCAATTTTCTCAATAGATTCATTTAAAAAGAAAGGATTGAATTCTTCAAGTATAGTTTGTTCTTCTCCTTTTGGAATCGCTACATAAAACCCATTGCCTTTGGCGTAAGAAAAAGCAACACCAACAATGTCATCACTAATTGTATCTAAACCAGATGTTTCTGTGTCAAAACAAACTGATTTTTGCATCAATAAATTTTCTAATAGTTCAGCTCTTTCTTCAACCGTAGAAATTAATTTATAATTGGGTTTTGTATCTTCAATTGTTTTGATAGAAGCTTCAACTATTTCAACACCTTCCGTTTTTGGCATGTCCATTTGAGGAGTTCCAAATAAATCTAACTGATTATCTGATTTAACCGTTTTTTTAGGAACAATAATGTCTTCACCTAATACTCTAACAGCAATATTTCTGAACTCCATTTTGGTAAGAATCGCTCTTACTTTATCTCTGTTCATTTTGGTTAAAACTAAATCTGTTTCGTTAAACTCAACAGGAACATCTAGTATAATTGTAGCTAATTGTTTCGACATTAACCCTTGATCAGCAAAGTTGGTTACATTCTCTTTTTGCTTTCCTTTTAGGTCTTCTACGTTAGCAATAAGTCCTTCCACAGAACCATATTTTTTCACTAATTTTTTAGACGTTTTTTCTCCAATTCCAGGAATCCCAGGAATGTTATCTACAGCATCACCCCATAAACCTAAAATATCAATTACTTGTTCTGGTTTATCAATTTCAAATTTTTCTAATACTTCAGGTACCCCCCAAACTTCAGCAGGTTTACCGCCTCTACCAGGTTTATACATGAATATGTGTTCAGACACCAATTGAGCAAAATCTTTATCCGGCGTCATCATATACGTAGTGAAACCTTCTTTTTCAGCACGTTTGGCTACAGTACCAATAATATCATCCGCTTCAAATCCGCCTTTAATTAAAATAGGAATGTCAAAGGCTTCAATTATTTCTTTAATCGGCTCAATCATAGAACGAATGTCTTCTGGCATTGCTTCACGGTTGGCTTTGTATTCAGTGAAATCTATTTGACGATTAGTTTGTTCTGGACTATCAAAAACAACAGCTATATGGGTAGGCTTTTCACGTCTAATAATATCTAACATAGCATTTGTAAATCCAAAAGCGGCAGATACATTTTCCCCTTTACTATTTAATCTAGGGTTTTTTATAAAGGCGTAATAAGCTCTGTAAATTAATGCAAAAGCATCTAAAAGAAATAATTTTTTATCGTGTTCTGGTGTCATTTTAGTCAATTTTATAGTATACTATTCGTAATTGGTAAATATAGTTTTTATTGATTAAAAGTCAACACTGAGTCTTGTATTAATTTTAGTTATGAACTTTAGAACTTTGAGTTATTGTAAGTATTAATAAAGTTTGAATTAGTTCTAATGAAATAGGTAATTTAAACTTATAAATATTAATCATTTTTTTTATTTACATTCAATTGAAACCCCATTTGGTGAAACGTTTCAATGCTGATGTTAGAATCTATGGATATATGTTTTCTTAATTTATTTATATAAACATCCATACTTCTTTTGGTAAAGTAAGTAGACTCTTTCCAAATTTGATTTAAAGCTACATCTCTTGGCATAATTTTACCTTGATACATACAAAGTAAGTTAAGCAATAATGATTCCTTAGGGGAAAGTTTTATATCAGAATTGTTAGTATGCTTTAATTGTCTTAGACTTGGTGTGAATTCAAAATTTCCGAAAGTAAAATAATCCTTATCAGATTCTAGACTTTTTTGACCATTTTGGCGTTCCAGTAAAATTTTAATTTTCAACAATAAAATATCGGTGTCGAAAGGTTTGGTGAGGTAGTCGTCTGCCCCTACTTGGTAGCCATTTAATATATCTGATTTATTGTTTTTTGCAGTTAAAAAAAAGAAAGGTGTGTTGTTTTTTTTTTTGATTTTTTGACCTAATGTGAAGCCATCCATATAGGGCATCATGACATCTAAAATGCATAGGTCAAAATTGTTCTGCATGAAAATAGAGTAGGCTTCAGTTCCGTTTTTAGCCCAAGTCACCTCATATTCTGATAGCTCCAGATAATTTTTCATTAATGATCCAAAGTTTTCTTCATCTTCAACTAATAATATTTTTGCCTTTATCATGCCTTCTTAAGTCTTATAATTACAACTGTGCCTTTGTTTAAGGTACTATTAATAGAAATTGATCCATCCATTTTCTCAATAACTAATTTACAATAACTCAAGCCTAATCCAAATCCTTTTGTATTATGAATGTTTCCTGATTCTGCTCTAAAAAAATTGTCAAACGCATGGTTCAGTTGTTCCCTGTTCATACCTATGCCATTATCACTAATCGTTATTTGTACATATCCTGTATTAGCTGCAGTAGTGATATTGATATGTGCGTTATTTGTCGAGTATTTAATACTGTTTTCAATTATATTGATGATTACATTTTGCAAATGTTCTGGATTTGCAATTGCATTTAAAATGCTATCATTATCAAAATTGACCTTAGTGTTTGTTTTGTGAATTAATAACCCTATTTCTTGAATAGAATTTAAAATGATTTGGTTTGTGTTTATTGATTGGACGGGAATGTTTAAAGTTGCTTTTGTTAAACTAGCTACTTCTAAAATTCGCTCAACATGTTGGTTTAGTTTTGTTTTTTCATCCTTTATTAAGTTTACATATTTTGTAGTAATTTCAGGGTTAAAGTTTGTGTTAGGGTGTAGAATAGTATCTGCGGCTAGTGATATTGTTGCCAAAGGGGTTTTAAATTCATGGGTCATGTTGTTAATGAAATCAGATTTAATTAGTGAAATATTTTTGTGTTTAATAGCAAGCCTTATACTATAACCAAAAACGAAAGCCATGATTAATAAAAATAAAAGAGACAATAAAACCATGATCGAAATATCTGTCCAAATTAGTGAATTAGTATTAGATGACAGATGTAGAACATAACGACCAGGTGAAATTAAATCAGACCTAAATAATGGAATTGTATAATTACTTTTAACTATCGTTTTCGGGCGGATGATATTTATTTTTTCCTGAGTATCGTAAATCGACCAATCAACTAATTGGGGAAGTTCTTTAGTTTCAAATTCTTGTTGCAGTAATAGCTCAATTTTCGCGCTGTCAAGTCTTGAATCGTTGTTGGAAGAGATGAGTTCAAACTTTATTTTTTCAAAAACTTTGTCGGCCTTTCCAATTTCTTCTTCTATTTGAATAATTACTATGCTATCATTTGTTTGATGATTAAATTCAAAGCTAGGAATGTTTTCATTTTGAGAGTCAAGTTTACTAATGATTTTGATTTCCCTATTAGTTGTAGAGTCAGTTAATATATTTGTATAGATTGCTTTGTCAAGGTTTAAGAGCTTGTCAAATTGTGTAATTAGTGAATCTGAAATAAATGAGGTACTCCTAAAATCATTGAGTTTACCATCAATAGTGTTTACAGATTGATATATATTATTGTCAATTAATGCTTGTTTTTCATGTACCAATTTTTTAATCCATTGGTACTGTATCGTCATGACACCAATCAATGATACTGACATTAATATAATTAGTATAGGAATAATTCTTCTTTGCATTAGACCAAAAGTATGTCATTAATTTAGTTAATTAAAACAATTAACCTTTTTTAACCTCCCTTTGACATTTTGTTAACGTGGATGAAAAGGCATTCATCCGATCTTTGTCAAACAATAGCTATAAACAAATTAATAGCATTAATATAAAAAATATGAAAACGATTTTATTAGGATTAAGTATGGCAGTAGTAAGTGGAATATTTGCTCAAAACCAAGGAGAAATAATATATACAACTAAAATAAATTTACATGCAGAATTACCAGATAATGAAAATTCAGAGATGCTAAAAAGTATGATTCCTGAATTTGAAACTGTACAAAATGTATTGCTTTATACGTCTGAAGAATCACTTTACAAGCCTATGCCAAAAAATGAGTTGGGAGAAGAAGATGAAATAGAAGAGGAGGAGAGTGAAATGAAAATAAAAATTGAAATGGACAGCCCAGAAACTTCAATTTACACAAATATTAAGGAGGGTATTAGTGTAGAACAACGTGATTTAATGGGTAAAATTTTTTTAATTACAGATACTTTAAAGCAAAGTGATTGGAAAATAACAGGAGAAGAAAAATCATTAGCCGGTTTTGTATGTCAAAAGGCTCAGTTAATTACTGATAAAGATACAATTATTGCATGGTTCACCCCGCAGGTCGCTATTTCTACTGGACCGAATGGTTTAGGTGGGTTACCAGGTTTAATTATAAATGTAAGTATGAATCATGGGAATTATACAATACATGCATCAAGTCTTGTTAAAAGAGAAATAGGCAAGAAAGAAATTAAAGCGCCTAAAAAAGGTAAACAAATTACGAACGCCGAATTTATTAAGTTACAAGAAATTAAAATGAAACAAAGACATGAACAATTTGAAGGCGATAGCAATGGTAATATTTTCATTATTAATGATTAAAATTAAATGAATATGCGTTATAAAAAACACTTTTTTAGTTTAGTTCTATCCTTAATTACATTTACTTCCTCAGGTCAGTCAGTTAAAATATATGGAAATGTAAATGATCCAACTGAAGGCCCTATACCAGGAGCTACGGTAATGTTAATGGGGAAACAAGATTCTATTTTGAAATCATTTGCAATCACTAATAAATATGGAAACTTTGTTATTAATGATGTCAAACCAAATGACTATATTTTTAAGGTCAACTTTTTTGGTTATGCATCTTATCAACAACTGATTGCTTTGAAATCATCAGGTAGGGATACTACATTAAAATCTATTTCATTAAAACCTCAAATGTTAGATGCTGTTGTGGTTACAGCTGATTATATTCCAATTAGAATAAAAGGTGATACCATAGAATATGATTCAAGAGCATTTGAAACTGGGGAGCATGATGTTGCAGGGAATTTATTAGAACAATTACCTGGAGTTGAAGTACAAGAGGATGGTACAATAAAAGTACAAGGAAAAACAGTATCCAAAATTTTGGTTGACGGTGAAGAGTTCTTTGGAAATGATCCTACAATCGCGGTTAAGAATTTACCTGCAGGTGCAATAGATAAGGTTCAAGTTTATGATAAGGATTCTGACATGGCTACCTTTACAGGAGTTGATGATGGAGATAAAGCAACTACTATAAATTTGACTCTTAAAAAAGACCATAAAAAAGGTTATTTCGGAAATTTAGATGTAGCCTATGGACCAGATAATCGTTATAAAGTTAAAGGAAATGTTCATTATTTTAAAAATAAGGTACAGACTTCAGTTATTGGACTATCTAATAATGTAAATGAAACTGGTTTTTCTATGAGTGATTATATTGCCTTTATGGGAGGGATTCAAAATGTAATGAATGGTTTAGGAGCTTCAGGAGGGGCTAATGGACTTATGTTAGGTATGGGAAATAATGACGGTTATTTGAAAACTAATGCTACGGGACTTAACCTTAATTATAAGCCATCTAAAAACGCAGTATTGACGTCAAGTTTATTTTTGAATACGTTTGGAAAAGAGTATGATAAAACAATTAATAGAGAGACTTATTTTACTGACTCAAGTCTATTTTCTAACGAGCAATTAAACCAACAAAGTAATACGTTCAATAACAGACTGAATATTCATTATAAGCAAGAGTTTAACAAAATTGATTTTTTAAATATTGACGTCAGTGGAAATTGGACCAAAGCTAAGTATAATTCAAATACGTTTTTAGAAAATTTAAATAGTAAACACGACTTAAGAAATGAGAATAAGACGTTAAGCGATCAGGATAATTCTAATTATACTGGGGAAGCGAGTATTGATTATAGAAAGAAATTTAAAAAGAAAGGAAGATATACTGGCGGTGGTGTAGATTATTCTTTTGGTAAAGAATCAATATATTCATCTTTAGCATATTTCGCAACTATTTATAATTCGGTTAATTTTGTTGATTCTATTAATCAAAATATAAATGAACTAAAAAACAACAGGACTTATGGCTTTGAATGGATGTATTCTGAACCTTTTTTAAAGAAACAGCTTTTACAGATTAAAGGAAGACATGCACTTAATATGGAAAGTAGAGCTAAGGAAGTAACAGATGAAGTTTCGGTTGGAGGTAATGTGTTGAATCCGATTTTATCAGGAAAAGGAATTTTTTCATTTACAAAAAGTACTGTCGAACTAAAACATAAGTATATTTCTAAAAAAGTTAAAACCACTACAGGGATTTCAGTTGCACTTTTAGATTTGACAAGTGAATTGTTTGATAGTGGTAGACGATACAACTATGCTTTACCATTTTTTAATTTGAACTGGAATGTTAGTAAAGCATCTGAATTTAGATTGTTTTATGATACTAAGGTTAATACGCCTTCTTTAGTTCAATTACAGGCGGTGCCAAATAATTCTAATCCAGCAGAAATTATTTTAGGAAATTTAGAGTTGGATCCAGAATACAGGCATAATATTGGGCTAGAATTTGAAACCTTTAATCAGTTTAATTTTACTCACTTTATGGCACAAATAAGATGGAATCAGATTCAAGATAAAATTAATTATGCCCAAACCGTAGACTCCTATTTAAACAAAGTATTTTCACCTGAGAATATAGGTAATGAAGAAAATTTGAATTCATATTTGTCATTTGGAACGAATCTTAATCCTTTAAAGACTAAGTTTAGCATTACTAATACATCAAATATAGCCAGAGGTAATTTGAAGCTGAATAACGTGATAGATACTTATACCTCATTTTCTACAAATTCTAAATTAATAATTGAGAATATTAAAAAAAAGGTTGTTAATATTAAAACAGGAATTGAAGGGTTTTATTCAAACAATAGATATGAAAATAGCTCCAGTTTTAATGGTGATTTTTATAGTTGGAATTATTTGGTTGACGTGACTTTAAAAGGAAAAGATAAATGGGTGTTGAACGCTAATATGAAGCATCATTTTTATCCTGTATTTACTGAAGTATCTGATCAAATGATTATTAATACGAGTATTGGAAGAAATTTTTTAGATTCAAAAAAATTACAAGTGTATGTTTCTGTTAATGATTTATTAAATCAAAATACTGGAATTAATCAGTCTTACTTTTTAAACTATTATGAAAAAGAAGAAGCGGTAACTTTAGGAAGATACTTTTTAATTGGAGTAAAGTTTTCATTTAAAAAAATGGGGAAAACGAATTAAGATCGCCATGAAAATAATTTTGTAATTTAAAACCTCCTTTTATGATTGAAAGGAGGTTTTATTTAATAGACCACTTTAATTCTTTTTTTAAGAGTTCAAATACATTAAAAACAATGGGACATATTTCATAGTTTTGAAGTAATTCATGTGTTCTTGTAACAAAATTATTTCTATGAAGATAAGGGAATTCACTACATTCTTTAGGCCTATCTATATAAACTTTACATTTATTACCATCTAAATTTTTACAGGCAAATCCTCTTAAGTATTTATAAGCTTCTATGTTTTCTGGCTCTACAAATGGTTCAAGTGCTTCATTAGTCGCTTTTGGCCTCATGTTTTTACAGCAGTTTCCACATTCTAAGCAGTCAATTTTAGGCGTGATGCTATCACTAAGTTGGTGTACTATAGTATCAATTTTATCAGAATTTTGAACTTTCAGAAAGTTGGCAAATGAAGTATTGTCTTGTTCTTTTTGCTTGGCAATTTCAGTAATTCGATTTAGGTTTTTTTCTAAATTCATAACAGTAATTAGTTGAATAAAAGAATAACAGGTAAGTATAGAAAATCGATTTTCCAGAAATCAATTATTTAGACTATTAATATAAGAGAATAAAAAAAGGGAGGCTTTAAAACTTCCCAATACTATTAAATTTCTTCAACAAATTTCAAAAATATTTTTTTGTGTAGTTCAAGGTCCATATCTGGAGAAAGGGCTACACGAGCAATATAATCTTTATCACCTTCTTTTGTAGTTCCTTGGGTAGATGTTGCAGGTATTGTCCAATAGCAACCTTTTAATTGTCCATAACTAACACAATACTTACTTTCGTTAGGTATTTCAGTGATCATTAAATTAATTAATTTAAGATTTAAGTCTCGTTTATAAGCTTCTCTTTCGGCATCAGTATTACCTTTAGTAGGCAAGTCTAATGAAAATACAGATGGCGTAAACCCTTCTTTAGCTAAGGCTTCAGAAACAAAATTTATTTTTGCTGCTGGTAACGTTTCATTAATATAGTTTACAAATTCACGTGTGTTTTTATACGCATCACTTATTCTTTGCGTCATTGACGGTAATTGTTTAGCTAATATTTCCATTTGAAGATCTGTTGCTTCATTATCGCAAAGTCTTAAATGTAAATCAATTTTTTCCATTAAGGCATTGGTTTTTTTATTTCCAACACAGTAACCTGCAGTACATTTTCCACCACTTGGAAATTTAGATCCACTAGCAAATGAAATAGTTCTAACTGTTGATAAAATATCAGTATCACCTAAAAAGTGAACATTAGGACAAAAGGTTTGATCTAAAATAAAAACAGGGTCAACAGCTATTTCGCCTGATGCCGTTTTTCGTTCTTTACTTAAAACATCTCTTAATTGAATTAAATCTGGAACTTCAACTCTTGGATTAGTTGGGATTTCAGCAATAATGTAAGGAACAGCATCTGCTTCAGCAATTTTAGCTAAAACTAAATCAATACTTTCCACCATGTCATTATCACCATCCACAGCAAAGTCCATTACTTCAACATTGTCAAGACAAGCAGCAACACGTCTGGCTTGGTCATTTGTTCCACCATAACAATTTGGTGGTACAACAATTTTAATATCTTTACCTTTATGATTTTCTAGTCCATTGTGAACTAAGCCCATTAAAATGGCATATTGTATAGATAGTCCACTAGAACCAACTAATGCTTTAGTAGTTGTATTCGTTACTTTATTAATAGAGTTAACAACAGATGTTCTGTTTGATTCTAAATCACTTGGGGCATACTTTGCGGTAGATTGATTTATTAGTGATTGTAATGCAGTTAAACAATTAGCTGGCGTCATAGCAATTGTTTCTCTTCTTCTGACATGTTGAATGTCCGAAATGTAATTACTATTTTCTTCTCCATTTACTAATAATACACTTCCAATGTGAGAATGAACATTGATAAAAAAGTCAATAGCTGCATGACGTTCAAAATTACAAATATCATCTTGTTGAGAAATGAAAACAGTACTACCGTCAAATGTAGTAACCTCATTCAAGTTTTCTACTTTTTTTAATTCAAATTTATAACCATAAATATTTTTTAAAACATCTACATCAAATA
>Ga0209396_1002525_pt1 | contig 19122 bp, 14 predicted proteins | sample GOMGulsemesocosm_6_FD_184638 | JGI IMG/M metagenome (GOLD analysis project Ga0209396, IMG submission 184638) | Methane-oxidizing microbial communities from mesocosms in the Gulf of Mexico - GOM8C Gulf of Mexico (SPAdes) (version 2) | ecosystem: Environmental > Aquatic > Marine > Cold seeps...
CGGTTACATATAAGCCATGAAGTTAACTTAGTTGAAGGAATGAATGTCATTACTTTACAAGTACAAGATGAGTCAGGTGAAACAACAAGTAAAACAATTAAAGTAAACCGAAGCATTCCACACCATTTAGAGAATAGCGAACGTTTAATCATGGCATTGTTTCCTTTTGCTTGTGATCAAAATACCGGAACTGAATGTAAGAATATTTCACAAAATCATCAAATGATGGATAAACAAGTTAGAGAACGTAAACGCTTTCAACTTGTCGAAAGAGCCACATTAGCGAGTCAACTTGACTCATTAAAAATTTGTGAACTGATGGTTACCGACAAATGTGCTTGGCAAGCCGCACAGTTAGTAAAAACACAGAGTATGTTGGTTGGAGAAATGATAGTTAGAAAGTCATCTAATAATAAAACTGAAGAAGTATATGCTCGTATTATCGATGCGGATAATGGCAGCATACTTATCTCATTTGATGCTTACCTTGAAAATTCAGATGAAGAATCTATTAACACCCAGCTTTCTGTGAAATTACATGAACGTTTCCCATTACTGAGCACAGAGTCACTAGAAATTAGTGGTGATGAAGTAAACGCTACTTTCGATTCACATTTCCACTTTTGGAAAAATATGCCAGTAAAGTTATTTAGTGATGAAAAAGTTTGTGCTCAAGGTTTAGTCGTAAAACAAGAAGTAGGGCAAGGCAACACAACTCAAGTTGAATTAAATGAGCGTTGTAAAGTTAAAGGTAAAATGCGTTTGGTTACATTGTAATGTATCGCATCGGTGTTTTTTAATAAAAATATAACTATTCAATCACTTTATATGACGAGTGCTTAAAACTACTGACAGCCTTTTTACTAAGCTTAACTGATTTTGTTTATACATGAAGTCGTTTGTATTGATAATCAAACGGGAATTGATAGTCAGTGAGATTCAGTGGATAATTATTAAGTTGTTTGTCGAAAACAATGAAGATTTCCAAAAAATAAGTTTGTTATATTATTTACGGAGTATAAATAGTGCTCTAATATTACTAATGATTTTAGTTTAAAAGGTTGTTATTCATGATGTATAAGATTATTTTTTTTACTTTATTATTTACCAGTTTTATATCTAATAATATATACGCTGAAGAAAATGGAACGCTTACTCAAGTAATTCATCAATTTAAAAAAGATGCCAGTGAGTTTAATGTTTTATTAGCGATAGAAACTAAATTAGAACAACAATTGCAGGCACTTCAGTTACAGATCACATCGACAGAAACAATTCTGGCCCAATTAGTTCGTAAACAAAACAGGTTAGATAAAAAATTAGATAATGACCCCAGTGAACTCGATTTAGAATTCTTAAAGTTGGATGAAGCTGTAATCAATTCTGACTTAACCAATAATCGATTTAAATTAAATGAATATAAAAATGGTCTCAAAAATACTAGTGAACAACTTACTAATTTAGCCACCAATCTTAACCAATTAAAAAGAAATCAAATAAACAAGAGAAAAAATATAAAACTGTTAATTACAGACAAAAACACCTCTCTTGAGAGCGTCAATCGCAGTATTAGCTATCCTTGCGAGACTATTTCATTAATTGAACAGTGTAAAAGTGAAGCGAAGAAGATATTACTTAGAGAAATTTCTGAAAAATTTTCAGGCTTGGAGCTTCAATCGATAACAGAATTAGAAAATTATTTATTAATTAAAGACGAAGTTAAAACTGAATCTAAAGTAACATTTAGTAGCGTTGATATTACTGAACAAGAGATGATCAGTGTAGCCGGAAAAAATCATCTTAAGTTAACATTAGTAGCTGAATTTAAAAAAGTGCTTACAGCCCAAGATATTACTTTACTGCATGTAAAAGTAGACACAGCATTAGATAAATATTTACAAGAGAGTACACAATCCTTTAATGGAAATATCAATCATTAATGCTAGGTTATTTCAACAGATGTCCATTTTTAAAATATTTGTTTTAGCTAAACAGATACAATATTAATTATTTTATAAGCGTTTAGAATGGCAAGAAGATGTAGAGCTTTCTTATTTGACTGTTTTTAAAATCAAAACAGCTTCTGCTACCTCGAAATTAGTTTTTTTCATCTTTGTCTTTTTCATGACTAAGCCACGTGTTTTGGTTACCGCTTGTTTAGTACTGTTTTGCAAACGATAATAAGTGCCGTCGTACTGAGTATTTGGTATCAAATCTAATGATTTGGTTGTTGAAGCAATGAGTTGTAGGCTTTCTTGTCCAAAAGGTGGTTTTACCTCAAACTCTCCCAACAATACCCAGCGATTGACTTCGTCATAGCCTAAATATTGAATAAACCTTTCATTAGTTGAACTATTGTTAAGTTCGAGTAAGTAACTTATTTTACCTTTTTCATTATCCATATGGCCTGTAATATAAAAATAACTAGGTTTATTCACTTTTACCATTAAACTCACAGATTCAGAATTATTAAAGAGTAAATTTCGACTGCCTTTATTTGATGTGATTTTTACTTTGAAATCTTGATTAATTATTTTTCCATTTAAAAGCATTTGTTCAAAATTGGAATTTTGTGGCGTATATTCATCAACATTAAATAACGTCTTATCTAAATTTACTACTGCTGCATTAATGACTTCGCCTTTTTTATTTATTAACTGACTTTCAATTTGTAAAATGGATTTATTTATTCGGTATTTTCCAATAAGCGTATAAAGTGCATCACTCTCATTATTAGTTGAGTATACCTTTGAACTTAGTTGTGTCAGTAAAGCACTTGAAAAAGGGGTTATGTCGTAGGAAAGGTAGGGGAGAAATGGTTTTATTAAAATGTTTCTTTGAGTAATGTTTTTTGTCAATAATAACGTCGCCATAGATAAACTATCTGCTGTTTTTTCTAAATTGCTTAATTCTTCTTTAATTGTAACCGTAATTGTAGGGCTAGCTGGGATAATAGCCTCAGGTGATAACATTTTTAATACTAAAGTTAATTGCTGTACTTCGTGTATCAATCTTAATAACGTCGTTAACTCATCATACTTGGTATGGGCTGAGCTAATATTTTTAGTTTTATGCCATGTATTATCTATAATTTTTTGTTTTTCTTGAATTGCTGAAATATACAAAGAGCTGCTTTGATGTGTTTTAAGAGAGGAGTCACATTGAAAATACTCAGATTTTTTATAACAGTCTGTTTTATGACCTAATATAGGCAAAGATGATGAAAGGGTACTTTTAGCCGAAAACATGTCAATGCCAGTGTTGGTTTGGTAGCTTTCACTTACACTTTCAACATTCACGTAAATATTTTGCTGTAGATCAGCAATTGCTTGCTCTTTTGCTGCGATCTGGTTTTTATGTATTGCTTGGCCATAAAAATCAGCAGAAAAACATAGACCAGAAAAGGTACAAAGGGAAATCAAACAAAAAAGTTTATACATAATTTTCTCGTTTTACTAATTTATGGCAAATAATCGTAGGTGAACGTTCATTTATAAAATGACACTAAATATCTTTAGCTAAACGAAATCCAATTTCTTGATAGGATTTATTAGCAGTACCTCTATCGCGGTTAGATACTTTTATTTCTGATGAATCAGATAACCAAGAGCCGCCCCTTACCATACGTTTATCACAGTCTCCATTGAAGTTAGGTAAACCATTAGTTAATGCTCTGCTATAACTTTTGGTGCGACAATCTTGCAGCCATTCAGCGACATTACCGTGCATATCAAATAAACCAAAGGCGTTAGGAGAATACGATTTTACTTTAGCTGTCCCTATATAACGGTTACTGCTATTTTTAAAGTAGCATTTTGACCTTTTACCACCATTGTATTTAGCATGGCTACATTTTATTTTATCACCCCAAGAGAAATTTGAAGTGGTTCCTGCACGTGCCGCGTATTCCCACTCTGACTCAGAAGGGAGTCGGAAGTTTTGACCCGTTCGATTATTTATCCAGGGAATGAATTGTTGAATAACTTTATTCCAACTGACATTGATAATAGGATGATCTTCTTTACCGAATCCTTTATCGCTTATGTTCTTATCACATTTTCCTGCATTTATGCATTGTTGATATAAAGCCCAAGTTACCTCTGTTTCCATTAACATAAATGATTTAATAGCAACTTTGTGTCTGGGTTTTTGGGAAGTCCTACTATTACTGCCCATCATAAAAATACCCTGTGGTATGGTTTTCATCAGGAAAGAGACATCATTTATAGTGATTTTATTTTTCTCTGCAGTCTTTGTTATTGTTTTTGTTTCAATTATTGCTTCTGTTTCTTTCGCTAGGGTAAAGTAGAAATTTTCTTTTGTTTTTAAATTAATTTGTTTCTCTACACTTTCATAACCTTTAGCGGTTATTTTTATTTTATATGTTTTTTTAGGAAGAGAGATACCATAATCATAAGTGAAATTTTCATCGATGAATTCTATGTTTGCATTGACTGGATTTGTATCAATAAAAAGTGCTTTATTTGTACTTTGTTGTTGGGTTAGTGTGGTTAATCTATCTATTGCTATTTGGGTAAAAACACCTTGGCTAAATTTATTGATAAAAGCATTGAGTTCAGCAGGATCAGTAGAGTTTCGAATAACTTTCCACATAGATAACTCATTTTCAAATGATGTACTAGAAGCACGTTGTACAAGATTGTTATGTGCAGTATTTGTATTCTTAGTAATGCTTTGAGGTTGTGTTGGGGTTTGTGTTTGTTCAATGGGATTATTTGCAAAATAAAACTTGTTAACCAAACTACTCGATTCCCATGGAACTTGATTACCACTCGTCGCTTCAATAACATCAGCACGAGTTGCCATTATCACATCTCTTATATCCGTATTGGCTTTAGACATTTGCTTGAGTAAGTGATTTGTAAATAAGCCATTCTCGCCATCGCCATCAGCAGCAACTTGTCCTGGGGCTGTTGAGTATACGATTAAAGTACCTACAGGAGCATCAATTCTTGCTAATCCTCTACTATTTGACCTGAAACTACTAGGGAAAGGATTGTTTCGACAAGCATCTAAAATAACGATATTAACCGAACTTCTAGCACTTTCCATTTTTGCTAATATTTCTTTAGCATTAATGGCATTGTAGGGGACCTCATCTTCGGACTCTATAGGTGAATTTATTGGGATTAAATAATTTTCACCATTAACCTGCATGCCGTGACCTGCATAGTAAAATAAACCAACATCTGATTGTTTAAGTTTTTCACCAAATCGTTTGATTGCCTTATAGATTTCAATTCTATTTTGGTTAACTATTTCGATTACTTCAAAATCAAATTCACGTAATTTTATTGCTATACTTTTAGCATCATTTTCGGGGTTTTTAAGCGGTGAATTCTTATATTTACTATTGCCAATAACTAATGCAATGCGTCTTTCGCCATGTTCTGATTTGTTAAAATTTATTTTGGGATACGATGAGGTATTACTATCTTGTGCGGTCAAATCAATGCTGAAGAATAATAAAGTAATAATTAGAAAATATGAGTTATAGGTGTTGCTAAACAATTTATCTACCTTAATTGTAAAATGTAGGTTTCTAGTCCTTCAAAAGAAGAATTATGAATGATAAACGTATAAAACTCAATCAAAGGCGTTTGTTTAATGCACAATAAAAGTCTAACTTGTTTCTAACTCTTTTAGCTTTGTTTCATAAAAGTATTGTCACCCTTATGCAGCCACCAATTTTTGCTTGTTACTCTTCAAAGCCAAGAAATGACTTTACTAAATTTAAAAATAGAACAGTTCTCGATAAATATTTACAAAAGATAGAGTGCTTAAATTCAAAAAATAATATTAATTCTATGTTACTTCAATAAACATCCATTTTTTAAAATGTCTGCTTTAGCCAAGAGGAGGCAATATCAATTATTATTTAAGCGTATAGCATGGAAGGATGAGGTAGCTAATAATTTTAAACAAAACGCAGCTTTTAACTCTTGTTATTATATAGAAAGGGCTGCAGCGCTGAATCTATTTGTTTTTCTTAAATCCACCAGAGCGTATTCTTTCAGTACTTTCCACTATCATTAACACATTTTCTTTTGAAGGTGAGCATGTTTAGATTTCCACCTAAATTCTAGGGCTTGATAAAAGTAGCTAAAATATTATTGATATAAGGGTAACTATGGAATATTTATATGTTTAATTTTCAATAAACATTGACAAAAACCACTTACCTTTCATATTTAGTTTATCAGCTAATAAAAAAGTACTCTGTGAAACGACTTTATATATTTATTCTTAGATTTTCATTCCTTTACCTTTATTGCTTTAGTTTAAATGCTCAGGCTAAAGATATTGTCATTGGTGCTACATTAAATTTAAGTGGCGTTAATGCGCAATATAGCCTTGATTATAAAAATGCTATTCAAGCTTATTTCGAGTCGTATAATAAACTTGATAAATTAAAAACTTATCAATTAAAATTGTTAGTGCTTGATGACCAGGGAATTTCTAGTAGGGCAAAGGACAACATTGACCGTTTGATCACACGTAAACAAGTTATTGCAATATTAAACCCTTATCAAGGGCAAATCGGTCAGGAAATTATTCAAACCGCCGTAAAATTAAATACCCTTGTTTTATCTTCAACGTTCGCAGATAAAAACGTAGTCTTTACTAAAGCTGAAAATCGTTATTCATACTACTTTTCTTCGTTCGATTATTTCTCTCACAAAGTGGTTAGTCAATTATTTAAGCAACCATCGAATGAAAGATTGTTTTATTTCAATAAAGAAAGAATTGTCGAGCGAATTATTACATTAAATTACCAAACTGAAATTAACATTGATAAACCATTAATCGATTTACCAAATGGAGCCTCGATAATTATCAAAGAAAGCTATTCTTCTGCCGCGTTATTTATCAATGATGCTTATAAATCTCGGCCTGACTTTAACTTTATTATTCTACCTTATCTTGGTGCAGAGGCTTTAATTGCATTAATAGACAAAAAGGCAGATAAAAGTATTAGCTATATTGTTGATACACCTGTGCACCTTCAACTACCTTTAACAATAGAAACGGGTGATGTTTTAATGAAGTACGGTGAACACACTATGCTTAATAGTCAGTCTTTAAAGGGGGTTGTATCAGCAAAAATAATTGCTGAATCTGTTTTTAATGTTATTAACGTCTTACAGGGAGACTCAGTAGCTGATGTTATCGTTTTTCCATTTCAAGTGCTTGAAAGAATGGTCGGTTGGGTAAAACACTCAACAAGTAATTTAGATAGGGAATTAATTATTGATGAAATACGAAACCTAAAATCCTTTGATGTTGGGCTTGAGCAAACCATCAACTATGAAAATAATGGATTAGGATTAAATCGATTATGGTTATTAGGCATAAGTGAGGGGCAACTAGTCCTAAGAGGAAATAGATGAAAAAACAATTAGGACAACTTCTCGCTGGGCAACATAAATTAAGACGTCCTGTTTTTATTGCCTTAGCTGCTGCTTTTGTTTCACTTTGGTTGGTTGTAACCTTGACCTTTCAAGTATGGTCGGGTTATGAGCGTTCGGAGTCATTAGCTAATTTAGTTGAAAAAATTGATGACCGGCTATATAAAGAACAAAAAGATACCGGTTATCAAATGTTGGAGGATTTAGCCCTATTCATCGAAGAAGAACAGCTAGGAAGTTTACTTAAAAGTAAAAAAGTTAACCAAGCTAAGCTCGCTGCCATACGCTTTAACCAGTCAGTTTATTCTTATTTATCACTTAGCCGAGTCACACTTTTTTCACCTTCTTCAGATATATTGTTTTCGACAAAAGACAATTTTAAGGAAATGGAGTTAAGTAAACAGTTAACATTAGCCGTTCAATCTAAAACTGCCGAGCATGGCATTTCGGTATCATCTGATGGCGAAATCACTTTAAATGCGGTGCTCCCCATCAATCTTGAAAATGAAGTTGTCGGTTTTATCCAATTAACTCAGCCTTTATCAAATATCACTAGTTCACTCGCAGATACTAATAATATAGACATACACCTGTTAACTCATAAAAGTATTGTTAAAGAAAATGATTACGAGCAGAGAATGAACGAAATTAGAGAGCAAAGTGATTGGAATTTACTTGATTCTTTTATCATAACTTCAGCCACTATGAGTCAATTTGATAGTAATGAATTAGCTTCAATATTTAATGAAACAACTCAATATTTATATCAAAAAGAAACGTACTTAAGAGAGTTTTTCGATGCCAATGAAGTACCAAAACAATTAGCGTTATTACCCATTCATTTTATGAATAATGAGACAACAGCATTTATGCTAATTATTGTTGATAATTCATCAAAATATTCAGCTTATGAACTCTCACTTTTGGTCAATCATATATCTTTTACGGTAATTGCACTTGTTGTCTTTATTTTGTTTTGGTTTTTTTTAGGGAATATTGAAAAGAATATTTATAAAGCTGAACAACAATTAATTAAAGCAAAAAATGCTGCAGAGAAAAATAGAGACGACGCCGAAAAGGCGAAAGCTGAAGCTGAAAAAGCAAAAGCAGAAGCAGAGAAGGCAAAAGCTGATGCAGAGCAAGCAAATAAAATAAAATCAGAATTTTTAGCTAAAATGAGCCATGAATTAAGAACGCCTCTCAATGCCATAATCGGTATCACTGAAATGATGCAAGAAGATGCTGAAGAATTTGGTGATGACGATTATAAAGATCCTCTTGGAAGAGTTGTACGAGCGGGTAAACATTTACTATCATTAATTAATGATATTTTAGATTTATCTAAAATAGAAGCTGGAAAAATGGAGCTTTATCCAGAAAATTTTGAACTTACATTATTTATCAAAGACATAGAACGAATAGTTGAACCCTTGGTCGCTAAAAATTCCAACCAAATGGTGGTTTCTATTGATAAAAACATAAAGCAGATGTATGCCGATAGTACGAGAGTTAAACAAATACTGTTAAATTTACTCAGTAATGCCTGTAAATTTACTGATAAAGGTAAAGTATGTTTACTGGTTTCTCCTTCATCTTTTGGAACAAAACCAGCCATTTCCTTTAGTGTTATTGATGAAGGCATCGGCATGAATGAAGAACAACTAGGCATGTTGTTTCAAGATTTTCAACAAGTCGACTCTTCTTCTACAAGAAAATACGAAGGAACAGGCTTAGGATTATCAATTAGTTTAAAGTTTGCCGATCTAATGGGAGGAAAAATAACCGTTTCAAGTGAAGCCGGTAAAGGTTCAATTTTTACGGTCAACTTACCTTTAGGTATCATTGAAGATAAAGTAGAAAAACAGATAGAAAATATTTTACCTACTGTTTCTATTGAGGATAAAGATAAACCTTATATTCTGATTGTTGAAGACGATGAGAATATGATTGAAATGCTCAAGCATTATTTGGGCAAACAAGACGTTGAGGTTGATGTTGCTCTTAATGGGACTGAAGCTTTAACGAAAGCAAGACAAAGAAAACCCCATTTAATTACCCTTGATATTAATATGCCAGGTTTAAATGGTTGGGACACGCTAACTATTATTAAATCAGATAGTGGTTTATCTGATGTACCTGTTGTTGTCGTTACTATGCAAGATGAAAGAAAAAAAGGTTTAGACTTAGGCGCAGATGAATACCTAATTAAACCGATAAATAAAGATGATATAGAAGGCATATTCTCAAAGTTTTTAAATCAGAAGGGATAATGATGAAAATACTTTATGTAGAAGACAACGAAGATAATATTTATATGTTATCTCGTCGCTTGAAGCGTAAAGGCTTCGAAGTTCTGATTGCTGAAAATGGGCAATTAGGTGTTGAATTATGTCTTAAAGAAATTCCAGATCTCATATTAATGGATTTAAGTTTACCTGTTATGGATGGATGGCAAGCAATTAAAGTCATTAAAAATGAGCCGAGTATCAAGAAAATTCCTATTATTGCTTTGTCAGCACATGCAATGGATCAACATAAGCAGGAAGCGCTTGATGCAGGAGCAGACGATTTTGATATTAAGCCGGTAGATTTAACGAGGCTAATGTCAAAAATCACCTCTTTTATAGGAGAAATCAAATGAATGAAGATGCTGCGATTCTTGTTGTTGATGACAATGAGGACAACCGATACACCCTTACACGTCGCCTTAAACGAATTGGATTGAAAAATATTGTCGAAGCGGAAAATGGTCTAGAGGCAATCAATAAAGTCGAATTACAAGATTTTGACATGATTTTACTTGATATCATGATGCCAATTATGGATGGTTATGAAGTTTTAAAACGACTGAGATCAGAACAACGCTTTATTAATATTCCAATAATTATGATATCGGCACTAAGTGACGTAGAAGATGTCGTGAAAGCAATCGATTTAGGGGCTGATGACTATTTACTCAAGCCGTTTAACCCTGTTTTATTAAAAGCAAAAGTTAAAGCATCACTTGCTAAAAAACGACTTATTGAAATAGAAAAAAACTTTTATCGTGATTATGATGCGACTACCCAATTAGCTAAACCAGATTTGTTTTTAGGCTCGCTCGATGCTGAAATGATAAAAAATCCTGAGACTACGTTTGCTGTTTATTATTTTGAATTTACTACTTTCCATCAGTTATCTCATAGTACTGGCCTTGAAGATGCAGAAAAACATATTAAACATTGCGTTGATATCCTTAAATCTATTTTTGTAGGAGAAAATTATTTCTTTGGTCGCTTAGCGGATGACGCTATTGCCGTTTATTCAATCGCCAAACAATGCCGTTTTTTAACGGAACAACTGGATCTTGAAACAGAAGTGTTAGCACCGCTCAATGAGACGGTTTCAAAGAATGATGAATCTATCAAGGGCGTTGGCCAAATACACTTAGGTATCTGTTCAACGACATCTAAACAGCACAATGCTAGACAATTGATTGCAAATTCAGCATTTGCTTGCGATTCAGCCGTTAAGAACACCATGAAGGTCGCTTATTACGATAAAAATAAACATGAAAAAACGTTAGCGAAATTTAAACTTGAACCAAAACTAAAACAAGCATTAAGTGAAAATAAACTAGTGATGTATTTCCAACCCATTGTTTTAGCAGCCACGGGTGAAATTAAAACTTTCGAAGCATTAATTCGTTGGCCGACAGATAATGGCATGATATCGCCAGGAGATTTTATTCCTCTAGCAGAAGAAACAGGGCTTATTCTTGACTTGGACGATTATGTTATGACTGCGGTATGTCAGCAAGTTGGGCAATGGAGGAAAAAACATCCTGAAATTAAGTTTAGCGTAGGAATAAATATTTCAGCTAGACACTGGGCAGATAAAAAATTAGCCGACAAAGTTATCAATCTTTTAAAGTTAAATGACTTTCCTGGTGATTTTTTAAAGTTGGAAATGACAGAAAGTGCCCTTGTTGGAGACATTGAAAGTGTTAGAACTAATTTTGAATTGTTACAAAGCTGCGGTGTCAAAATTGCGTTAGATGATTTCGGAACGGGCTATGCTTCATTGAGTTACCTGCTTGATTTTCCGTTTGATGTTCTTAAAGTAGATCGTGTTTTCATTGTAGACATAGAATCAGATGAACAAAAGCAAAAACTGCTTCCTGCTATTTTACAAATCTCAAAATCTTTAAATATGGAAACTATAATCGAGGGTGTAGAGACGAAGGAGCAAGCTGATATTATTAATCAATGCAATGGCGACTTGATCCAAGGTTTTTATTTCTATAAGCCAAGCCCTGTTGAGGTTATTAACCAGTTAAGTATATTTAATTAGAGGAAGAGATTAAAAATATTGGTATTCAGTTAAGCGATTGATGCCAATATTTCATTACTCTTTATTATGATAAGTATGTGATTGAAAATTAAAATAATATTTTGAGTTTAAATCACTATTCTAAAATTATAATCACACCAATATCTTTCAACAAATCTCTATTAACTAAGTAGGTTATCTTTTGAGCGTCACTCTCTGATAACGCAATTTCCGTGTGTTGGTTTTTCCAGGTTTTATTCGCCTTGATTAACAAAGGTGTATCGCCAATCATGGGATGGTCCATTGCAAAAGTAACGTCATTAGAAAATAATGAGACTAGTTGACCATTGTCGATAATATCTTCAGTATCACTTTTGTTAGGGTAAAGAATATCTCCGTTAGCTTTACGTATTTTGGGGTTAAGTGAAGGTGTGAAATTCGTACCTCTAACATCGATAATAATACCAGAAATATCATGGGTTTTTACATCATTGACTGTGTTCGTTTTTACGCCTTGTTCAAGGGCTGAGATGCGTTTTTCAAATTGCCTTAATTGGTCACTAATTTGTTGATTTGTTACTGTAGGATATGTGGCAGCATGGGCTGTGCTGATCCAACTAGACCATATGTTTGGAAAAATACTAGCGGATAATTCTTCTTGATATAAATTTTGATAAATTGACTTGGATATTTTACCTCGAAGAGGTGCTTGTAATACGACCTTACAAGAACCATCTAGACGATTAGTTCTGCTTTTTATTATAGCGCCTTTAACCGTTCCTTCTACACTTGATTTTATTTCATCACTAGTTAACATGTAATTACTAACTAATGTTGTTGCAGTTACTCTAACGCCTTGGTATGACTCTAATAAATTTCTTTGGGCATCAACTTTTGCTGCACGACAGGCAAGGTAAGGTGCTATGTTCGCTTTTTTTCCTTCTCCTGCAATACCATACCCTATGGCTGAAACTGTCGCTTTAGTCCAATTGACTTCACCAGTATTACCAACAAGCTCTACGAACTGACCATCTTTTGCGATGACAGTTAATGAACACAACGAAATAATGATAGCGCTAAGGAATTTGTTCATTTAATTATCTCAAGTTAATTTATTAATTAGTTTCTAAAGCACCTAATACTGGCATTTTAGTGCTCTTATCAAAAATCACATCTTTAGCAATAACGGGAAATGCAGATGAGTTTTGAATGTGAAAAGGCTGGTTATTGATAAAGTTACAGTGTTTTAGATCTAAGCGAGAACGACCAGATAATACAATAGCACTGGTAGAACTTCCGTTTAATTGGCAATTGCTTATTTTTACGTTGGCATGCCCGTTAATTGTTAAAGCAGAATATTTTGCGTTGTCAGAATATAGATGATCAAACCGGGGGGAACCTGACTTTACCTCTATAGCTACACCTGAGTTTTTAAGGTGTAAACCATTAATTTCAATAGTTTTGCTGCTATCTAATGTGAGAAATCTTTTAGCAGGAGATAAAGGTGACTCACTTTCAAAAATTATGCTTTTAGATTGAAGCTTAGTGTTACCCCATAAATAGGCTAGTCCTTGCACTGTTATACTTGTTCCTTGCTTGAATTTAACCTTAACTTCGGGTTCAATTATCAAAGTTGAGTTTTTAGTAAATAGTGTATTAGAGGCGATAATATAAGGACTGTTTTCTTTACTTAAAACATTAACACCTTGGTAAGTGCCAGATAAAGTGCTACTTAGCGTTGTAGTATTCGCTAGTTTTATAGGATATATCTTTGTTGTAACTACTGCTTGAACACTCTCATTATCAGCTTGATCTAACGCAATAACAGAGAATCTCAGGGTTTCAAAAACCTCAAAATTACCCTTTACAATTATATTGTTTTCTTTTGTGATATTGGTTGTTTCGGTTAAGTTATTATCGGATGAGCTCAGCAAAACTTTATATTTCACTTGTTCTTGATTGTTACTTTTCCATGACAATTTTACTTCATCAACGGTGGCGAAATTTACCTTTAGCAGGTTAATATCAGCGGGTTTTACGTTGTCAAAATTAACTAAACCCGTGGTACTTATCATTTGAGAGATTTGACCATTGTTATCTATTAATTTTCCAGTGATAACTTTTTGCTCTTCGTTCCAGCGTTTATCGACAATAACATCTGTTTTATAAAAACCAGGTTCTTGTTCTTTTAAATCAAAAGAGCCAATACCCTCTATATCTAATATAGCCCTAAGGCCTGCTTTGCCTTTAATACCAACCGCTAATTTATCATTATATTTTAGCCACTTATTTGCACCGTCATGAATTACCATTTCAATGGTCGGGAGAGTTGTACCAATATAACCTTCGGGCTCTGGAAATTCGTTAGCAATTGAACGGCCTAATTCATCTGCGGCTGCAAACAAATTCTTGTCTTCTAAATGTTGGGCAGCCAAGGCAGCATTTAACAATATTCCCCATGGTGTGGTAGAGATACCTCCAGCCCTAGATGTAATTACCTCCTTTTTTTTCCATAAGGTTTTACCCTCTTTAGATATTAATTCTATTTTCACACCTAATTTAATATGGGCATATATACCTGCGTAAAATCTTTCATATTCGATAACGTTCCCTACTACAACTGCATCAACACCAAGGGTTTGTGCGAGTTGTTGTGGGGTTAAATTGTTGTCAGGATTTTTTAAATCTACTTCTTTTGTGTGCACTAGTTGAAAATTTTTATTGGAAAGATGACTTTGCAATATCTCTCTAAGTAATATTGATGCTTCAATTGAAGTTGTACTATTTGATAACTGAGCAATCGCAATTATCTTGGGTGTGTCACTTAATTCAAGCTTGTCTTGCTTTCCTGAAGTCATGTTTTCTAATGTTCTGATGGGAGTAGTAATGGCCACAGTACCTTTAGTACTCAAAGAACAGCTGACTAGAAACGTTACTGTAATGACTACACTAAACAAAAGTTTAATATTAATGCTGTTCACTCACTTCTCCTTTTTGTTCAAGCTTATATGAAATCCATATTGCTTTATTATTGGTATAGTATGGATAACTTATGTGGTCAACTAATTTAGATACCATAGATAAGCAACCTTTTGAATTTTCATTCTTATTAAGTACCTTGATATACCTGAAGGTGTTTTGGTATAAAAGATAAATAAATGGATAATTATTTTTTTATGGCGATACAACAATCATTACGCGACCTTCATCTAAGGTTTTGGCAAGATCTAAATTATTTCTAATAAACAGGGCTACATCATCGGTAACGACTAAATCTGAATGTTTCGATTTATAAGTCCCAATCGCTTTTACAATATAAGGGGCGTAACCTATTCGTTTATTATTCATGGCATCTCGAAGGTCGAGGTCATATGAAACAGGGCGCTTCCTAATTACATTATTGTTGAGCATTTCTTTAGTGGGATAAATAACATTACCATCTTGGGTACGTATTCTTGGAATGGTAGCTAATTCAAACTGGTCAATGGCTTGTGCATCAATTAACAAGCCAGAGAAATTGGTACCACTTTCAAGACTGTTTATTTTAGCATCAATATATTGTGAAAAACCTTCTTTTGTCAGTTGGTGTAGCTTGCTTTTTATTTCTCGTAATAAAGATACAGCTGTTTCAGCTTCAGGAAGTGTTTGTGCATGTGCTTTACTCATTAATTGCCAGCTTGACATAGAAAATATAGAAGTCAGATGCTCTAGGGAATATTGGTTAGAAAACTGAGTATTAAAAGGAACAGCATTTATTGAATTTGAGCTAGCAGTATTGGTAGCATTTTGAGAAATAGATTCAATAAAAGAGCCATCCATTTTCACTTCAATAACAACTTGTGCAATTTCATTTTGGTAAATATCTTTGGTTATCAAAGCCCCGCGAACTATCGAGTTCAATTTAGTGCGAATGATATCTGATGTTGCTTCTAAATCTAGTACGGTGGTTTCTGAACTAACTTGGACTCCAGATATAATTTCTGCCAAATTTCGATAAGCATCCACTTGTGCCGCTCTTCGCGCTAAAAGACGTTTCTTACGGCTAGGTGTATTATCCGATGCAACACCATAACCGCTAGCAAATATAGTGCCTTTAGACCAATTTATACCGCCAGTATCACTTCCTTGGATAACATCATCAGCTAATACGCTGAAGCTAGTAAACATTAATGAAGTTAATAAGAATACAATTAGATATTTTAACATTATTAAATTTCCTTTCTTTCGTTATCAAAATGTATATATTTAGTTCTACGATTAACTATTTTTTTTAGATAATTACGAGTTTCTTCAGCAGGAAGGTTTTCAAGTAGGAATTGATAAACTTCATCTGCCGTCATTGTATTGATTACTTTCGCCGCTTTAGATAAGTTTTTTTTACCCGTGAATGTTTTAGCTAAATTTCCAACGCCTGTATTATAGCTAGATACAGCACAATAAAAGCGAGATTTAGGATCATCTATTTTACGTAAGTAGCGACTTTTTAATAATTTGAAATAGGCAGTGCCAAGTTGTAAGTTATTCGTTTCATCAAACAAATAATCAGGTGATAAAAGCTTCTTCTTTCCATGAACATAATTATGGGCATCTATTCCTGCAGTTTTGGGAACTAGTTGCATTAAACCGAATGCAGGAACTCTAGAAATAGCTCTTGGGTTATAGCTCGATTCTGTTTCAATTATGGCTAATATTACTGATATAGCGACATCATACTTTTTGGAGAATTTTTTTACTTCATCAAAATTGTTTGCCAACAATACCTTTTGGTAGTTATTAACAAACTTAATTGTCATTTTTAATAAAGAACCATCGGCAGTTTTCACTAGGTCTAATTTAATCTTCGGTTCTTCAACATCAATAACTGGTACGGAAGAAGGAGTCGAAGTCTTTTTGATTAAAGGGCTAGTGTTTAATTTGATACTTGGAGGAGTAACGACGATTGTTGAACTAGCAACAGCAGGGGGGGGGACTATAGGCAAAATAGTAGTTATAGTTGGCAAACTCTCTTTTGCTTTAACTGGTTGCGTTAATGTCGTTGTATCTTTAACCACATTCTTTTCCACATTCAGTTTTTTTATATCGACTGTTGCAACTTTTAGTAATTTCTTTTTAGGTAGTAATAATTTTAAAATATTTTCATTTTTTTGTGGTTTAATAACTGGTTTAATACCTTTTTTGTTTAAATTTTTATTTATCTCTTGAGAAACAATGTCTAATTTTTCTATTGAGGCTGTAGTAGAAGCCGTAAGTTTCTCTGCCATAGCATTAAGTTCAAGTTTAGCTTGGCTTAAATCATTATTTGTTACCCGTGTTTCAATAACAACTTCTCCTGCTTGATAGTCAACTATTGAACGAGTTTGTAAGTTTTTGCTATAGCCTACCCAAGTGCTTTTAGTGGGGAGTTTTACATTACTAGGCCATTTAACTTCAATTTTTTTTGTTATACCGTTAAATGCGTCATCTATGGCGACACTATAAGCATTATATAAACTGTCTATTTCGGTATCTTTTTGTTTAAACTGCTGGTCTAGCATGCGATCTATTTCATCAAAACTTAGCTCTTGTTGACTATTAGCAACAATGTTCCAACTAAATAACAGCGAAATGCTAATTAATGTAAGTGATAAACTAATTTTTTTCACTGAGACTATCTCTTATTGATTTTATTGAATCTCGTTTGCTACAGACTTCAGACTCATTAGTTAAACAAATAGCTAGTGTAACTTCTGCAACAAAGGTTTTATCTTCGGCTTTAACCGACTCTGTTAAAATAAAAGCACCTTTTATTAATCCTTTAACTCGAGTCGCTATGATGTCTTTAGTGACTTCAAAATCTTCTACAGACGTGCCTGATGTCAGTTGAACACCACGTGTTATTTCGGCCAATTGTCTTTGGGCGTCAAGAGAAGCTGCGCGTTTTGCCATCATCTTTGCTTGAAAATTACTGGTGGTATTGTTTATATCAACGGTGCCGAAACCTTTTGCTGAAAGAATACCTTTGTGTTCTTCAGCGTAAACTGGAACTAGAGTAAGGTTGATCAGCAAGACGATAAGTGCAATGTGATTTAATGAGATGTTTCTCATAAATAGATATCCTTTAATAACTTCGATTGATTTTGTAGTCTTAAATTTAGTTATTTTTTCTTTGTTAATACTAATATTAGGCAATAATTGATCAATATGTAAAATAGTCTAATATTTTATTATAAATATTAGACTATATTTATTTATGAGATCATTAATAATTGAAAACGCAAGGGAAGTCATGCTCCATAAATTCATCCTAATCGGGAAAACAGTGTTTATTGCTTTTTTAGTTCAGCTGTTTTTTTCAGTAAGTGCTGAAGCAAAAATTGTCACTGCAAAAGGAATTAGTGACATAGTTGAAGGAAAAAAAGCAAAAACTCGCTCTATTGCCCTAAACAATGCTAAACGCGCGGCTGTCGAGCAAGTCGCAGGGGCTTTTGTTCAATCTCGATCAACAGTCAACGATTTTGTTATCGCTCAAGATAAAATTTATAGCTCATCTTCAGGTAATATTTCTGCCTACACTATTTTAACTGAGGGAGTTAATGACTTCGGTGCTTATGAAGTAGAAATTGAAGCTGATGTAGATGTGCAAGAATTACTTGTTGATATTAAAGAAATTCTAAAAGTGAATGGTTGGAGTCGTAAACCTCGGATAACTTTAAATGTAAATTCTAATAATGCCAGCATTGGCAATACTCTAAAGTCTTTATTCACGACCAACTTAAATCGCAATGGCTTCGAAGTTTTTGATAATTCCAAAAAAGTACAAACAGGTTTTGTTCTAGAAATTAATGCTGATTTAATGAGCAATAGCAGTGATTTTCAAGGGATTAGTATAGCTTCTAATAGTCTGTCTATGGTTACCAATGTTACAAGAACTGATGATGGTAAGGTCATTGCTACTATATCGCAGCAAGCTTCTAAGGCTGGAAGTAATCTAGCTAAAGTAGGTCAGCAATTATCGACTAAATTAGTAAGAAAAGCCTGGCGAAAATTAAAAGATGAAATACTAGATTTTTGGCAAGAAGAGCAATATATAGCTCGCTCTATCTATTTAGATCTAGAACAACTAAGTACTTATCAACAAGCTAAATTGTTCTCTCAATCTTTAAAGCAAAGCATTTCTGGTTTATTAGATGTTGAGTTAATTAAGTTCTCTACTGAGAAGAGTCAGTATTTACTTAAGTATAAAGGTTGGCCAGAGCAACTTTACGATGAAATATTTGCTGGGCCTTTAAAATCAGAATATCAGCTCGAATTAATTAGTGTTAATGCTAATCATGTAACGTTAATAATAAATTAGGATAAAAGATGTTAAATAAAAAAGTAATTGTTATGTCAGTAGCATTAG
>Ga0209396_1002528_pt1 | contig 19112 bp, 15 predicted proteins | sample GOMGulsemesocosm_6_FD_184638 | JGI IMG/M metagenome (GOLD analysis project Ga0209396, IMG submission 184638) | Methane-oxidizing microbial communities from mesocosms in the Gulf of Mexico - GOM8C Gulf of Mexico (SPAdes) (version 2) | ecosystem: Environmental > Aquatic > Marine > Cold seeps...
CCAAAACAGGCTGTCGTTTAGCCTGTCAGGTTGCTGTTAAGCAAGACATGGAAATTGAAGTTGAAGATGAAATCTTCGGTGTTCAACAATGGGAATGTGAAGTTATCTCTAACGATAACCAAGCAACGTTCATTAAAGAACTTAAACTTCAAATTCCAAATGGCGAATCTGTACCGTTTAAAGCGGGTGGTTATATTCAAATTGAAGCGCCAGCGCATCATGTTAAATATAGCGACTTTGATATTGATGATCAGTACAAAGGCGATTGGAATCATTTTGGCTTTTTTGATGTTGAATCGAAAGTTGATGAACCAACGTTACGTGCTTACTCAATGGCAAACTACCCTGAAGAGGAAGGCATTATTATGCTTAACGTGCGTATTGCTACGCCGCCTCCAGGACGTTTACATTTACCCGCTGGTAAAATGTCATCGTTTATCTTTAGCTTAAAAGCTGGCGATAAAGTAACTATCTCAGGTCCATTTGGTGAGTTTTTCGCTAAAGAAACTGATAATGAAATGGTATTCATCGGTGGTGGTGCTGGAATGGCGCCAATGCGTTCACACATATTTGATCAACTTAAACGTTTAAACTCTAAACGTAAAATGTCGTTCTGGTATGGTGCTCGTTCAAAACGTGAAATGTTCTATGAAGATGATTATAACGGCCTTGCGGCTGATAATGATAACTTCCAATGGCATGTTGCACTTTCTGATCCACAGAAAGAAGATAACTGGGAAGGCATGACAGGTTTTATTCATAATGTACTTTATGAAAATTACTTGAAAGATCATGAAGCACCAGAAGATTGTGAGTACTACATGTGTGGTCCTCCAATGATGAACGCAGCTGTTATTCATATGCTTAAAGACTTAGGTGTAGAAGACGAGAACATCATGTTAGATGACTTCGGCGGCTAAATTAAACTTAATTTACTGCTACTTCATCTTATAGCTGCATAGAAGGTGCTCACTGACTATCGTCAGCTCCGCGCCTTCTCTTTGCTCTAAAATGGATTAGCTTAAAATTACAGTTTAATTTAAAAATAAAGACGACTCAGGTCGTCTTTATTATTTATATAAGTAGTGTTTATGTTCAGGATGAACGGTATGTCACGGCATCACGGATAGGGATGAGTGACGATAGCCTATTTATATAAATAATAAAATTGAGAACTCTTATGAATAAAATCAAAACAATACTACAGCTTGCTTTGCTTATTGTGTTATCAGCATGCTCTGATAACAATAAAGCTACTAAACCCTATGAAGTGTTATTTCAGGGCATGACCATGGGAACTGTTGCTTATAATGTAAAAGTGATTATTAAGCCAGATAGCCTTTCAGGCTCTAAGTTTGATCAACAAAAAACGCATGCAGACATAAATGCTATTTTGAAACAGCTATTACAGGATATGTCTAACTGGGAGCCAAACTCTGAGTTATCAATTTTCAACAAGTCTACTTCACTAACACCTGTAGAAGTATCGGAAGGATTACGCCGCGTACTCGCCGAGTCAATTCGTTTAGGAAACTTAAGTGAAGGCAAATTAGACGTTACTATAGGCCCTTTAATTAATTTATGGGGCTTTGGTCCCGATTATCGACCAGAGAAAGTGCCGAGTGATAACGAACTAAAAATAGCGCAAGCACGTACTGGTTTGAAATATTTAACACTTGATGGCAATCAGTTATCGAAAGCGATTCCCGATCTATACATTGATCTTTCTACTATCGCTAAAGGTTATGCTGTTGACTTAATTGCTGAATACTTTGAAAGCAAAGGTCTTCATAATTACCTTGTTGAAATAGGTGGTGAAATGCGAGTGAAGGGATTTAAGCATACAGGGGAGCTCTGGCACGTTGCGATAGAAAAACCGTTATCTGAAGAGCGCTCGGTTCACCAAATCATTATTCCTAAAGATAATGCTTTAGCTACTTCAGGTGACTACCGAAAATATTTTGAGTCTAATGGGCAGCGTTTTTCGCATATTATTGATCCAGAGTCAGGAAAACCAATCAATCATAAGCTAGTCTCTGTTACCGTGATTCATCCGTCGTCTATGACCGCAGATGGCTTGTCTACTGCGATGATGTTAATGGGTGAAGAAAAAGCGTTAGCCTTTGCAGAGAAAAATGAACTGGCCGCTTATCTGATCATTAAAACGGAACATGGCTTTATCGAGCAAAGCACGGTAAAATTCATGCAGTATTTAAAGTAATTGGCACTAGCGGGTTACTGTTGGTTCGTTGTAAGTTTTTAAAGAAAAGTAGTAGGTTATTTTTATGATGATTTTTATGATCACTCTAGGTTTTTTTCTCACTGTTTTCGCGGCAATGGCTGTGGGTTATATTTTCCAGCAAAAAAGCTTAGCGGGTAGCTGTGGAGGTTTAGCCTCTGTTGGTATTGATAAGTCATGTAATTGTGACAATCCATGTGAAAAGCGACAAGAGCGTGAACGTATTGCCGCCTCCCAAGAAAATATGATTGATGTTAAAAATATTTAGACCAAAAAAGCGATAAGAGATTATCGCTTTTTTATTGCCTGGCATAAAAGCCGCTTTGGCTATTATTTATAATTGAGAAAATTATAAGTTATAAAATACGTTCAAAAAACCAGTAAATTGCTACTGATGAAATACATAAACTCAACGGTATAACGACCTTCTTTCTATACCAAGGCTTATTACTACACCAGCAGGTAGCTAATAGCGCTAAAGCAATAACCGTAATCTGCCCAAGCTCAACGCCCACGTTAAATGAAAGTAAACTGGTAACATAACTACTTTTAGGTAAACCTAGTTCTACCAAAACGGAAGCGAAACCTAAGCCATGTAATAAACCGAAAACAAAGATAATCGGTAAACGAGCCTTACTTAGCTTTTGTTGATATGTATTTTCAATCGCTACATAGGCAATCGACAACGCGATTAATGGCTCTACTAAACTGCTGGGTAAGTTAATTACACCAAAGATGCCTAAGGCTAGGGTAATAGTGTGCGCAAGCGTAAAAACACTGACTTGCCATAACAGTGTTGAGGTTTTAGTTGCCAATAAAAATAAGGCCAGAACAAAAAGGATATGGTCGAGGCCTTGCGGTAAAATATGAATGAAACCTTGATAAACATATTCAACAATATTTAATAGCTTGTGCTCAAATAACGATAAATTACGACTTGTTGCATTATCTTCGATAAGCGAAAAATAGTCACTATTGTTATCCTCCAATACCATTGTTTGTATTGGACTAGATACGGTTAAATAAACATGGCCAAGTAATGGTGAAAACTTAACGCCTACTTTAATCGCTCGTCCTGGTAAGTTACCACTTACTGATATGTCGATATTTTTATTATTCACGCTTGGATGTAGCTTATTTCTGAGCTCAGCAATGGTTAAGCCTGTAAACGCTTTAATCGATAAAGTTTGCGGCATTAGATCTGAATTTTCAAATAAAATAACACTATTATTGCTGAGCGATTGTTCAATTGTCGTCAATAATTTTCTGGTTTCAATCAGTGAAAGTTTCTGTAAATTATCTATCAGCGCTTGGTCATTACCTGAAAATTCTTGATGTTTTTTAATAAGGTGAAGCACGTCAACTGAGACCACTAATTGGTAACTGCTTTGCTCAAGTAAATATAATTGTGCCTGATTAACGTCTTTATTATGGGCGTTAGCGTAAAAGCTTAGCGTTATACAGAGTAATAGGCTAAAACGTGAAATAAATCTAAAAATCATAAGGGAAACTTCATCAACATTCAAAAACGACAAATTATCTTATTTACCGTAAAATTAAAAGCTAACAAGTGTTTATTCTGTGATTATTAATAATTACGTAATACTGTTTTTTATACCGTCACTGGGTTTTAGGCTTGAACATGCAACGAAAAGTAATCTATGTCGATATGGGGTATTTCTAAATTATCGAGTATAAGGAAGAGGAAATAATTGTAAGTTGATTTTCGTTGTTTTTTATAAAACTAAAGGTATTAACTCTTAGTGGGAAGTGTATGTATAGATACAGCGACAAAAAAAGTCAGCACTGGATTTATCTGGATGATAATCATAATCCACTCTTTTTACCGTGTTTGTTCGCTCAATACAGAGTGGTGTAGTGGTCAAATAAAATGGGCTTGAATTTATAGCTTCTAAGTCATTATTTTTAGGGGGATGTATGGTCTGCCTCGATATTGCACGTAATAATATCGATAAAACAATTAGTTTTCGCTAATGTACTAGTAGTCTTGAGTTACCAATATATTAGCCTCAGTTCCACGATGAGAACCGCGCTAGTTTTTTCTGGCCTAACAGAAGAACGCTTGCACCGTGAATGTCAAGTACTCGCAAGTCTTTATTTCTTCGTTTACATATACGCAGTAGCTTAGTTTTACCTCCTCTAGAGTGATGGCGGGGAAAGAAACTATTGAAGATTTTACTCAAGTAAATCTTTCAAGTTTTTAATTCGTTAGAATTACACACTTTCTACATACTGTTTAATCTGAATGAACAAAACGCTCTTTAGTGGGCTGTCGAACGTGATGTTAATCAACAATGTATAACGCACGTTAATTTAAAATGATTATTTAAGAAGTATGAATTATAATCAAGTTAAAAGGTCAGTTCATATCTTATAAGTGATTAATTAAAAGGAATAATAAATGAAGGCTTTTGTTACAGGTGGTACAGGGTTTCTGGGTACTCACTTAATAGGTGAATTATCACAAAAAGGGTGGGAAATAACCGTTCTGCGTAGAGAAAAATCAGATATAAGCAGAATTAAAGATCTCCCTGGAGTTGAGTTTGTTTATGGTGATATTTTAGATATTGAATCATTAAAAAAAGCAATACCAGAAAAAGTTGACGCCGTTTTTCATGCTGCTGGCTCTGTAGCTATATTACCAGCCCACCTAGAGCATACTCGTTTTGCGATTAATGAAGTCGGAACCCAAAATGTGGTTGATGTCTGTATTGATAAGGAAATAGGTAGACTTATTTACACGAGCACGGTTGCTATATTTGACTGGACACACGGTGATTTGATTGATGAAAGTTATCCTAAAAATGAATGGTCTGATGATGAGTATGTAAAATCTAAAAAGCTTGCGGATGATGTAGTGGATTTAGGAGTAAAACGAGGTCTTGATGTTGTGTACATGCACCCGTCAGCCGTTTTTGGTCGTCATGATAGAGATGGATGGGCATCAGCTTTTAAAGAAATTAAAAAAGGCCTTCCTTTGAATATGGCATCCCCCGGCGGCGGTAGCGTCTGCAATGCAAGAACGGTAATGGCTGCACATATAAGTGCTTATCATAATGGAACAAGTGGCGGCAGGTATATACTAGGTGGTCCAAGTCACACGTGGTTTGAGGTTATGAATAAAATAACTGTCTTACTTAATAAACCTAAATTAAGAGCGCCTTTTCCAACGCCAATTTTCAATGTAGTCTGCATATCAGAAAGGTTTATTGCTCGTTTAATGAAAAAAGAACCTCTTCTTAGTAAGCATGTACAAGATATTGTCGGTGCTTATATCTATTCAGATTCAGATAAAGCAGTAAGGGAGCTAGGGTATGAGGTATCGACGCTTGATGAAATGCTCAGTGAGACTTATGAGTCCTTAAAAGAAGAGGGGCTGATATAATGCCGCAAAAGAAAGAAGATATCATCAAGTCAGCCAAGGCTTTTGAATTTTATGTTTCTAAAGTATGGCCTATTCATAGATTATTGGTTAAATCTAAACTGTCTAAACGTTGCCTTAAATGCGCCGCCTCCGAGCATATGATACCGCTTGATGCAGATGGTGTTTGTACTACGTGTAAAGCAATAGATCCCACTCAGCAAGATATTGACTTTGATACAAGTGCAGATTTAAACTCGTTTAATGAACTGCTTATGGAAAGTCAAGGTTTAGGTACTTGTCAATATGATGCGCTGATACCATACAGTGGAGGTAAAGATAGTACTTACCTAATCAAGCGCATACAAACAGAGTTTCCAAAATTAAGATTGTTGGCTTTTACAATCGATAATGGCTTTATGAGTCCTGTTGCAAAAGAAAACGTTGATGAGCTTTTACTAAAGCTTAACGTTGATCATGTTTTTGTACGCCCAGCAAAAGATTTCTATACTAAGCTTTTTAGTTACGGTATTACTCATTTAAATGATGAAGGGGGGTATGGCACTGTTGATTTTAGTGATGGTGAATTTATTCTTGATACCGCTAGAAATATTGCTTGTGAAAAGAAAATACCTTTAATTTTGTGTGGCTATTCAAAATACCAAGTACTCAATGGCCTGAAATTTAAATCTTTTGAGTTCCCTAGAGATTTAGAAGGCAATGACAGAACATCTGTTGCAGGAATGCAATTAAGTGAGTTTCATGATGAAAATGAAATCAAGCAATGGTGGCAAGGCAGCAAGTATAAAGAAGAGGAAAGAGCGCGTTTACTTTTTCCATTGTACTGTTGGGATCTTGAAGAGGAAGAAGTAATCCAGTCGGTCAAAGATGATGGGCTAATTACAAAGTCAGTAAGTCCTATTATTACAAATCACCTTTTTATACCTGTTCTAGGAGTAGTGGATGTTCATAAGTTCGGATACAGTAGTTATGAACCTGAATTTTGTAGAATGATTCGTGATGGAAAAGCAGATATTGTACATTGGAGAAATACGTTTGAATTCTTGGAGTTTACCTCTAAAAATGGCATGTTTGTTAAAGACTTATGTATTGAAATGCTAGATAGAGTTGGCTTGACTACAGAGGATGTAGGGATTAAATTCTCTAAGTAATTAGTATGAAACTTTATTACTCTCTCACCGTTTATAGGTGAAGAGTAATTACTACCACTTAAATGAAATTTGCTCTAATTCATTTTTATGGGATAAAAGGCCAATATGAATGCCAAGCAGGCGTACTTTTTTACCATTGCCTCGTGCAAAGGCTGAGGTTAGCAATTCAGATAAGGCTATTTGGTCAATTTTATCAGTTGAAAACTCTTTTGTTGTTTGATGAAAGTCTGAAAACTTGACCTTAACGCCGACCTTGCCAATGTCCCTGTCTATCAGGTGTTTAGCCGCTCTTTTTTGAAGTTCTGGGAGTAATTTATTTGTAAGGATGTTATCAAGAATAGATAAGTCTGAAATATCTTCGGGAAACGTTCTTTCTACTCCCACGGACTTTCTTTCTCTATTAATAACAATAGGCCTATCGTCATTACCACTACACCGATCCCATAACAGCTTTCCTAACTTTCCATAGGTAGAGGATAAAAGTTCCTGATTTAAAGCTTTTACATCGCGACCATATTTTAGATTGTCACTTTGTAGTTTTTCATTTGTTACTTTACCAACACCAGGTATTTTGCTTAATGCCATATCGTCAATAAAGGAATCCACATAATTAGGTGGAATAACAAAGATACCGTTTGGTTTATTTAGATCTGAAGCCACCTTTGCCAAAAACTTTATCGGCGCTACACCTGCTGAGGCCGTCAAGTTAAGTTCTTTATATATTGAATGACAGATGTCATTTGCTATCAAAGTTGCAGAACCGCCAAACAACTTACAATCACTAACATCCAAATAAGCCTCATCCAAACTCAAAGGCTCAATTAAACTAGTATAACGTTCAAAAATTTCTCGAATTTTAGAGCTAACTGATTTATATACTTCCATCCTGCCAGGAACCAAAATTAAGTCAGGACATTTCCGCAATGCAACACTAGTAGGCATTGCACTTCTAACGCCATATTGCCTCGCTATATAATTGCTAGTAGAAAGAACACCTCTAGACTTCCTGCTACCACCTACGGCAACTGGTTTATCCGCTAACTCTGGGTTATCTCTAATTTCCACCGATACATAGAATGCATCCATATCAACATGAATTATTTTTCGCATATTAAATATTTAAACAATGAGGGCTGTATAAATATACAGTTACCGGGTGTGAATATCAATTAATTGTGAATTTAACTTTCCTTCATTTCCTGATATATATCGTAGGATGATATCATTTAAAATAATTCACCTCAGTTCATTCAACCCTCTGTAGAGAAATAAAGTGCTCATTGTGATGAGAAACTATTTAAAACACTGTTAGATAAATCACTTTTACGCAGTAATACTCGAGATATCCAGTTAATTGGGTTAACACTGGGCTTTTCTGAAGACAATGCGAAAGAGAACAAACAGTTATCTTTCGCTTTGTAGATAACTATTAGCTTTAATTATTTCTTGTACGGCTAACTCTAAGCGAGGATCTTCTATATTTGAGCTTGTTGATTTGAAAATAACAATACCATGTCGATTAATGAAAAATGTTGTCGGTGTACCTTTTACGTCATATTTTTCGGCCACTTTATCCCCGTTTACTGCAGTAATAAAGTTATAGCCGCGTTCTTTGATCGAATCTTGTGGCAACGCACCTTCATCCTCATTAAAGCTAATCGAAACAATTTTAATACCACTATCTTTATACTTTTCTTCAAGTTCAGCTAATTTAGGTTGTAACTTTTTACAATATGGACACCAAGTAGCCCAGAAATGAAGAATAACGGGTTGTCCCTGGTAATCGGCTAGGGAAATGTTTTTACCAGCTTGTGTTTTTAGTTTCCAGTTTGGTGCTTTATTTTCGCTGTAACCCTGAGCTTCGATATTTAGGGACAATAAACTGCCTAAAAGTAGAGCAATTGATAAAATGATTTTCATGAAGTGTCTCTGATGATTATAAACGCAATACGTTTGATTAATTCAGTAGACCCCGCGTACTAGAAAATACTTTCCGGTTAATCTAAATAAAAGATATAAAATAAAAAAGCCTATCACAATGGATAGGCTTTAAAGTACTCGCATAGTCTTATTAAAACAAACTACAAACCTAAAACTTGCTTACCCTGAATAAAGGTAATATCAACAGGAATATTAGCTGCTTCTATGCGCGCTAGACTTTCTTCTAAATCAGCTTTAATGATGCCACTTTCAGCAACAAGCTGAGAGACGCCTTCGTAATCGCCATTGCCTTGCAAGATTAAAATCATCTCTGATAGTGAATCAATCGCAGCAGTCATCTTGTCAATGTTAACAGAATACAAACCTGCTGAGTTACGCGTAAAAGCACCTTGTTCAGCAAAATAGTTAAAACGTACCATGTTAGCCTTACCATGCGCTGAAGTAGCACCAAAGCGCACAGAGCGGAATATCCCTGCTAAGAAAGTCGTGTAATAATCTTGCAAGGTACCTTCTTCAATCGCACCTTTAACCAGTAATTGGCGGATCATGTAAAGGCCAAGAATATCTGCTTTACCTTCTTCAAGTGCAGAAGCATGTTCTTTTAACGACTCACGTACCGTACCTTTATTATTGAGGGTGTTTTTTATACCTAAACCATGGGCTACTTCGTGGAACATGGTATTAGCAAAAAAAGCCGTAAAAGTCACATTCTCACGCTGTTCAGGCACAATTAATGTGCTGGCAATCGGTAACATAATAGCGTCGAATTTTGCCTGCATAGCATTTTTAAGTTGTAAGCGTCGAGTCCCCTTTTTTAACTGAACTTGCTCATCGTTGGGTAAGTTAATTGCAATGGTTTTACTACCTGCATTTGAATGGCCAGCATAGTAAATAACGTCGTAGGCATTTAAGTCAGCATCAGAGCCGGGAACTTCTTTTTTATAGGCTTTTTTAACAGGTAAGCCTTTTTGTAATTCAGGCAAGTACTCAGCATATTTAGCTAGCTTCGCACTCCAGGATAAATCTTTAATTAATACATAAGATTCAAAGGCAGCACGGTAACCATAAAGTTGATCTTCATAATTTTCTATTGGACCGATAACCACATCAATAGGGTTGTTTTTCATGTCCATCCAAGCAAAGTCTGATTCTTGAAAGTCATCATTACGAATAGCGGTTGCACGTAGTTTTAAGTAGTTAGCAAACTCTTTGTCATCAGCAAAGCTTGCCGCTTTTTCTAATATAGCGGCAATACGGTTGATTTTATCACTGTAAAGCTCTGAATAAGCAACGGTAGTAAGCTGACCATCACTGTTACGTTTAACAACCGAATATAAGCCATCTTTATCATCAAATTTCGTTTTTTTAAATTCAGCTTTTGTTAAATCACTTGGATAAAATTCAGCCCCATGAGCTTTTGCTGGTACGCCTGATAAAAATGGCTTGTCACCATCTAACCTGTCCCAAGGGCCATAGTTGATGCGAGCAAATTCACGCACTTTCTTATCTTCAATACTGGCAAGAAAAGTTTCTTTGTCTTGACCAAAAGCCTGCTGCCAGAAGAGTTCATCAATAATATCTGAAGCTTCAATAAGCAATACTATCATTTGCTTTTGGTTAGTGGATAAATGGCTTAAATCAGCAGTGAGAGTTACGGGTTTATATATGTCTAAGCGGTTTTTAGCTTCAGCTAATAAAGTAGGCGCAGGGCTTTGAATATTATCGTTTTCACCACAAGCGCTTAAAAGGCTAGAGGCAATTAAAAGACCCGTAGCTAATTTTGTTAGTTTCATTTTTATTCTCTCGTTATTTTTATTTATTGATGAGGAGATTTTTATATAACGTTAGAGATTATCAAAAATCCTAGGATGCGCAAGATTTACTGTGTAAAGATGAGACGAATTGAGCAAGATTGTTCTATTTTAGGACGGTTAACTAAATACTAGACAAAAAAAAACCAGCATAAGCTGGTTTTTTAAATTCAGTAACAAAAATTAAAGCGCTTTAATAGCAGCGTTTAACCGACTCTTACTACGAGCAGCTTTATTTTTGTGAACAAGACCTTTAGTTGCAAAACGATCTAAAATCGGTTGTGCAGCAGCAAATTCTTTAGTTGCTGTATCTTTGTCACCAGCTTCAATTGCAGCGATTACTTTTTTAAATAAAGTGCGCATCATTGAACGACGACTTGCATTATGTTGACGGCGTTTTTCTGATTGAACCGCACGTTTCTTCGCCTGCTTTGAATTAGCCAAGGTGAACTCCTAAAATATGATTGTATATAGCCTAAATTTAAGGCGAGGAAATATGCCCTTTTTAAGCTCGATTGTCAAACCTTTTAATGGTTTAATTTACCCAATAACCGTGAATTTATCACTTTATGAAAATTATCACTAAAGATACCAAATAATATCGCTATTTTACCTGTTATTTTCCCAATTTAAAATAGATTAAAAACTTCTTTGTATTTGCTTGTTTATCATCATAAAAAAAACGCATAATATTAGAGCGTTTATCTTGGATTTTTGTGTGTTGGAGCTTTTAATTGAGTAAAAAGTTAATAAAATCAGGTCTGATAGTCAGTTTTATGACCTTAGTTTCTCGTGTACTCGGTTTGGTACGAGATGTGGTCATCGCTAATATTATTGGTGCGGGCTTGGCGTCTGATGTTTTTTTCTTTGCGAATAAAATTCCTAGCTTCTTTAGGCGGTTATTTGCTGAAGGAGCTTTTGCACAAGCTTTTGTGCCAGTACTGAGTGAGTATCATACAAAAGACGAACAAGACGGTATTTCTGTTAAAGAAGGCGAAACACGAAAACTCATCGCACAAGTTTCAGGAACGTTAGGCGTTATCATTACCCTAGTTACGTTATTTGGTATGATCGCTTCACCATTGTTTGTTATCTTATTTGGTTATGGCTGGTTTGTAGATTGGCTTAACGATGGGCCAAAAGCACAGCAGTTTGAATTAGCTTCTTCTTTACTCAAAATAACCTTTCCGTATTTATGGTTTGTTAGTTTTACTGCACTAGCCGGAGCCGTTTTAAATACCTTTGGTAAATTTGCAGTTTCATCATTCACACCTGTATTACTCAATGTATGTATTATCGCTTGCGCGATATATTTATCACCGCTATTTGAAAATCCAGCTTTTGCATTAGCGTGGGGAGTATTTATTGGTGGTTTAGCTCAGTTTCTCTTTCAAATACCATTTATGATAAAAGCGGGCGTATTCGTTAAACCGCAATGGGCATGGCATTCGAAAGGCGTAACCAAAATACGTAAACTGATTGTACCTGCGTTATTTGGCGTATCGGTAACGCAAATAAATTTACTACTCGATACCGTAATTGCCACAATTTTGGTGACTGGCTCTATTAGTTGGCTTTATTACGCGGACAGGTTATTAGAGTTTCCATTAGGATTATTTGGTATTGGTATTGCTACCGTTATTCTTCCAAGCTTAGCAAAACTACATACCAAGAAAAATAAGCAAGAGTTTAGCGATACGATCACTTGGGGATTAAAAATCGTTTCTTTATTTGGTTGGCCTGCGCTGGCTGGTTTAATGGTGCTTGCTCAACCGATTATCATGATTTTATTTATGCGTGGCGAGTTTTCACAAGAAACGGTGTTACAGGTTTCTTATGCGTTGTTTGCGTATCTGTCAGGTTTAATAAGTTTTATGTTTATCAAAATATTAGCGCCAGCCTATTACGCTAGACAAGACACCAAAACCCCCGTAAAAATTGGTATTAAGGCTATGGTGTCAAATATGGTTTTTAACCTTATGCTGGCACCATTTTTTGGTTATGTTGGTTTAGCTATTGCCACAGCAATGTCGGCCACGTTAAATGCGCTAATGCTTTATCAAGGGCTGAAAAGCAAAGATATCTTTGTATTATCAAAAGCAACGTGGTGGTTTTTTACTCGTTTAATTATTTCAGCAGGTGTTATGGCTCTTGTGGTTTATCAGTTATCACCAGCATTTGATGTGTGGTTGGCAATGACAACAGCTATGCAAATTCAACAGTTACTTATTTGCATAAGTCTAGGCATGCTTAGTTACTTTATTTCTATTGCCGCTTTAGGAATACGTATTAAAGATTTTAAAGTATAGACCTGCGAAAAAAAAAGTAATGAAATTGCGTTCGGGTGCTGATTCTTAAGCCTGAGTGAGATATAATTCGTCGGTTTTTATTCTTTAATGACACACTTGTAAAGCAATGTTGGTCAAATTTAGGTTTTTTAATTAAATGCAGTTAATACGCGGTATCCACAATATTCAAGCTGAAGATCATGGCTGTGTGTTGACCATAGGTAATTTTGATGGTGTTCACTTAGGGCATGCAAGGGTGATTGAAGCCTTAATTGAAAAAGCTAAAGCATTGAATTGTACGCCTACTGTGATGATTTTTGAGCCTCAACCACAAGAATTATTTTCGCCTGAAACCGCTCCTGCAAGATTAACGCGTTTAAGAGATAAATATTTTTTACTTAAAAAGCTTGGTGTTCAACGATTAATTTGTGTTAATTTTCATCGAGAGTTTGCTAGTAAGAACGCGCAAGAATTTATTGAAGAGTTATTAGTAAAACAGTTAGGTATTAAACATTTAATTATTGGTGATGATTTTCGTTTCGGAAAAAATCGTTCGGGTGATTTTACTTTACTGAAACTAGCAGGTGAAAAATTTAATTTTTCTGTTTCTGATACAGCAAGTTTCAAACTTGAAGATTGTCGTATCAGTAGTACTCATATACGTGAAGCCTTAGTACATGATAATTTAATTGATGTAGAAAAGATGCTGGGTCGAGCTTATTCGATTATTGGTCGGGTTTTTCACGGTGATAAACGTGGTCGACAGTTAGGCTTCCCAACGGCAAATGTTTTACTGAAAAGACGTGTATCTCCTATTTCAGGTGTTTATGTTGTAAAAGTAAATACAATAGATAACAGTTTTTATGGTGTGGCTAATATTGGTTCAAGACCAACTGTTTCAGGTCTAAGGCAACAGCTTGAAGTACACATTTTTAACTTTAATGCAGATCTCTACGGACAAACCATTGAAGTTGTCATGTTGAAAAAACTAAGAAATGAAATAAAATTTTCATCAATTGATGAATTAACAAAGCAAATAACACAAGATAGCGAACAAGCAAAAACTTTCGTTCAAAGCTTGTAAATAGACAAATACGTGAGTTAATAATAAAACTAATAAATTCCAGTGTTGGTTTTATTATTAACTTATCAGAGGCTAACCAATAGTTAGCGAATATAACAACGGATAATGATTTAAATGAGTGAATATAAACAAACCCTAAATTTGCCAGCTACTTCTTTCGCGATGAAAGGTAACATGGCAAACCGCGAACCAAACATGCTAAAAGAATGGGCTGAAAAAGATTTATACGGCCAAATTCGAGCAGCAAAAAAAGGTAAAAAATCTTTTATTCTGCATGACGGTCCTCCGTATGCAAATGGAGATATTCATTTAGGTCACTCAGTTAATAAAATTCTTAAAGATATTATTGTTAAATCAAAAACATTATCTGACTTCAACGCACCGTTCGTTCCTGGTTGGGATTGTCACGGTTTGCCGATAGAGTTAATGGTTGAGAAAAAAGTAGGTAAACCTGGTCATAAAGTTTCAGCTAGTGTTTTTCGCGAAAAGTGTCGTGAATATGCTGCGAAGCAAGTCATTGGTCAGCGTGAAGATTTCAAACGTTTAGGTATTTTTGCTGATTGGGAAAAGCCATACCTAACTATGGATTTTGCTACAGAAGCTAATATCATCCGTTCTTTAGGTAAAATTGCTGAGAATGGTCATTTACACCAAGGCTTCAAACCTGTGCATTGGTGTACAGATTGTGGTTCATCTTTGGCGGAAGCTGAAGTGGAATACAAAGATAAACAATCTCCGGCAATCGATGTTAAATTTACTGTTGTAGATCAAAGTGTTGCAGATAAGTTTGATCATCCTGAAAATCACGAAGGCGAAGGTGAAGTTTCAGTCGTTATCTGGACAACGACACCTTGGACGTTACCCGCTAACCGTGCTGTTTCTGTTCATTCAGAGGTTGAATATAGTTTAGTGCAATGTGATACAGAGCACGGCAAGCAACGTTTAATTATCGCATCAGATTTAGTAACAAGCTGTATGGATCGTTTTGGTATTGATAAATACCACGCATTAGGCTTTTGCAAAGGTAGCGATTTAGACTTAGTACAACTTAAACATCCATTTTATGACTTTACCGTGCCAATGATTTTAGGCGAACATGTTACTACCGATTCTGGTACCGGTTGTGTTCATACGGCACCTGGCCATGGTGTAGAAGATTTCGTGGTTGGTAAATTATACAATCTTGAAGTTGCAAACCCTGTTGGTGCAAATGGTGTTTATTTAGAAGATACGCCACTCTTTGCAGGTCAGCATGTTTTTAAAGCCAATGCTAATGTCGTTGAAACGTTGAAAGAACATGGCACCCTAGTGCATCACCATGCGTTAGAACATTCTTACCCACATTGCTGGCGCCACAAAACGCCATTAATTTTCCGTGCAACACCACAATGGTTTATCAGCATGGACAAGAAAGCTTTGCGTCAAGATTCATTAAACGAAATTGATAAAACACAATGGATCCCAGATTGGGGTCAACGTCGTATTGAACTAATGGTTGAAGGTCGTCCTGATTGGTGTATTTCACGTCAACGTACGTGGGGCGTGCCAATGGCATTATTTATTCATCAAGACACCGGTGCTTTGCATCCTCGTAGTATTGAGTTAATTGAAACTGTTGCTAAGCGTGTTGAAGAAAGTGGTATTCAAGCATGGTTTGATTTAGACGCCGCTGAACTTATTGGTGATGACGCTAAAGAATACATTAAAGTGCCTGATACCTTAGATGTATGGTTTGACTCAGGTACAACACATGCCTCTGTAATTGCTGCTCGTGAAGAATTCGATGGCATCGCAGATTTATACCTAGAAGGTTCAGACCAACATCGCGGTTGGTTTATGTCGTCAATGATTTCATCGGTAGCTATGAATGGTAAAGCGCCATATAAGCAAGTATTAACACATGGTTTTACCGTTGATACGAATGGTCACAAAATGTCTAAGTCATTAGGCAATGTTATCACTCCAAAAGAAATTACCAATAAATTAGGTGCTGATATTCTACGTTTATGGGTAGCCTCGGTTAACTATACACAAGAAATCACCGTTTCTGATGAGATATTCAAGCGCCAAGCTGACGCTTATCGTCGTATTCGTAATACGTCGCGCTTTTTATTATCTAACCTTAATGGTTTTGACCCAAAAACTGATTCAGTAGCTTTTGACGATATGGTGGCACTTGATCGTTGGGCTGTAGATAAAGCTGCAGAATTACAAAAAGAAATCGTGAAAGCTTACGACGAATATGAATTCAGTACGGTTGTTCATAAACTTATGAATTTTTGTACGACAGAATTGGGTGGCTTTTATTTAGATATTATTAAAGACCGTCAATATACAGCGAAAGATGACAGTACAGCTCGTCGTTCATGTCAAACAGCAATGTATTTAATTGCTGAAGCAATGACACGTTGGATGGCGCCAATTTTATCTTTCACCGCACAAGAAATTTGGCAAGCTCTACCGACTTCATCTGATGAAACTCGTGAAGAATTTGTATTCACTGGCGTTTGGTTTGACGGTTTACCAAAAACAGAAACCACGAATGTATTAAACAATGATTACTGGAATGAAATTTTACTGGTACGTACCGAAGTAAACAAAGCGCTAGAAAATGCACGTAAAGAAAAGCAAGTAGGTAAAGCACTAGAAGCAGCCGTTACGCTTTATACTACAGCCGAACTAGCTGGAAAATTACAGCAACTAGGTGAAGAATTGCGTTTTGTTTTGATTACCTCCAAAGCAACTGTTGAAGTTGTTGAAAGTGCCCCTGAAGACGCATTAGCTACTGAAATAGAAGGTTTATGGTTAACGGTTCAAGCTGCAACGGGAACTAAATGTGAGCGTTGTTGGCATGTAACAGAAGATATTGGCCAAGATGAAAAGCATCCTGAACTTTGCGGACGCTGTATAACTAACGTAGAAGGTGAGGGCGAGACACGCCAATTCGCCTAAATATTTGCGTATTCTTTGCTATTTCATCCAAGAGTTGCATCGAAAGTACTCACCTAGTGAACTAGGCTCCGTGCTTTCTCTTTATTCTTGAATGAACTAGCTTTGAATAAGCCAATATTACATAGATAGTTTTGTTGGAATGGTTTAGACCTGACATTCAACAAAATTCAAGTTAGCTCACTATTAAATAATTAGAAAAATCATCAATATGAAAATGAATAAACTTTTTACAGAAACTGGTTTTAAATGGTTATGGATCACTGTTGTGTTTTTGATTATTGATCAAATCAGCAAACATTTAGTGGTTAGCTCTTTCGATTTAAATGAATCCATGAATATTTTGCCTTTTTTTGATTTGAGATATGTGCAAAATCCAGGCGCTGCGTTTAGCTTTCTTGCGGATCAAGACGGTTGGCAGCGTTGGTTTTTCACCATAATTGCGGCTGTTGCAAGTATTATATTTTTAGTTTGGCTGGCTAAGACTCCAAAAAACAATGCTCTGTTAAGTATAGCTTTAGCCTTCATGCTAAGTGGTGCTGTAGGCAACCTAATCGACCGAGCATTATTTGGTTACGTTATCGACATGTTAGACTTTCATATCGCAGGTAAACACTGGCCAGTATTTAATATTGCCGATTCAGCTATTTTTATCGGCGCAGCATTGATGATTTTTGACTCATTTAAAAATGGTGACTCAGAAAAGAAAGCCGAAACAGAGCAGAGCTAAATAAAACATAAAGAATTCGAGAAATTAAATGACAAAGTTAATAACCACAACCGCAGAAGTTATTGCCCATATTACGATGAAGTTATCGGATGGTTCGGCAGCAGATAGTACTAAAGTAAATAAAAAGCCGGCTAAAATCATTATGGGTGATGCCAGTATTTCTCCGGCCTTTGAAGCTCAATTATTAGGGATGGCAGCTGGTGATTCTAAAGAATTCACTTTGGCGGCAAAAGATGCATTTGGTGAGCCAAATCCTGATAACTTCCATTACGTAGATGCCGATAAATTTGGTGGTGATGTACCTGCTGAAGTAGGTAGTATTATTACCTTTACTCAACCTGGCAATATAGAGTTACCGGGCATGGTTAAAGAAGTAACTGGCACATCAGTTACGATTGATTTTAACCACCCATTAGCAGGACAAGCGGTAACTTTTGTTATCGATGTTGTTGAAGTATTATAAAGTTTTAATCTTAGGGCTTTTGAAAGCGTAACAGGAAAAATTATGGAAATTATTTTAGCTAACCCTCGTGGTTTCTGCGCTGGCGTTGACCGAGCAATTAGCATTGTTGACCGAGCCTTAGATTTATTTGGCGCACCTATTTACGTACGCCATGAAGTGGTCCATAACAAATTTGTAGTTGACGGTTTAAAAGACCGTGGTGCAATATTTGTCGATGAACTTTATGAAGTTCCTGACGATAATACTGTTATTTTTAGTGCTCATGGTGTGTCGAAGAAGGTACGTAAAGAAGCTAAAGATCGTGGTTTAAAAGTATTTGATGCCACTTGTCCATTAGTGACAAAAGTACATATGGAAGTATCACGTACGAGTCGTAAAAATATAGAATGTATTCTTATTGGTCATGCGGGACACCCTGAAGTTGAAGGAACAATGGGGCAATACGAAAGTGAATTAGGCGGTATCTATTTAGTTGAGTCTGTTGCTGATGTAGCGACCCTTGAAGTTAAAGATGCATCTCAACTTTATTATTGTAGTCAAACGACATTATCAATTGATGATACGTCTGAAGTTATTGACGCTTTAAGAGCTAAGTTTCCCCTCATCAAAGGCCCTCGCAAAGATGACATTTGTTATGCAACGCAAAATCGTCAAGATGCCGTGCGTACCATCGCTGCTAAAGTTGATTTATTGTTAGTTGTTGGAGCTAAAAATAGTTCTAATTCTAATCGCTTACGCGAGCTTTCAGATAAGTTAGGAACGCCTTCATATTTAATTGATACTTTTGCTGATATTCAGCCGCAATGGCTTGAAAATGTTAGTAAAATAGGTGTTACGGCTGGAGCTTCTGCACCTGCAGTTTTAATTAAACAAGTTATTTCTGCTCTAAAACGCTTTGGTGGTCAAGAGGTTATCGAATATCCAGGCCGCGAAGAAAATACCGTATTTGCGGTACCTATAGAATTGCGCTAGTCTTAAAAGATCAAGTTAAGTCATTAAATCTTGTTTTTCATTATTGATATAATGAATTCATAAAGGTTTATCACACAGCAT
>Ga0209396_1002530_pt1 | contig 19106 bp, 17 predicted proteins | sample GOMGulsemesocosm_6_FD_184638 | JGI IMG/M metagenome (GOLD analysis project Ga0209396, IMG submission 184638) | Methane-oxidizing microbial communities from mesocosms in the Gulf of Mexico - GOM8C Gulf of Mexico (SPAdes) (version 2) | ecosystem: Environmental > Aquatic > Marine > Cold seeps...
AATTCGCGATAAAGTACCTGGATTCACTGGTACCATTTCAGATTTAGGCGGCCCAACAGCGAACATGTATCGTCTTGGTTGTTCGGATCCTAAAGCAGAAATTAACTGTCGTCATCCTTCCTGTGTATTCCCTAAAATCTGTAGTAAATTAGACACAGACCATAAGCACACCATTGATTTATATAAAGAAGCACGAAAAGTCCCGGGCATCAAAAAGATTCTTATTGCCTCAGGTGTTCGTTACGATTTAGCGGTAGAATCGCCAGAATATGTGAAAGAATTAGTAACGCATCACGTGGGCGGCTACTTAAAAATTGCACCAGAACACACTGAGAAAAAGACGTTAGACTTGATGATGAAGCCTGAAATGACGTCGTACGATAAATTTAAAGATATGTTCTATAAATTCAGTGCCGATGCGGGCAAGAAGCAATACATGATCCCGTATTTCATCTCTGCCCATCCGGGTAGTACCGATGAAGATATGCTGAACTTGGCTTTGTGGCTTAAAAGCAATGATTTTGAATGTGATCAGGTCCAAAATTTCTACCCATCACCGATGTGTAATGCCACGGCGATGTACCATTCAGAAACTAATCCGCTCAAGAAAGTGAAATATAAGAAAAAAGGTGAAGAGTTATTTGTGGCCAAAGGCGAACGTCAACGTCGCTTACACAAAGCCTTGTTACGCTACCATGATCCAGCAAACTGGAAACTCATTCGTCAAGCGTTAACGCGTATGGGCAAGAAGTATCTGATTGGAACTAAGAGCCATTGTTTGGTGCCAGACGAGCACGAAGAAGAACGTGTTAAAGCAAATATGCGTACGCGTGAATCTAGCCGTCATGGTAATAAACGTTTTGCGACTAAAAATCCAAAACAACCAGATATTCGTAACGATAAACCAGGTTTTAACAAATCTAAACCCAAGGGTAAATCGCAATACAGCGAAGCAAAACCACTTAGCGCTGCCAGTGATAAACCCACCAGCACCGTTAAGAAAAAGCCAAAGGCTAAACCTAACCAGCGCAAACGCCCCGGCATGAGCGGTAAACCAGTATTAGGTGCAAGACCAGATAGGGTTCAATAAATCTAACCTCAATAAAGCGTTTAAGTTATTTTATAATTTAAGCGCTTCATTATCTTACAAATCTCCTCGATTGCTTTTCATACAAAACAACATTACACTGTACGTAATTACGTACAAGTAAGGGTTTTAATATGGATGCTATTAGCTATTCCGCTGCACGAGCCAACTTAGCCTCAACAATGTCACAAGTGTGTGATGATCATGCCCCTATCATCATTACAAGAAAGAATGAATCTCCCGTAGTTATGATGTCTCTTGAAGATTTTCAAGCGATGGAAGAGACCACTTATTTATTACGCTCTCCAGCCAATGCACGTCATTTGTTAGAGTCTATTGCCGAGTTAGAGTCTGGTAACGGAGTTGAGCGAGAATTAATTGTGGCAGATGATTAATGAAGTTAACCTTTTCAACCAAAGCGTGGGAAAATTATCTTTATTGGCAAACAACGGATAAGAAGATATTAAAGCGTATTAATACGCTCATTAAAGAGATTCAACGCTCTCCCTATGAAGGTATTGGTAAACCTGAACCACTAAAACATGGTCTAGCCGGTTATTGGTCTCGCCGTATCAACGATGAACACCGCATCGTATATAAATATCAAGACAACGCTATTTTAATAGCTCAATTGAGATATCACTATAGTTCTTAACCTTTTAAGTTGTTAACCGATAATAATGTGATGGTTAACGAGAGTACTTAATTTATGAAATTTTTTTTCATCGTTCAATAAAAGGGGATTAGTAAATCAACCTTGATAAAGCTCATCAAAATCAGGGATCGAATTTTCCCATATTGGTTTGTCCTTACCTAAATACTCTTTGACTGCATCAAAAAACAAACGTGTTCTTACGGGAAGGTCGCGATGGGGATAAATTGCGTACATCGAGTTAAGGTCTTTTAGTTTTAACGTTGGCAACAGCGGAATAAGTAGACCATCTTTCACTTCATTATCAATCATAAATGCAGGTGCAAGCACATAAGCGGTGCCAGATAATGCTTTCATCAGCAGCACTTCACCATTATTAGCTCTGAAGGTACTCATTGTTTTTTGTTCGCACTCTTCATTGTGTTCATTGTAATAACGGATGCTGTTGAAGCGTAATGATTGACTCGAATAACTTGCTGCTGGGAGCGTCGCTAATTCTTCAACTGTAGCCGGCATGCCATAAGTTTCGATAAATTGCGGAGTCGCTAGTAATAAACTGCGATTGCGGGCAATTTTTCGGGCAATTAATGAAGAGTCTTTCGGATCGCCGATGCGAAAAGCCAAATCAAAACCTTCGGCAACAATATCAATGACTTGATCGTCGAGATGAAGTTCGACTTCAACTTGTGGGAAGCGTTTTTGAAAGTCGTTAATCACCGGTTGTAAATAACGGCGACCAATGTTGATTGAGGTGGCAATTTTCAATACCCCCCTTGGCTCTTGATGATAATTTTCAGCCAACCGAATGGTATCCCCCAACAACTCCCTAAGCTGCTCAGCCTTTTTCACCATTTCAGCACCAGCAGCAGTTAACGAAAAAGAACGTGTTGTTCTGTTAAGCAACCGAACACCTAAATCTTCTTCTAATCGGCTGATTTGTTTCGATATAACAGAGCGATCGATATGACGTGACATAGCCGCTTTTGCAAAAGAGCCTCGCTCCACCACATCCAATAGCAATAATAATCGACTAGTTGTATCCATAACGCCTCCAAAAAACCATTGGTGCAATTTTGGCACTAATGAATGTCAAAAACCATTCTTTTTATCTACATGCCGGTTCCGTATGATTATTGCCATTATTCAAGGAGCCTCAACATGTATAAACATCTTCTCATCACGACCATTGTAGCCATCGCCCTATCAGGCTGTGCCGATGAAACAACACCAAAAGCAGCACCTCAACAGCATCTTCAACCCATCGATGTGGCCACTGTATTAGTGAAACCAGTTCAAAGCTGGCATACCTATACGACGCGTATTGAGTCTCCTGAAGAAGTTGCGTTAATGCCTAGGGTTTCTGGTGTCATTAATCATATTGCGTTTATAGAAGGCGATACAGTGTCACAAGGCGACTTGTTATTTCAACTCGATAATCGCCCTTTTGTTGCCGCTGTTTCAAGTTTAGAAGCACAAGTAGTTAGTGCTAAGGCCGCACTAACTCAAGCGACAAGTGAATCTAAGCGCGCTGTTCGATTAGCACAGCGCAAAGCTATTTCAACAGAAGAAACAGAATCAAGAAAATCGATATTACGTCAACGCGCTGCACAAGTTTCAGCATTACAGGCACAACTTGAAGTGGCAATGTTAGACCTTGAATTTACTTCAATACGCTCACCAATTAATGGCGTTATCTCTCGTGCAAACATCACTAAGGGTAATAATATAACCGCTGGGCAAAGCATATTAACCTCGATTGTTTCCAATAAAAAAATGTACGCTTATTTTGATATTGATGAACGTACTTGGAACAGCTCTTTTAGCCGTATTACTGCTGAGAGTAAACAACCGGTAGTGATGCAAAAGATTGGACAACAAGGTTTTTCGCACTCGGGACACATTAATTTTATTGATAATCAAATTAATGCTTCTACTGGTACCTTACGAGTTCGTGCTGTATTTGAAAATTTTGAACATCAGTTACGTGCCGGTTCTTTTGCTCGCATCAAATTAGCTGCAAGTGCGGTTACTGAGCACATTTTAGTGCCAAGTAAAGCGATTGGTACTGACTTAAAGAATAAGTTCGTATTAACAGTTGGTGACAATAATATTTTGCAATATAAATTGGTGGAAGTGGGCGAGCGTTACGGCAAGTTACGTGTGATTACTTCAGGGCTATCTAAAAATGACGTGATTGCGGTTAATGGCCCTGCACGCGTAGGTCCAGGGATGCCAATTAATCCAAATAGCGTTGTTATTGATAGTAGCGGTATTGCGTTTACATTAAGCACAGTGGCTCCTAAAAATTTACTAGCAACACGCTAAAGGAAACTCATGAATTTTTCTCATTTTTTCATACAGCGGCCCATTTTTGCGGCCATGTTATCACTCATTATATTAATCGGTGGTGGCCTTTCGTTATTCCAATTACCTGTGAGTGAATACCCTGAAGTGGTTCCTCCTACAGTGGTTGTAACTGCCGCTTACCCCGGTGCTAACCCTACTGTTATAGCACAAACCGTTGCTACACCTTTAGAGCAAGAAATTAACGGCACTGAAAACATGCTCTATATGTTTTCACAAGCAACCAGCGATGGTCGTATGACACTCACTGTGACTTTTGCGCTAGGAACTGATTTAGATCGTGCGCAAGTTCAGGTACAAAATCGTGTAAACAGTGCCCTATCTCGTCTACCTCAAGAAGTACAAAGATTGGGTGTTGTCGCCGAAAAATCATCTCCGAATCTAACCATGGTTGTGCATCTTTTCTCACCAGAAAAAACACATGACACAGCTTATTTATCAAACTATGCAGACTTGTATGTCAAAGACCAAATAACTCGAATAGATGGCGTTGGCGATGTAAAATTATTTGGTGGTGGCCAATATGCTATGCGTGTGTGGCTAGATCCTGATGCTATATCTGCACGTGAATTAACAGCTAACGATGTCATTGCCGCATTACGTGCCCAAAATCAGCAAGTAGCGGCAGGTAGCCTAGGTACTCAACCGGCTGCGAGTGACAGTCAATTTCAAATATTACTCAATGTAAAAGGACGCTTAAATACCATTGAAGAGTTCGAACAAGTTATTATAAAAATTGGTCAACAGGGACAAATTACCCGCCTTAAAGATGTTGCAAGAGTAGAACTAGGTCAAGACAACTATTCGTTACGCGCCATGCTTGATGGGCAACCGGCACTAGCCATGCCTATTTTCCAACGTCCAGGTTCTAACGCTATCGCACTCTCAGATAATGTGCGTAAAACCATGGCGGAGTTATCAAAAAGTTTTCCTGAAGGTGTTGAATACGACATTGTTTACGATCCTACGATATTTGTACGAGACTCTATCGACGCTGTAATCACAACTCTACTTGAAGCCATTGTGTTAGTAGTGATTGTGGTTATCGTATTCTTGCAGACATGGAGAGCCTCAATCATTCCATTAATTGCTGTACCTATTTCTCTCATAGGTACCTTTGCTGTGATGCAATGGTTAGGTGTTTCAATTAATACATTATCATTGTTTGGGTTGGTACTCGCCATAGGTATTGTGGTTGATGACGCCATTGTTGTTGTTGAAAATGTAGAACGTAATATTGAAAAAGGCCTGACACCGCTCGAAGCTACTCGTGTTGCGATGAGTGAAGTTACTGGTCCTATCATAGCGATTGCCTTGGTATTAGGCGCTGTATTTATTCCGACGGCATTTATTAGTGGTCTTTCTGGTGAGTTTTACAAACAGTTTGCCTTAACCATTACTATTTCCACGTTTATTTCGGCCTTTAACTCATTAACATTGTCGCCTGCTCTCGCCGCATTGTTATTAAAATCTCATGATAGTAAGCCTGACAAATTAACCGTGTTACTTAACGCTATTTTTGGAAAATGGTTATTTAAACCTTTTAACAGAATTTTTGATAAAGGCGCTAAGGGTTATCAAAAACTCGTCCAAAAGCTTATTCGTATGAGCATGCTAGTGGGTATTGTTTACCTTGCATTAGTGGGCGGAACAATTACCTTGTTTGATCAAGTACCTGGTGGCTTTATTCCGGCACAAGATAAACAATATCTCGTCGCTATTGCTCAACTGCCTGATGCTGCTAGTTTAGATCGCACACAGGAAGTTGTTGAGCAAATGGAGAAAATTGCACTTCAAGTTCCCGGAGTGGCCCATACTGTTGCCTTTCCTGGTTTGTCAGTTAATGGTTTTACTAATAGCCCAAACAGTGCCATTGTATTTACGCCGCTTGATGCCTTTGAAGACAGACAAGATCCTAGTAAATCAGCCATGGCGATAGCTGCACAGCTTAACCAGAAATTTTCGGCGATTGATGCTGCTTTTGTTGCCGTATTCCCACCACCACCGATTCAAGGACTAGGCACAACAGGTGGCTTTAAATTACAAATTGAAGACCGTGGCAATAAAGGTTTTGAAGTATTATTTAAAAATCTACAAGCTGTTATTGGTAATGCTCAAAAAGATCCAGCATTAATGGGTTTGTTTTCAAGTTTCCGTATTCAAGTACCGCAAATGGATATAGATATTGACCGCGAACAAGCACTTATTCAAGGGATCAGGCTAGACGATGTATTTGATGCACTGCAAGTTTACTTAGGCTCGGTATACGTTAACGACTTCAATTTGTTTGGCCGCACTTATCAAGTAAAAGCCCAAGCTGACGCCCAGTTTAGACAAGATCCTGCACAAATACTTAATCTTAAGGTACGTAATCGTCAAGGCAATATGGTACCACTAGGGTCTGTATTAACAGTCACTCCATCTATTGGACCTGACAGAGTTATGCATTACAACGGTTATCCAACAGCAGAACTTAATGGCAGTCCAGCACCGGGTTATAGCTCAGATCAAGCGCAACAAGCTATTGAAGCGATTTTAGCTAACACGTTAGAACAAGGCATAGAATATGAATGGACAGAAGTGACCTATCAACAAATATTGGCCGGTAACACTATGGTTTACGTATTCCCATTAGTTGTGTTGTTAGTATTTATGGTGCTTGCAGCGCAGTACGAGAGTTTGCGTTTGCCACTGGCTATTATATTGATAGTGCCAATGACAATATTCTCAGCGTTAATGGGCGTATGGTTAGTGGGTTCAGACAATAACATCTTTACCCAAATTGCCTTGATTGTGCTGGTGGCCTTGGCCTCCAAAAATGCCATATTGATGATAGAGTTTGCTAAAGATCAGCACGAAAAAGGGTTATCTCACTTAGACGCTATTATTGAGGCGTGTCGTATGCGTTTACGCCCAATACTGATGACCTCGATTGCGTTTACCGCTGGTGTTATTCCACTAGTATTAGCTACTGGAGCCGGTTCAGAGATGCGTCATGCCATGGGTAATGCTGTATTCTCAGGCATGATTGGTGTGACTATATTTGGCTTGTTATTTACACCTGTTTTTTACATTTTATTGAGTAAAAGTAAAAAACAAAAAGCTGAAGCGCTAATTAATGATTCACAAGTTAATATTTAGGGATTCATCAAATGGCTGTATAAACTTTACAGCCATTAATGTTATATGAAACAAGTGAGCATCCTAGCTAAAGTTGTTAGATGTTCACTAGAATGTTTTAATAGCATCAAAATAGCCATCATCCATGACATCGCTAATTGCTAAGGAAAGCACGTATCAAGCGTTTAACGGTTGTTGGTGTTAGAAATTAACAAGTGAGCTTTAACCTCTATGCCTTCAAATAACACAGAACAACTTTGTGCTTTGCCTAATTCAATGAAAGCGATTGTATTAGAGCAGCCAAACGCGCAAATTAACCTTGCGGAAATAGAGTTGCCATTGCCCCAATGTAATGACAACGAAATACTCGTTAGGGTTGAGTCTGTCGGGCTTAACCCGTTAGATGCACAGTTTGCCAAATCAGGATTTTGTAAGTGGCAATACCCACACATATTAGGGTTAGATGCCGTAGGCACTGTCGTTCAAGCTAACAAAGGTCTTTTTCCTCGTGTTGGGGATCGCGTTATGTGGCATGCAAGTTTGGCGGACCAAGGTGTGCTAAGTGAGTATACCAAGGTGCCTAACTACGCGGTGTCTGTTATTTCTGATGGTATTGAATCAAACGTTGCTGCCACTATTCCAAGCGCTGGTATGTCGGCATTGATTGCCCTAGAAAAAATAAAAATTGTTGAAGGCGATACTGTCTTTATTGAGGCTGGTGCTGGTGCTGTGGGTCAGTTTGCCATTCAATATGCCAAACAACGAGGCGCCGTTGTATTCACAACGGCTTCAAAGCATAACCACAAACTGGTTAAGAAATTAGGCGCCGATGAGGTGTTTGATTATAAAGATAAGAAATTAGAGAAAAAAATTCGTACCGCACTCGGTCCACAAGGATTTGACGCTGTTATTGACTCTATTGGCGGTGATATTACCGTAAGAAATATCGAATTAATGCGTTTTTGCGGCCGTATTGCCTGCTTAAAATCCTTACCTATTTTAGCTCCCGAATTAATGTTTAGAAAAGCACCCAACATTAGCATCGTATCATTAGGTGGAGCATGGCTGGCTAATAGTTTATGTGCCCAACAGCATATGAGTTTTATGAGTAAATCATTGTTAGAAAATGTCGCTAGTGGCGATGTTTCTGTGCCAGAAATTTCAATTGTAGAGTTCAATGCTAAAAGTATATCTACTGCATTGCATCGACAAGTTGATGGCGGCTTTACAGGTAAGCAGATTGTAGAAGTTAATAGGTAATATATTCAAAATATTACCTATTAACTTAGGACCAGTTTTAATATTTACACTGGTTTTTTACTGCATTTAGATTATTAATTTCTTTTAATAAAATAACCATCACATAGCCGATTACTAGCGCAACAAAGATGGTGACAGGCGTTAAACTGCCGGAAACTAAAGCGCTATCAATATGCATCATTGGCAGCCAAAACACAGTAATCCACGCGGCTAATATTGAGTTTTTCACACAACCATAAACCAGTAGTGTTAGGACAATAATGTTGAAGTAATAGAACATAGGAATAATCATGTAATGTGATTTTTGGACTTCATCGCCGATTAATAAATAAAAACTCTCAAACCACCTTATTTCCATGCCTTTGTCGGCAGCATCTTGCACAATAACCATATACAACGCGCTATAAAAAATTAAATTTAGGAGAAGAAAAGATATACCGACGTACTTTCGCCAATTTATCTGATCTAATTTTATATTAGCCAAACCAGTTTCCATTTTTAAGCAATCTATATGCTCATTATTTTCTAAGTAATCTCGCTCTAATTCAAATACTGATAACAATGCATTGTGCGTTTCAAGTGAGCAACTATTAGTATTTTCAACACGTTGGATAGTCCGTAGATTAACACCACAAAGATCCGCTAAATGCTGCTGTGACCAACCTTTTTCTTTTCTTAATGATTGAACAATTTGTTTTTTGATTTTCATAATCATAAATGAGTCCCTTTTAATTGCAGTAATTAAATCACGACTCTACCTTCCTGAGTGACGAATTCATTACGACATATCTATGACTGTCGTAATATTTAGATGTATTAAGGCAACTTACTCATCTGTGTTTTAATTGCAGCTATACATAATTCAACGGCTTTGGGTTTGGCACCAGAATAAGCGTGTAGAGCGAAAATTTCATTTTTAGGTAGTTGATATTCATCACTAATTGACTGTAGATCAGTGTTATTTTCGACAATAAAATCAGGCAGTAATGCAATGCCTACGCCCGCTTCAACCAGCGCGACAACAGTGGGTAATGAATTAGCTCGTCGTTGTGGCATAAATGAAATCGCCTCAGTTTTTTCTCCATTAAAATGCATGAATTGATGCTTTATAGGTGAGCCTTGCCATGTATTAGCAATATAATTAATGGCTGAGTAATCATATTCAGGATTAAAGAATTTTTTGTTGGCAAAGTGTTGATTGATGTAACCATTGCTGGCACATAAAACATCTCTAAACTCACCTAGTTTTAGTTGTTTGTAATCACTGTCTGGTAATTCCCCAACACGTATAGCAAGGTCGATGTCGTTTTTGATGAGGTCTTGACGTTGATCGTCAGCTAATAGTGTGGGAATAATTTGTGGATGCTCTAACAATAACTTCCCTATCGCTGGCGCGACTACAGCGTCCATTAAGGCATGAGGCGCCGTAATGGTAACAATGCCCTTTGCAATCGTTTGACCAGCCTGAGCTTGTTTCCAAGCGCGCTGTGTTAGCTGGTTTATCTCTATGCATTGGTCATAAAATTCTTTTCCCACTGGTGTTAACGTTTGCCGACGTGTAGTTCGGTTTAACAAGGTCACACCGAGATCGTTTTCTAATGATTTTAAGTGCTGACTAACGACAGACTTAGATACACCGAGTTCGTCAGCGGCTTTACTGATGCCTCCGTGCTCAATTATTTTACAAAAGACAAGAATGTGTCGCGATTGATTAGTCATATTGTTTAGTTTATTAGAACAATTCGTTCCAATTTATCATGTTTTTCATTAACAATAGCTCCTTTACACTGTGTTTATTACTTAAAACAGGAAAATATAATGAGCACAAAATTAACTAACCAACAAAAAGACATTGTTTTAACGGCTGTAAATAAAGCGAGTCAACAATGGAAAAATGCATTCAATACGCAAGATGCAGCGGCTTGTGCTGCGATGTATGAAAGTGATGCAATAATGCACGCTCGCCCTTTTGGCACATTTAAGGGGACAGTAGAAATTCAACAGTTTTGGCAGAAACTCATTGATGATGGTTTTAAAGATGTCGCTTATATTGATCCTAAATTTGATGTATTAGATGAAACAAGCGCTTTGTTAACATCAGGCTGGTCAATGAACAATGCATCAGGTGTTATTCATAAAGAATTATGGGTTTTGCAAACGGACGGTAGTGCTAAGTTGCGCGAAGATGATTTTGAAGCACTCTCTTAATAATCATACATTGATGATTTCTGAAATGATTAACGACTGATCAAGTCTTCATTAATTATCGCTTTTGAACGATGAAATAAACATGCTGTTCGGGATATTGATCATATTCAACATGCCGACAGACACAATCGTTTTCAGCAATCACCTTTAAATACTGGTTAATGCCAAGTGTAGAATAATAGACTTCTACGCCCATGGCATTATCAGTATGTTGTTGTGGTTCGTCTAAGCCACCTGCCGAAAATATAAAAATTCCTCCAGTTTTAAGCCACAACATTAACTTAACTATTAACGCTTCTTGTTGTGCTAAGGGCACATGCCAAATACTGTCCCACGCACTAATAAAGTCATATTGAGTTGATGCCTGCCATTGGCAAATATCGTCATTAAAAAAATTTATATTGGGATGTTTTTGTCTGGCTAAAAGCAGCATCTTTTCTGATACATCTATGCCATGTGGTTCAAAGCCTTGTTGAGTCATTAATTCAATCAACCGGCCCGTACTACCGCAACCAACATCTAACGCTAACCCTTTATTTTTAACAAAACTAATAGCGCGTTGATGTTGGGCAATGCCATTAGTGCGATCAAACCCATCTAGCTCCCACAGGTGAGTTATTTGATCGTAGGCATTGCCTATTTCTTGTGGACTAATCATTAACTGGATACCCATATATTAATTAGAAAGCGACACGGTGCCATGTGTCGCTATTGTTTATCGTGACAAATGTTATAAACCAGCAATCCAAGTTTTGCATTGCTCATTAGTTGTTGGAACGTCGATAGTCGTAGCGGTAAATGACGAAACCGTCGACCAGTTTTTCTCTGTTTTATCATAATCGAATCTAAAACTGCTGCTATCCGTTGTTTTTATACGAAGGGCTTCTTCTGTTCCGCCAAGTGTTAATGTCAAATCAATTATATAATTAGTTCTATCCCAATGACCTGTGAGTACTGTTCCGTTAGTATTTTGGGAATCGCTTGGCTTTTTCAAATTTTGAAATTTAACACAGGCTGTTACCGTTTCGCCGTCTTTTCCATTAGAGTTAGCATCAATGTTGCCATCAAAGAAAAAACCAATAACTGCATCTCTTTTTTCCGACTTATCTTTGAGTACCAATTGCATATTTATTATAGATGTCGGTATAGCCAAACGATTATCCATTCGAACTTTTCCAGCATCAACACTCGCCATCGATGTAAGATTTTCAAAGTAATGAGCGTCAAAACTGTCTTTTTGCAGATGAGAAAAAAAGGCATCATCTGTAGTTAACGTCTCGAGTATATCGCTAACGGTTTGTGCTTGTGGCGCTGAAAAACCCATCGCATTATTTGCCATTACTTGCAACATGCGAATTTTAGACTCTGTAAAATCTTGTGATAATTGAGTCGTTAATAAATTGTGTAATGTTTTTAATGAAAGACTTAATCCTCTAACACGATCCCCTAACTCGTTCGCATTTTTAGCTTGTAAGGATCTTTGCTTAATAATTGTTTTAGCAAAATTGCTTGAACCTTGTTTAAGCACTAACACGTCAAGTTTGGTGCGCACATCTATCAATATTTTTTCTATTTGACCATCAGTCAACTGAGTTAGAAAGGTAGCAAGTGATACTTGCTCATCTTTACCTATTTTATTAATCGCTTTATAGACGAAACCAGTGACATCAACGGGTAAATCCTTATCATCACCAATAAGTGGATATTCATCTTCAATAGCACGGCTGATTAATTCAACCACCTTATGAACATTAAAGGCTAACCCAAATGCCGAATCCTCTGAAGAAAAAGCATTCAGTAAAATATTTTGGTTTCTTTCAATGGTATTTTGTTCGTTTAACGACATGTCTCCCACACTTGTTAAGGGAGTGATATATAACATGCTGCCGTCATACATGCCTGATAAGCGAGAATTGACACGTTCAAATGTAGTTGAGTCATAACCACCAACGGCCACTAATTTAACAGGATCTGCACTCGGTAGTTTTAAGCAAAACCGGCTATTGTTAGAACAATAATCGGTTCCACTTTTGGAAAGGCTGTAATAACCGTCAATATCGGTAAATGCCCAAGGTTCAAAGGAGTCGAGTACATCGTCGTCATCGTAATCGGCAAAAATGATAGCACTACTGATGAAAGGATCTATGACGGCTCCTTTGGCGATGACAGGTACTTGATTATCGTCTACGCTGTCTTGACTTTCAGGCGAACAGCCGGCTAAAGCAGATATTAGACTTAAAGTTATTAACGATTTAAGGTATTTCATTATAACTTCCTCTTTAGAATTGATTGCTAATAGCAAAATTAATGAATCCGCCACGCGTAGAAGAGTCACCGTCGATGACTGTTTTATCGAGAGAGTACCCCATGCCTAAACCAAACCATCCCCACGTTAATTCACCTGATAAATATTTTAGCTTAGAGCCCGTTAAATTATTTGAGTACGTTAGACGCGTATTAGGTGCATAAGGTGTTTTCGTTTTATAAGCTACAGATGCGGTTATCCACTGCTCATTATTCCCTACAGGAGTAACGTGATCCGACTCTAAACTAAAATCAGCACTTACTCTTTGCGAATCAGAAATATAATTAGCTTGGACAGTAGCGTAACTCGTTGCTTTAAAGGTTTCTGTTAAATCAATACGATCTGAAAATGATAAGGCCGTTAAGCAGTTTGCTTTTGATATGTCATTTGTCAATTCATTACAGTTTTTACCAAGTTCTCCATAATCAAATTCTGGTTCATTGATGTTTGAAAATGTCAGGCCAACGTTATAATTTTGGGAAGACCAATAGGCGGATATATCTAATGAAACTTGAGTTGAGTCTTTCTTAAAATCTTCATAATCATCTAAGAAAGTATCAGAGAGGTCTTCATCACCATCGGCGGCTTGAAAACCAATAATTTGTTTTGAAAGACCAATTTTTTGAATATTGATTCTGCCTCCTACATGTAAATCACCTTGTTCAGGTTGCCAAACAAGACGGCTATAACCAATAGAGAGTTCAAACATGTCGGCCACTTTTACATAACCAGCAGAATTTGTTTCGATGCTTTGTTGCAGAGGGTTGTAACTTAATTCATCATCTAAAATTTCTATGTGTGCAGTACCATAGGCACGAGTAGTTATGCTAAGAGCATCTTTTTCTCGTTTCCATAAGAAAGACAGTGGCATTTCTAATCCCACATTAATATCGGCATAACCTTCATTTCCAGCTACCTTCAACACGCTATTAAACCGCTCTATCAATGCATTGGCTTCGTCTAATGTAATGTCATCACGATCAAGCTCGTCAACCAAATCTTCAATGTCATCTACAAAATCCACGTCACCTACTTCTGCGCCAACACGTAATGAACTTACATAAGAAAAACTTTTTGAAGGTTTCATATGAGCATTCATGCTGGCGACATTCACGCCATTTAAAGCATGGGCATTATGGGTTGATATACTATAACGAGAATTACCTATTTGATCGGCCTGAGCGGCCAACAAGGGGGTACACATTAACAGGGAGAGAGGAGCAAGCATTTTAAATTTCATGGTCAAAGTTCCTTTTACATTATAAATGTTATTTTTTTGAACGTAATCTTACACATTTAAACAATTGAACCACACTCTCCAACAGTATTAAATGAACTTATTCTTTATCATCACTGCAATTACAAAATATGATGAATTAAAGGAAAACACATGAACACTATTAAAGCTTTATCATTAGTCGTTATAACGGCACTAGGCAGCATTGCAACATCAGGCCAAGCACTAGCCAGAGACAAAAGTCCACACAGCATTGGAGCACAAATATCAGGCGTTGCGGCTGAATATAAAAACTCTACTAAAGATGGAGATGGTGCTGGTCAATTATATTTACATTACAACTATGCCATCAATAAAATGTTTTCTGTTGAAGTAGGTCTAAATAACGCAACTGATATCGATGATTGGGAATGTAACGACGACAATAAAGATAAATTTACCTGTACTAAAAATGATATTAAATTATTTGGTTTAGATGCAGATGAACTTGAATATACAAACTTAGTGATTGCAGCGAAGGGACAGTATTCATTAACTCAGCGTAATAGTTTATACGCAAAAATTGGCGTTCAATTTTATGATTACGATATTAGTAATGATAATGAAAAACTAAAAAGCGATGATGGTGCAGGTCTATTTTTAGCGGCTGGTTGGCAGTATCAATGGGATAATGGTTTCGCATTAAATGCCGGTCTTCAATCAATGAAAATGGGCGACTTAAAAATTGCTGGATCAACATTAGGGATGAGTTACCAGTTTTAATTAATATTAAGGATAAGCATATTATTTATATGCTTATCCTATGTTTAATTTACACTTACTTCCCCCCCCAATAAAATATAAACAGCCCCCTCAAGCTGAATAAAAAAAACACACGAAAAGATCAAAAAAAAACCATTCGGATTAAAAAAAAAACATTCAACATTTAATGCTACAAAAACATTTGACTTGTTAACAATTAGACTGATAAGTTCGCCGCTCTGTTATCAAAGGAGTTGATATGTCGTTATTTAGAAAGGAAGCTGTTTCTCACCAAAGTGAACGCCTAACGGGTGATATTTCACTGGCACAGCCATTATCAATTAAGCTTACGGTTAGTATTTTAGCGACCGTTGCTATACTAATTATTACCTTCCTTTTCAATGCTCAATATTCTCGTAAAGAAACCGTGCGTGGTTTTCTCATGCCTAATAAAGGCGTGATTAAAAGCTTTGCCACGCAAGGCGGCATCATTGAAAAATTATGGATTAAAGAAGGTGATACCGTAGAAAAAGGGCAGGCACTTGCCACTGTCATTATTCAGCAACGTAACGGTGACGGTGTAGAGTTAAGCGAACAACTGACCACGCAATTACAAACCCAACAGTCATTACTCAGTGATGAAATAAATCAACACAAGACGCTTAAGTCACAAGAGCTTGCCAATTTAGACAATCGTCAACACGCCTTAATCATTGAGAAACAAGCACTGCAATCTCAACTGCTATTAAGCGACGAAAAATACAATTTATTACAAGGTCAACAACAACACTTTGACAAACTAAATACCCAGGGCTATGTGTCTAATTTAGACAAAGAGCGTCAACAACAATCATTTTTAGAAGCTAAACAAGAACAACAGAATGTAAAACGCTTGCTACTGCAACACCAAAATGACTTAACTCAAGTAGCCTTTAACATCACCAACGTGCCACAGCAATATACGTTGCGAATTAACAATTTAAAGCGTCAACAAAGTGAAATTACACGTCAACTAGCACAAATAGAAAATAGTCATCAATACACCATCACCGCAAGCAATGCAGGTACAGTGACAGGGATTCAAGTGGTGGAAGGTGAAAGCTTGTCCAACACAAAACCACTGCTGCATATTTTACCTGCCGGCTCAACGTTAGTTGCGGAGTTATTGCTGCCAACTCGCTCAGCAGGTTTTGTACAACAAGGTCATCATGCAAGATTACGGTTCGATGCTTTTCCTTATCAACGATTTGGTTTTATCAACAGTGAAATAAACCGTATTGACCGTGCATTAATTATGCCCAATGAAGTGACATTACCCATTAGCTTTCAAGAGCCTGTTTATCGACTGCGCGCCCAATTAGATGTGCAACATATAAAAGCATTTGGTAAGGACTTTAATCTGAAAAGCGGCATGTTGTTTGAGGCCGATATTATGTTAGAGCAACGCACGTTAATTGAGTGGTTGTTAGAACCTCTGTATAGCCTAAAAGGTAGAGTCAGTTAATGGCTTATTTAAGACAGGGTAGGACAAAGAATATGAAGAATTCATCTTTATTGGCATTGCGAAAGCTAAATCAATAGAGAGAATAAAGGGGCTGACCAACGTTAAACTTTCGACAGACAACGAAAGCCAGCCTAACTAACCGCTAACTAAAATCGCTTACTTAAATAAAAAAGTAAATTGAATTAGTTAGCACCTAACTAATCTGGCAAGAGCCAGACAAAACGGAGTATAACATTATGCGCGAGCTAAATGTAAATGATATTAAAGATGTTAATGGTGGAATGTTACCTGCAATTTGGGTTATTGCTGAAACCGTAGCTTGGGCTGCTGCTCGTTATGGAGCAGGAAGACTTGCCGCAGGCGCCGCAGGTGCCGCAGCTGGTTGGTTCGAATAATTACACCCTAACTATTCTTGTTTACTCATGTACATAAGTAAACAAGATTAGTTAACATTTAACTAATCTGGCAAGAGTCAGAAAAACGGAATATAACATTATGCGCGAACTAAATGTAAATGAAATACAAGATGTAAATGGAGGTATTTTACCTGCCTTTATACTTGGTGCAGCACTAGGTCGGATAGCTAAGAAACTATATGACAAATATGTAGATTAGTAAAATAACAGCGTATAATTGTTATATACGCTGTTTTTATAAGGTTTTTTTATGTTCTATTTGGAAATTTTTTCTATTTTTATTGGTGTATTATTTGCTATTTTTTTATGGGAACGTATTAATAAAAAAATCAATATAAATATCACAAAACATCTTTTTCTAGTTTTTTGTGAGTTATTTTTTACATTACTTTTTACAATGTTATCTTTATATTTTTTCAGAAAAATAATTGGAATAGGGAAAGACGAAATTATAATCATAGCAATATTGAGTATTGCTGGGTTTGCTCTTTTATTTCATTTTAAATTTAAACGTGTAGATAAACCCTGGGAATAACTTTCTTATAAAGTACAATTAATATGCAACAAAATCAAAATTTTATAAATTTTTCATTAAAAAACAATCCTCCTTTAATTCTTCAATCAGAAATAGCTGAATGTGGTCTAGCATCAATGGCAATGGTGGCTTGCTCTTATGGCCATCAGCTCGATATGCCAGCTATGCGCAAGCGCTTTTCCGCTAATCTAAAGGGCATGAACCTACAACAACTTATTGAATTGGGCGATAGTCTTCACTTAGCGAGTCGTGCATTACAATGCCCCATCGATGAAGTACATAAACTCGCAACGCCGTGCATTTTACACTGGGATATGAACCACTTTGTTGTGCTCACAGGTGTGAGCGGCAAAGGTAAAAACTCAAAGTATTCTATTAATGACCCCGCTGTTGGTAAACGCACTCTCAATGTTGAAGAATTTAGTCAACATTTCACGGGCATTTGTTTAGAACTGACTCCCACGACCAAATTTGAAAAGAAACAAGAACGCGAACAAATGAAGCTCTCACAATTGTGGAGAAAAATGTCCGGATTAAAATCGGGGCTAATAAAACTCATTGCGTTGTCGTTAGTATTACAATTGTTTACCTTAATGACGCCCTATTATATGCAATGGGTGGTGGATGAAGTATTAGTCAGTTTTGACGAATCACTCCTTACCGTACTTGCTTTAGGATTTGCGTTTATTGCTATTATATCTGTGGTGACAACTGCTGTACGTAGCTGGCTTATTCTACGGCTCTCCAGCTTGCTCAACATGCAAATGGGCGTTAACCTGCTTCGGCATTTGTTACGCTTACCAATGAGTTATTTTGAATCTCGTCATGTGGGCGATGTTGTTTCACGCTTTGGCTCGTTGGCTCAAATTAGAGAGCGCATCACTACCGGTTTTGTAGAAACCTTAGTAGATGGTGTAATGGCGCTCACTGTATTAATCATGATGTTTGTGTATTCAGTAAAACTTACTCTTGTTGTACTTGGTGCCATTGCTATTTACACCATTATTCGCCTTGCGTTATATCGCCCATTACACCAAGCCACGGAAGAAATGATTCAAAGCAGCGCTAAAGAGCAAAGTAGTTTCTTAGAAAATATTCGCGGCATGCAAACCATTAAATTGTTTGGTAACGAGTCACAACGCCAAGGTATTTGGCAAAATCGTTATAGCGATGTAATAAACAGTGAAATACGACTAGGTCGCTTAAACATCAGTTTTGACGCAGTGAACAAATTATTGTTTGGTCTTGAAAATGTATTAGTCATTTACTTTGCTGCAACGCTAGTAATGAGTAATGCTTTATCCGTCGGCATGGTATTAGCGTTTATAGCCTACAAAGGTCAGCTCACTAATCGCTTTGCGAATTTAATTGAACAAGTGATTCAGTTTAAAATGATGCGCCTACACCTCGACCGTATTAGTGATATTGCTTTAACACCCCTTGAATCCCATCGTGAAGGACAAGCTACTTTTAATCTCAATGATGAAGGTAAGCCTAGTGGACAAATTACCTTGCAAGATGTTTGTTTTAGTTATGACGAGGGGGAATCTGCCATCTTAACCAACATCAATCTCACTATTGATGCCGGTGACTCTATTGCGATTACGGGACCATCAGGTTGCGGTAAAACCACCTTAATGAAAATAATGTTGGGATTGTTACAACCAACATCAGGCA
>Ga0209396_1002531_pt1 | contig 19100 bp, 15 predicted proteins | sample GOMGulsemesocosm_6_FD_184638 | JGI IMG/M metagenome (GOLD analysis project Ga0209396, IMG submission 184638) | Methane-oxidizing microbial communities from mesocosms in the Gulf of Mexico - GOM8C Gulf of Mexico (SPAdes) (version 2) | ecosystem: Environmental > Aquatic > Marine > Cold seeps...
AATAAAAGAATGGTGGACGATACTGGGCTCGAACCAGTGACCCTCGCCTTGTAAGGGCGATGCTCTCCCAACTGAGCTAATCGTCCGGGGGTAGTTATTCTGATATTTTAACCTTCTTCAGTAGAAGTGGGCGATGCTCTCCACAATGTGGCACTAATCGTCCGGGGGTTTTTAATAATTAATTTTTTAATTCTGTAATAAAAGAATGGTGGACGATACTGGGCTCGAACCAGTGACCCTCGCCTTGTAAGGGCGATGCTCTCCCAACTGAGCTAATCGTCCGGGGGTCGTTATTCTGATATTTTAACCTTCTTCAGTAGAAGGGGGCGATGCTCTCCACAATGTGGCACTAATCGTCCGGGGTCGTTATTCTGATATTTTAACCTTCTTCAGCAGAAGGAAGCCGATTTGATATTCGCTGAACATCTCGTCGTTTCGGGAGCGTATTATAGAGAGACTCCAATTAGAGTCAACGGTTTTTTTACACAAATAGTTTAGGCGCTGTCTTTTGCAGCGATTTGTGTGAAAAACGATAGTTATAGTCGATTGCCGGTTGTTTTTTAAGTTGTTTCCGCTTCAAATGTTGTAACAGCTCATTCTTTTTAGGCAATTGTGATGTTTGTAGTTTCTAGTTTTTGTGTAACTTGCTAAAATGATGCGTAATATTTTGCCATTAAGTTGGCGGTTTCTTTATAAGGTTATTATTGATTATGACAATCAAAACTCGTTTTGCTCCAAGTCCTACTGGTTTTCTACACGTAGGTGGCGCACGTACTGCATTATACTCTTGGTTAGTAGCACAAAAATTAGGTGGTGAATTTGTCCTTCGTATCGAAGACACAGATATTGAACGTTCAACACAATCTGCAATTGATGCAATCATGGAAGGTATGGAATGGTTAGGCCTTGACTGGAATGAAGGCCCTTATTACCAAACGAAACGTTTTGATCGCTATAAAGAGTTAATTGCTCAATTATTAGAGCAAGATAAAGCGTATCGTTGTTATTGTCCTGCAGAGCGTTTAGATGCGATGCGTGAAGAGCAAATGGCTAATGGTGACAAACCTCGTTACGATGGTTGTTGTCGTGGTTTAGCTGAGCAGCCTACAGATGTACCTCATGTTATCCGATTTAAAACGCCGCAAACTGGTGAAGTCACATTTAGCGATCACGTGCGCGGTACTATTACTACCCAAAATAGTGAGCTCGATGACTTAATCATCCAACGTACCGATGGTAGCCCTACTTATAACTTCTGTGTTGTTGTCGATGATTGGGATATGGACATTACTCATGTTGTGCGTGGTGAAGATCACATCAACAATACCCCTCGTCAAATTAATATCTTAAATGCCCTAAATGCACCGATCCCAGAATATGCACATGTATCGATGATATTAGGTGATGACGGTAAGAAGCTGTCTAAGCGTCATGGCGCTGTTGGCGTGATGCAATATCGCGATGATGGTTATTTACCAGAAGCACTACTTAACTATTTAGTGCGTTTGGGTTGGTCACATGGCGACAAGGAAGTATTCTCTGTTGATGAAATGAAAAACTTATTTTCATTAGATGCTATTAATAAAGCAGCGTCTGGTTTTAATACTGAAAAGCTTCTATGGTTGAACAACCACTATATCAAGACGTCAGAGCCTGCTCATGTCGCTAGTTATCTTGAGTGGCACATGAACGCCCAAAATATTGATACCTCTAACGGACCAGCATTAACCGAAATCGTAACGGCATTAGGGGAGCGTGTTAATACACTAAAAGAATTAGCGACAGCCAGCCGTTGTTACTTTGAAGACTTTGAAGAGTTTGACGCTAATGCTGCTAAAAAGCATTTACGCGGTGTTGCATTAGAACCATTGAAATTAATTGGGTCTAAACTAGAAGCTCTTGAAGATTGGACATTAGATAATTTACATATGGCTATCGAAGACACTGCAGCTGAATTAGAAGTCGGTATGGGTAAAGTTGGTATGCCATTACGTGTGGCTGTAACTGGGGCAGGGCAGTCTCCTTCGTTGGATGTGACCCTTAAACTAGTAGGAAAGGCTCGCTGCGCTCAAAGAATCAGCGAAGCGGTTAAATTTGTATCAGCCAGAATTAATTCTTAAAAAATGGGTTGACTCTTTTGTTCGAGGTGCATAGAATGCGCCTCGTTGCTTAGGGAGAGTCATCCACCTAAGCAGTAAATTGGTTTGAGGGGCTATAGCTCAGCTGGGAGAGCGCTTCGCTGGCAGCGAAGAGGTCTGCGGTTCGATCCCGCATAGCTCCACCAAATCAATTGTTTGTTTATCGTGTGTCCCCTTCGTCTAGTGGCCTAGGACACCGCCCTTTCACGGCGGTAACAGGGGTTCGAAACCCCTAGGGGACGCCAATTAAACAAGCAACGATGTAAGAAAATGATGTGTCCCCTTCGTCTAGTGGCCTAGGACACCGCCCTTTCACGGCGGTAACAGGGGTTCGAAACCCCTAGGGGACGCCAATTTTTCTAACGTCAAAAGTATTATGTTTGTTTCGGCAAGCGCAGTGTGTCCCCTTCGTCTAGTGGCCTAGGACACCGCCCTTTCACGGCGGTAACAGGGGTTCGAAACCCCTAGGGGACGCCAACAATAATACAAATGATATTTGCTTTTGAAGTTATTCTTATCGAAAGATAAGGCCTTGTGTCAAAACAAGAATAGTGTGTCCCCTTCGTCTAGTGGCCTAGGACACCGCCCTTTCACGGCGGTAACAGGGGTTCGAAACCCCTAGGGGACGCCAACTTTGACTTTAACCGCAACGCATTTATGCATCTTGTTTGACAAGAAATCTGTGTCCCCTTCGTCTAGTGGCCTAGGACACCGCCCTTTCACGGCGGTAACAGGGGTTCGAAACCCCTAGGGGACGCCAACTTTTCATTAAGTTGTTTTCTCTTAAGACACAGCATAAACGCACAACCTGTGTGTCCCCTTCGTCTAGTGGCCTAGGACACCGCCCTTTCACGGCGGTAACAGGGGTTCGAAACCCCTAGGGGACGCCAACCTTTCTTTGGCAACCAGCCTACATATCAATCCAAACAAAATTTTATCTAGCTTTAGTACCTTAAATATCGTTTAATATATATTCGTTGTTATTAATTTTTTAGCGCTACCCTTTGTTCAATAATCGGTGGTATAGCTATCCTTAATAGTAATCAATGCCATTGATATAAGGGAACTATATTTTTGCGTCGCATTATTCATTTATTGTTGTTAATCGCTCTCCTATGTCAGATTAGTATAACGACTAATGCCTATTCGCCTGTCCTGCGTGAATATCAAATTAAATCTGCTTTCATGGCTAACTTTATTCGTTATACCCATTGGCAATCTATGCCAACGAATAATTTCCAGTTTTGTATGACCAGTACCCATGCGAGCGATATCGTCAGTAAAAGCTTACAACAGGAGCGGTGGTTTGATCTCACCACTCAGTTTAGTCTTGTTGCGCCAGGAGAGGAGGGGAAATGTCATTTTTTATTTGTGGATCAATCGTCTCATGAGCTTTGGCAACCCTATTTATCGCTGACGAAGGTTAAGAATCTACTCGTTGTTTCGGAACAAAAAGACTCGGCTCAGCAGTATAGCCAAATCAATTTCTTCTTCGTCGATAACAAACTGCGATTTGAGATTAATCCAAGTCGATTGCAGGGGGCTGATTTAGCCATTAATGCGAGCCTTTTACGATTAGCGCGCATTGTTAACTCGCGTTCGCTAGTGAGTGAGGGCAGAGAATGATTGCAAAAATCATTGAGCGTGCCTCAATCGCTAATCGAATCGTGTTATTGATCGTGTTGGTTAGTATGTTCTCTATTCTTATTGCCCTTGCTGGGCTATCGGCCAATGAACACCACCGCACACAGCAACGAGTCAAGAATGAATTATCTGTCTTGAGTGATGTAGTGGCCCATAATATTACCGCCGCACTGGTATTTAACGATCAGTTAGCGGCAGCTGATTTACTTCAAACGTTAAAAGTGAAGGCCATTATTGAATATGCTAAAGTTGATGATGCTGATGGCAATCTATTTGCCGATTTTGGTGATAGCGGCTTCGCCAGTAGACAGGAGCTTAGTGGCGATGAATTCTTTACGATCGAAACTCAGCTATTTGTGGAAAAAAACAAAGTCGGTTATCTAACACTCATTGCCAACAATAAGGAATTAACAGAGGCGATACAGTTATATTATTTAATCGTTTTCTCAGTCATTCTTATTTCATTCGTCTTTTCGACATTATTATCAATCTGGATCCAGCGACGCTTTGCTACTCCACTAATTAACCTCGCTAATGTCGCGAAAAAAATTGCCACTACTGGCGATTATGCACTCCAAGTTGAGGACCGTTCTTCCGGCGAACTAGGACAATTAATTGAAGTGTTTAACTCGATGGTCCGTAAAGCGGACACCAGAGAGCAAGCATTAGAAGCACAAGTGTTAGAACGCACTGGCGAGTTAGAAGCATTAAATAGACAATTAGCGCAACAAGCGCACTATGATAGTTTAACAAACTTACCAAACCGTTCCTTATATGAAGACAGATTAAAGCAGTCGATTGCGTATGCCGCACGTGAAGGGACTAAAGTCGCTTTAATGTTTATTGATTTGGATAAATTTAAAGATGTTAACGACACCTGGGGCCATGCTGCCGGTGATGCATTACTTTGTCAGGTCAGCCGCCGGTTAGAGCAACAATGTCGTCAGATGGATTCGGTTGCACGTATAGGCGGTGATGAGTTTACGATGCTATTTATGCTAAACGATGAGAGTGATGATGTCGATGAGATCTCTCGAAGGATCATTGATTTGTTTCAGTTGCCATTTGATATATTCGATCAACCTCTTGTTGTCACAATGAGTGTCGGTGTCGCTGTTTATCCAACACACGGTTACGATTTTGATGTATTAAAAGCCAAAGCTGACAAAGCGATGTATCAAGCGAAGGTGTCTGGTAGGAACCAATTTTGTATTTACCATTAAAGGATGGGTAATTATGATTAAAGAGTGGGGGATCGTTGCGCTATTGCTAGCAAGTCAAAGCGTGTTAGCCGATCAAGATCAATTGGAGCAAGAAATGCTGCAATTAATGTCTATGGAAGTTGATATGACTTCGGCAATGAAGCGTGCTCAGCCTATTAATTCGACCCCTGCAAGTATATTCGTACTCGAACGCGAAGATATTAGATTGTCTGGCTATTCGACGCTGCCACAACTCTTGAAGCTGATCCCCGGTGTTGACGCTCGCCGTATCGATAATACGCAATGGGCTGTGTCTGTACGATCGGCCGCGAGTAAATTTAACAGCAATCTGATGGTGATGATCGATGGTCGAAATATTTCAGAACCTGTTGTCAATAGTATTTATTGGGAGACATTAGCGTATCCTGCACAAGATATCGAGCGAATCGAACTGATCCGCGGTGCCGCCGGTAGCTTGTGGGGTAATAGCGCTAATAATGGCATTTTAAATATTATCACGCGTCATACGCTCGATACGCAGGGCACTCACTTGCGGCTTTCGGTTGGAGATCCCGATACTTATTCTTTGGAAGCTCGTTACGGCGATAGTATTAATGATCAAGTGGGTTATCGAATATTTGGCACGAGCAATAAAGGCAGCAAGTCAGGTGATAAAATCTATAAGGAACGTTATTTTTCACCAGCGAATGATTACAACGATAAATATTCATTCGGCGCGCAGGTTGATTATCAATATGGCGAAAAAAATTCACTGAAGTTTCAATATAGCTATAGTGATGGTCAAAGTGGCCTGCTACAACGCGATATTGATAGTCAAACCTTCGATCTTAGTTATAGTCAGCGCATAGGTACGTTTAGTTCAAGTAACAGCAGTTTAAGAGTTGAGCATAATCCGAGTAACGATTTAAAGCTATTTAGTCAAATGACTTACAGTGATTTTGAGTCAATCACGGTCGCATCTGGCAGTACTTACCGTTCGACTACGTTGAGCACCGCGTTAAATTATCGCTGGCTCGGTGGCGTTTTATCGGCGGGTTTTGATTACGATACCAATAAGGGAAGGCTATATTCAGCGAACGGTGGCCTTGACCTTAACGCCAAAAACCATGGGTTATTCTTACAAAATGAGTTTAATTTCTTTGCGAACCGGCTAAAGGTGCTCGTAGGGTCACGCTGGGACCAGTTCAAAGTTCACGGTAGGGAAGTGTCGCCTAACATTCGCTTCAACTATAGCTATTCAGATAATCATTCGATATGGGGCGCTTATTCGAGTGGTAATCGGATGATGATTAATTCTGATGAAGACATTCAATTACTGGTTGGTCTGCCAAATGAGGACATGACAGGAACGTACGATGTCTTAAGACTGACTACAAGTGAATCAATCGAGCATGCTAATACCAGTGAGTTTGGTTATCGATATAACAACCAAGATATTTCAGTGGCACTATCGCTATTTAATATAGATTATGATTCGCAGTTTATTGGTTATGACAGTATCGATCTTAGCGCTGGATTTCCGGTCCGATGGATAGATGTCAGTAATACGGGCAGGGGACAATCCTATGGCGCCGACATGACTATCGAATGGCAAGTAAATAAGGACTTTAATACCTTGGTTGGTATCAGCTTATTGAATCATGAGTTAAGCGGTCTTGGCGATAATGCCAGAGCCTATAGCCCTGATGATTTCACGAATAATCAGTTATTTATTCGTAGTCGTTATAATATTAATGACAACGTAAAAGCACAGTTTCTGTATAAATATATCGGCGACAATGATGTTATTGGCTCACAAGCGTACAGTATTCTTGATCTCGCGATACATTGGGAGCTAAACCACTATGTGATGTTATCGATAGTTGGACAGAATTTGATAGAGGATAATTTTGTTGAATTTCCTAATGAAGAGTCAATTTTTGGCTCAACGACGGCAGTTGGGCGAAACATCTATTTTGATGCTACAATTAACTTTTAATGTTACACCCTTGTTAAAAAGTGCGCTAATCGAAGTTTAAGTGTGACCAAAGGCGCCAATTTAACTACAATAGGCATTTAGTGCTATTAAAATTCAACGCAAAGCGTTATAATTTGCGCCCATTTTTTCAAGTCGGTACCTTAAATATATGTCAGACACCACCATTACTTTTAGCGATTTAGAGCTCGCTCAGCCACTTCACAAAGCACTAGCAGATCTTGGCTACGAACGCCCATCTCCTGTGCAGGCAGCGGCTATCCCACACATGCTAAAAGGCAAGGATGTCATGGCATTAGCGCAAACAGGTACCGGTAAAACGGCGGCGTTTGCACTTCCGTTATTAACCAACATTGATACTGAGCTAGCGCAGCCACAAATCTTAGTAATGGCGCCAACGCGCGAGCTAGCGATTCAAGTAGCTGAAGCTTTTCAAGCTTACTCTCGTTACATTAAGGGTTTCCACGTTTTACCAATCTACGGTGGTCAACCTTACCCATTACAAATTAAAGCACTAAAGCGTGGGCCACAAGTTATTGTTGGTACGCCTGGTCGTCTGTTAGATCACTTGAATCGTGGTACATTGAAGCTTAATAACATTAAAGCATTAGTACTTGATGAAGCTGATGAGATGTTGCGTATGGGCTTCATCGAAGATGTTGAAACGATGATGGCAGCAACACCTAAAGATAAGCAAACTGCGCTTTTTTCTGCAACTATGCCTGATGCGATCAAACGTATCGGTAATAGCTACATGCAAGATCCTGAGTTTGTTAAGATTGAAACAAAAACAGCAACGGTAGAAAATATCGACCAACGTTATTGGTTTGTTCGTGGCAATACTAAAATGGAAGCACTAACGCGTATTCTTGAAACTGAGAAATACGATGGCGTTATTATTTTCTCTCGTACTAAGACTATGACCGTTGAGATTGCCGAAAAGCTTGAAGCTCGTGGTTACAGTGCAGCGGCTATCAACGGTGACATGACTCAACAGAATCGTGAGCGTGTTATTAATCGTCTAAAAAATGGCGGTCTTGATATTCTAGTTGCAACTGATGTTGCAGCACGTGGTCTTGATGTGCCACGTCTTGATCTTGTTATCAACTATGACATTCCATATGATGCTGAGTCATATGTTCACCGTATCGGTCGTACTGGTCGTGCTGGTCGTAGTGGTAGTGCTATCTTATTCGTTGCGCCACGTGAAAAACGTATGTTGTTTACTATCGAGAAACTAACTCGTCAACGCATCACTGAAATGAACTTGCCATCTCGTGATGATGTTTCAGCTAAACGTATCGAAACATTCCGTGAAACACTTAATACAGTGCTTAAAACAGAAGACCTAGAATTCTACCGTGAGTTAAGTAAAACACTTGCAAGTGAAGACGAAGCAACTGTTGAAGAACTTGCTGCTGCGTTATTATTCATGGCGCAAAAAGACAAGCCTTTACAACTTGAGCCTGAACCAATTCGTGCGCCACGTCGTGAGCGCGAAGAACGTGACCGTGATAGTCGTGGTGGTGAGCGTAATCGTGATCGTGGTGAACGTGGCGATCGCGGTGATCGTAATCGTGAACCTCGCTCTCGTCAGCCTCGTTCTAACGTCAACATGGATACGTTCCGTATTGAAGTTGGTCGTACTGATGGTGTTCAAGTTAAAAACGTTGTTGGTGCAATCGCCAATGAAGGTAACTTAGATAGCCAGTTCATCGGTGGCATTCGTTTACACGATAGCTATACAACCGTTGAGCTACCTTCTGATATTCCAAAAGAAACGTTAGATCATCTATACAAATCATTTGTTTGTTCTAAAGCAATGAAAATGACTAAGCTACAATCTGGTACCTTACCTGATGATCGTCCTCGTCGTGAAAGTAACGGTGGTGGTAACAGTAATGGCGGCGGTCAACGTCGTGAACGTACTGAATCACGTGGTCATCGTGGTCAACGTAATGATTCTCGCGGTGCTCGTGACGGAAACCGTGGCGGTCAACGTCGTGACCGTAACGAAAAATCATAATTTAATATGATTAAAAAAAACCAGCTTCGGCTGGTTTTTTTGTTTCTACCGCGCAACAAATTTTTAATTGTTGAGAACACAACAATGAGGTAGAATTATCGCCCCTGTGAAGGCTCCTACGTTTGGATGTCTACAGGCTTGAGATAACGTCTTGTTTCCACTTTAATTACAAGATATATAAAAAATTATTAAAAACAAGTGATCTTGCGTATAGGTCACCACTGTTAAGGACACCAAATGTCACAAAGTACTTCAGTTACAATTACACTACCTGATGGTAGTAAGCGCTCGTTTGAAAATGCGGTTACCATCATGGATGTTGCAAGCGATATTGGCAGCGGACTCGCTAAAGCTTGTATTGCCGGACGCATTAATGGCGAGCGTGTTGACGCTTGTGAATTAATCGAGTCAGACGCAAAAGTTGAAATCATCACGTCTAAAGATGAAGATGGTATCGAAATCATTCGCCATTCTTGTGCTCACCTTATCGGTCACGCAGTGAAGCAACTATGGCCTGATGCGAAAATGGCAATTGGCCCTACTATCGATAATGGTTTTTACTATGATATCGATATGGAACATTCGTTAACAACTGAAGATTTAGCCAAGCTTGAAAAGCACATGCTTAAATTGGCGAAAAGCAACTATCAAGTTGTCCGTCAAAAAGTATCTGTTAGCGAAGCACGTAAGGTGTTTGAAGAGCGTGGTGAAAGTTATAAACTAGAAATCATTGATGGTATTGACCAAGATGCTACACCTGGTTTATATCACCACGAAGAATATGTTGATATGTGTCGTGGTCCACACGTACCAAGCATGAAACATTGTCAACATTTCAAAATTATGAAAGTGGCCGGCGCTTATTGGCGTGGCGACTCTAAAAACAAGATGTTACAACGTGTCTACGGTACGGCTTGGGCTGATAAAAAACAGTTAAAAGCCTATTTGAAACGTCTTGAAGAAGCTGAAAAGCGTGATCATCGCAAGATCGGCAAGTATTTAGATCTTTATCATATGCAAGAAGAAGCGCCTGGTATGGTGTTCTGGCATAACGATGGTTGGACTATTTTCCGTGAGTTAGAAACTTTTATTCGCGAGAAATTAGGTCAATACGACTATCAAGAAGTGAAAGGTCCGCAGATCATGGATCGTTCAATGTGGGAAAAATCTGGTCACTGGGATAAATACTCAGATGGTATGTTTACCACCTGCAGTGAAAACCGTGATTATGCGATTAAGCCAATGAATTGCCCTGGTCACGTTCAGATATTCAATCAAGGCCTAAAGTCTTACCGTGACTTACCATTGCGTATGGCTGAATTTGGTTCTTGTCATCGTAATGAGCCGTCAGGTGCACTACATGGTCTAATGCGTGTACGTGCATTTACCCAAGATGATGCCCATATTTTCTGTACAGACAGTCAAATATTGTCAGAAGTTACAGATTGTATTAAAATGGTATTCGATTGTTATGATACATTCGGCTTTAAGGACATTGCGATTAAATTATCGACTCGTCCTGAACAACGTGTTGGCAGTGATGAGGTTTGGGATAATGCTGAACGCGCATTACGCGAAGCATTAGAGCAAAATAATCTCGAATATGACCTTCAACCGGGTGAAGGTGCTTTTTATGGCCCTAAAATTGAATTTACTTTGCATGATTGTTTAGGTCGTGCGTGGCAATGTGGTACAATCCAACTAGATTTCTCGATGCCGGACCGTTTAGACGCAACTTTTGTTGCCGAAGACAACGAACGCCACACACCAGTGATGATTCACCGTGCAATTTTAGGTTCACTTGAGCGATTCATCGGTATTTTAATCGAAGAATACGCTGGTTTGTTTCCAACATGGTTATCGCCAACTCAGGTTGTAGTGATGAATATTACGGACAAACAGAGCGAATATGTCACAGATATCGTAAATAAATTGAAATCTAGTGGAATTAGAGCCAAAGCGGACTTGAGAAATGAGAAAATAGGCTTTAAAATCCGTGAACATACATTAAAACGTGTGCCATACCAAATCGTCATTGGCGATAAAGAGGTAGAAGCACTAGAAATCGCTGTTCGAACTCGTAAAGGTGTCGATTTAGGTAAAATGTCATTAGAGACATTTACCAACACTTTACAACAAGAGATTAACAGCCGTAGTCTTAAGCAACTGGAGGAATAACCGATTAAAGGCGCAAGAAGAGGACAAGTGCAAAAGAAAAATTTGCACCAAATAAATGGTGAAATCACCGCAAGTGAAGTTCGTTTAACCGGCGCAGATGGCAAGCCAGTAGGGATCGTTTCTCTACGTGAGGCGATGTTCTCTGCAGAAGAAGCAAATCTTGACTTGGTCGAAATTAGCCCTAATGCCGAGCCGCCTGTATGTCGCGTTATGGACTACGGTAAATATATCTTTGAGAAATCAAAGAAAGACAAAGAACAACGCCAAAAGAATAAACAGATCCAGATTAAGGAAATAAAATTCCGTCCTGGAACTGACGAAGGCGATTATCAGGTAAAACTACGCAACCTGACTCGCTTTCTTGAAGACGGGAACAAAGTGAAAGTTACACTTCGTTTCCGTGGTCGTGAGATGGCGCACCAAAGTTTGGGAACAAAGCTTCTGAATCGTATTAAAGATGATTTAGCTGAGTTAGCAAACGTGGAGTCCTTTCCGTCAATGGAAGGTCGCCAAATGGTGATGGTACTTGCACCGAAAAAGAAATAGTTAAGGCAATTCAAGTTATAGAGAGTGGTCTAGCTTGCTAGGCTGCTTTTTTATACGCCTTACTATCGTCCAATTTATTTAATCTTTTGGGATTTTATAAATCGGACATTTAATTAACCCAATGCGAAGTAGAAGATTTAACAATGCCAAAGATGAAATCTAATAAAGGCGCCGCAAAACGTTTCAAAAAAACGGGTTCTGGTGGCTTCAAGTTCAAACATAACCATCTTCGTCACATTTTGACTAAGAAAAGCACTAAGCGTAAGCGTAAATTGCGTACTAAAGGTATGATTCACAAAGTGGATATTCCTTCAATCAATCGCATGCTTCCTTTCGCATAGAACTTACTGGAGAATTTGAACAATGCCTAGAGTAAAACGTGGTGTACAGGCTCGCGCGAGCCATAAAAAAGTTTTAAAACAAGCTAAAGGTTATTACGGAGCACGTTCACGTGTTTATCGTGTAGCTTTCCAAGCTGTAACTAAAGCTGGTCAATATGCTTACCGTGACCGTCGTCAGCGTAAACGTCAATTCCGTCAATTATGGATTGCACGTATTAATGCTGCTTCACGTCAAAATGGTCTATCTTACAGCCGTTTCATTAACGGTCTTAAGAAAGCATCTATTGAGATCGATCGTAAGATCCTAGCTGATATCGCTGTATTCGATAAGTACGCATTTAGCGTTCTTGTAGAAAAAGCTAAAGCTGCTCTTTAATCCTTGTTCTAATCTTTGATTAGCAACTTGTTTTAAAGATAAAAAAGCAACCTTCGGGTTGCTTTTTTTTTGCATAAATTTCGAGTTCTTGACAATAATTTAACAATTACGTAGATTGGTAACCCTATTTTGAGTAAAGGCTCTAGGGAGAGTTTGTTTTGAATTATAACTGTTTAGCTGTTTCCGTTGAAAATCATATCGCACATGTCGTACTAAATAGACCTAATGAACTAAATGCCATGAATACAGATTTTTGGCAGGAGTTACCTAAGGCCATCAAGCAAATTGATGCAAGTGGTGAAGCTCGTGTTATTGTGATCTCATCAACCGGTAAGCATTTCTCTGCTGGCATGGATTTAGCGGTATTTACCACGCCAGATTCAATTCCAATGGAGGGTGACCCAGCAAGAATGGCCGAAAATCTACGCCGTGCCGTACTTGAGCTTCAAGACGCTTTTTCTGTACTTGAAAATGTTCGAATTCCTGTATTAACCGCGATTCAAGGCGGATGTATTGGTGGCGCAATTGATATGGTTTGTGCGAGTGACAGTCGTTATTGTACCCAAGATGCATTTTTCACGATTAAAGAAACGCAATTGGGCATGACTGCAGATTTAGGAACAATGCAGCGTCTGCCACAGCTGATACCTCAAGGAATTATGCGTGAACTGGCTTATACAGGGCGTAATTTTGACGCACAAGAAGCCAAAGATATTGGTTTTGTTAATAATGTTTATCAGTCTGAGCAAGAAATGTTAGACGCTGTAATGACTGTTGCTAAACAAATTGCAGCACAATCACCAATGGCGGTTGCAGGCGCTAAGGAAATGATTAACTATTCTCGCGACCATAGTATTGCTGACAGTTTAAAATACATGGCAACATGGCAGGCTGGGATGTTTAGACCACAGGATATGATGCTAAGCTTTATGGCAAAAGCACAAAAAGTCGATGCTGAGTTCGAGCCGTTATGGCCAATCAAGCCATTGTTTAGTTCAAAAAATTAACAACCTTCCCCAGATAAAACAGAGTGAGCCAGCAATATGATTGGCTCACTCTGTTATCTACTAGAATCAAACATGCTACTGGATTCGCACCGTATAACTTTCTCCGATCAACGCTGCACGAATTAAATACACTGCTAAACTCTATTCTGTCGTGAAACAAAATACGATGACAAGGAGTAACTATGTTTAATTATGAACAAGCGTTTTCTCGAAATATTGGTTGGCTTACCATCCAAGAACAGCAAAAACTACGCCGCTGTCGCGTGGCCATTGCTGGTGCCGGCGGTGTTGGCGGCATCCACCTCTTAACCCTCTCAAGACTCGGGATTGGCAATTTTAATATTGCTGACTTCGATACTTTTGAAATTCATAATTTTAACCGCCAGTCCGGTGCGATGATGTCCACGATTGACCAAGAAAAGGTCAAAGTGATGCAATCAATGGCGCTGGATATTAATCCTGAGTTAGACATTAAGGTGTATGGTCAGGGTATCAATGAAACTAACGTCGATGACTTTTTAGCGGGCGTTGATATCTATGTAGATAGTTTAGACTTTTTCGCGCTTAATGCCCGTAAGATGGTGTTCAAACGATGTTATGAAATGAGTATCCCCGTTGTTACCGCTGCACCGCTAGGCATGGGCTGTGCCTATTTGGCATTTTTACCTGGTCAAATGTCTTATGAACAGTATTTTAGATTCGAGGGGAAAAGCGAGCTGGATCAATATATTCAATTCTTAATCGGCTTATCGCCAGGAATGTTGCAGCAAGGGTACTTAGTCGAGCAGTCAGCATTGGATTTTGATGCAAAGAAAGGTCCATCAACGCCAATGGCGGTAAACCTTTGCGCTGGGATTGCGGGTACTAACGTCGTCAAAATACTGTTACAACGGGGCGATGTGCTCTGCGCGCCACGAGGGCTTCATTTCGATGCATTTCGTAACAAGATGGTCAAGACGCATTGCCGTTTTGGTAACAATGGGCTACAACAACGGATGCTGTTTCGACTCGCCAAGCGGATGGTCACCAAGGGATAATATAAACTAGATTGCTTGGGCGATAAAAAAAGCGGCTAAAATTTATTAGCCGCTTTTTTACGCGCGATGAAACGATTAGCTGTTACGACGTTTTACGCCACATAAACCCATGAGACCGAGACCAAATAACGCAAGTGTTGCTGGCTCTGGTACATCGATGGCGAACGTCATCCCACCAGAACCTTCGATTAGCGCATCGGTAAAGTTTGAACCTGCGCCCCCAACGCCAATAATACTACTATTATTACCGTTGAAATCTCCCCACGTGACTTCATTAAATGCCGTATTAAAGGCATCACCACCCCAAACATTGGTATCGTATGAGGTTACTTCGAAGATACTGGCGTAATCACCGCCGGCTAGACCTGCTGTAACGTGAGCGCCGCCAATTACATATTGTCCGGATAGGATATTTACATCATCCATGGCACCACCGGTGACACTATAGCTTTCATTGACACCGCCAATAGTTGGGGCTGTAAATGTGGTATCTGAATTATCATCAACCCAGATATCTAGGCTAAATGAATTGAATGTGACATCTACTTGGGCACCATTGGCCGCCACCGTACCACCAACACTAAATAGTGCATAGACTAAATAGTTTGAAGGAACAAAAGGGCCTACGACGTTGCCGGTGGTCGCGTCGAGAAATGAAGAGAAACGGATCAAACCGGTTTCACTAAACACGCCAGCGCTTTGGTCAACTTCAGCTTCATAGGTATATACCATAGTGTCTAAATTAGTAAAGTTTTCGGCAGCGATACCATATGCTGATAGATCCATATCAAATGCTAATATATTGAAAGTTGGATTGGGAATGTGTGATGCCATACTTGATGTGGCGACAAGGGACATGCCAGCAAACATTGCTCCTTTAACTAACATTGAAACTTTTTTCATAATTACTACTCCTGAAAAATACAATTAATGTGCAAAGTGGCTGGTACGTAAATCCATTTAACCTTGCATTAATTACTTAGCATCTAATGTGCCAAGGGGGTTTAAGTTTTATTTAACAGCGAGTTAAATTTTGTGGTGGAGATGTTTTAACCATAACGTATTGCTCAGAGCTAAATTTGTAATAAATACTGACAATGCGCAGAGCTGGCAGGCTTTTGAGGATACTTCGTAATGATTATAGATTGTTTAATGTTAGTTAAAGGCGAGTGTTCTCTGAGGTGTATCTCTTGCAATTTGTCGTTGGCGATAGGCTTAACCTCGATAAATCATGACTCTATCATTCTAAAAGGTTATTTAAATGTCGATTTCGAATCGTGAAAAAGAACTTTATTATTGTAATGGAAATCGACATGTTATCGGTCAGCCGTACACGTGTATGCGTTATGCCAGCGATAATGTGTCATTAAATTTTTCCTATCAGGCTATTTTCATTTTGTCATCTATACTCTAGGAAAGGTGAGGCGAAAATCGGTAGTAGGCACACGATAGTCCTGCGTTTGGCGGGTTTCAATGTCTCACTGTTCCAAAATATGACGAACTGTACCGGTATAGTACCAGGGAGTGAAAATGGATATCTGTGATGACAATGGGAACAATAGGGCATTAATAAAGATAATCGAATTAGCGAGATGGGCGCCCAGTGGCGATAACACTCAACCGTGGCGTTTTGAATTTATTGATGACAATACGATTGATATTCTTGCTCATGACACACGTGATTGGTGCGTTTATGATTTAGATGGCAGTGCTAGTGAAATTGCTGTCGGCGCACTGCTGGAAACAATTGCGATTGCAGCGACAGGCGAGGGGCTAGGTGTTAGTTTTAGCTATCGCCAACAGGATGTTGTCGGTAAAACGATTATCCGTGCAACGTTCGAAAAAGTGAGTGTTCCCCCAAATTCTCTCATTCCCTTTATTGAGCATCGATGTACTCAGCGCCGTCCGTTTACAACCACGCCATTGAGCAATATTCAAAAAGAGCAATTACAAACCGCCGTTGGTAGTGATTATCGAATTATTTGGTTTGAACAAAAATATCAGAAAAAAACGATTGCGAAATTACTGTTTAAAAACGCCCATATACGGCTAACGATCAAAGAGGCTTACGAGGTACATTCTCGGATTATTGAATGGGATACTCAGTTTAGTGAAACAAAAATTCCTGACCAAGCTATTGGTTTAGATGGCATGCCATTAAAAATGATGCGTTGGGCGATGCAGAGCTGGTCGCGCGTTAAATGGCTTAACCGCTACCTAGCGGGTACATTGTTGCCACGGATCCAACTCGACTATATCCCTGGGCTAAAATGCGCGGCTCATTTCGTTATCATTGCTAATAAACCCCTTGATAGTGAGTATGCCTTTCATCAAGGAGGGCGGGCACTACAACGTTTTTGGTTAACAGCGACAAAGTTAGGGTTACAGTTTCAGCCAGAAATGACACCGCTTATATTTTCGAGATATGATGAGATGTCATTGGCGTTTACTAACGATTATAACGCCACCGCAAAGGCTCATGAATTAAGCGCATCTTTAAATGAATTAATGGGTCATGAAACAATTGGTCATCGCGTCTTTATGGGGCGGCTAGGAATTGGACCGACCCCGGTATCGCGTTCCATTCGCAGGCCCTTAAATCAATTGATTAAATAATCTCTGACTAGGTTATTGGAAGTACTTAGTCAGAGATTATTTATCGGTAGGGTCGCAGTAAGGTAAAAGCGTCATTTGTTGACGTAAATCAGCGATGATAATGTCATATAAATCTTTTACTTCTGGCGCTAAGGAAGAAGAAAAATTCTGTGAACTCAAACGAAAGAGTGCTCGCTTGCCGTGATATTCGATGACATCACCTATTTGCTCAAAAGGCAGCCCGACACGGATTAAGTGACGACTTAATCTTGGTTCAACCATCACGAACATGGCCTGATGTTGACAAATTTCCGCTAAAGCCAGTGCCGATAGGTACAAGCCAATAGCGATATTAGGGAACTGACGACGTTCTTCTTCCGTAAAAACATGACTGTTGCTGGTCTGAGTAATGATATAGGGGTGATCCGCTTCTTTGGGGCGGCGCCTAAACGATGTCGGAACGGCGATACGGGAGACTTCGCCAAAGGTGCCTTTGGCATAATCATCGATGTCGAATAGGTCATCATTAATACTTGATAAGCAGTAGGATTCAAACGGTGTGACATCATTATTTTTATGCGGTGATGGAATGATAATTCGAACACTGCCAGCGAAGTTTTTACTTGCAAGATGCTGGAGTACTACGTGATAAGAGTAATCATCGTAACTATCGGTCTCTAACGAATCCTTTCGTAATGGCTCCCATGCAAGTTCTTCACAATAGACGTTATGCCTTATCTTAAAAGCTTGATGGCGCAGCGCTTGAGTATCGGCAAAACGAACCCTAAAATATTGCTGAAACCCCTGAGAAACAGTTAAAGGTGGTTGTTGGCTCTTTTCCATGATTATAGTTCCAAATTAACAGCGCAGCACTAGAAATCACGACGTTACGCTTTGTCATGTGCAATTTTAGTCGCAAGTTTGATATTTACAACTTTGAAGTGGCTTTAACTCAAATTGTATAAAAAAAATACGTGATTCTCTTAATGCTTGAATATCGTGAAATTAGCACTTGAAAGCGTCGTTAACTCGCAGTAGTATCAAAGCCTAAGTTGTAGAAAAACAGGTAGTTGCATGAAGTTCCAAGGGCGTCTTAGTGAGTGGCAGGATAGTAAAGGGTTTGGTTTTGTTCAACCTAATGGTGGCGGAGAACGTTCGTTCGTACATATCTCAGAATTTGAAAACGCATCGCGGCGACCGATAGCTGGAGATTTAATTATCTATCAACAGATTGTCGGGCAAAAAGGCAGTGAAGCAACCAATATTCAATTGGCCAGCGATCGCAAGAAAAAACAACAACCTGATAATCCAAAAAAACGGAATCGAATTGGTAATGGTTACTTAACCCTTGCCCGTTTAGTCACTCCGGTGTTTGTTCTTGCATTAATAGCAGCCGCTTGGTTTGATAAGGTAGCGATTGAAATCGTCATGAGCTACGCCGTGATGAGTGTGATCACCTTTATTGCTTATTGGTGGGACAAGTCTGCGGCAGAAGCAGACCGTTGGCGGACACAAGAGAATACATTACATATGTTTGGTGTACTTGGCGGTTGGCCAGGCGCGCTTTATGCTCAAGTTTGGCTACGCCATAAGTCAAGCAAACACGCATTTTCAAGAATGTTTTGGTTGAGTATTGTCGTCAACTGGCTGTTGCTCTATTGGTTATCAACACCCAAAGGCGCCATGTTGATTCAACAAATCTCTGTGTTCATCAACAATACTATTAATTTGTAAGCGATATCCCCCAAACGCTCGGCTCGTTAAGCTAATTCGATAGTAGTTTAACGAGCCGGAGCGCATATCTCCGCCCAATTCAATCAAGTATTATTTTCGATTAATTTATTCTCACTATTGTCAGTTAACTGCTATTAGTATTGATTATCCAATACAAATAGTATTATCTTTATACTACGCATTATAATAGGTATGACTAAACCGTAGTAAAGGAGAACTTATGAGTTTTATCGTTAATAATAAAGAGTTTGGCACGATTGAAGAGTTTGTATTGCAAGGA
>Ga0209396_1002533_pt1 | contig 19089 bp, 10 predicted proteins | sample GOMGulsemesocosm_6_FD_184638 | JGI IMG/M metagenome (GOLD analysis project Ga0209396, IMG submission 184638) | Methane-oxidizing microbial communities from mesocosms in the Gulf of Mexico - GOM8C Gulf of Mexico (SPAdes) (version 2) | ecosystem: Environmental > Aquatic > Marine > Cold seeps...
GATTCTCAGTTTGCCACCTTGTGCTATTTGCTTGCAGATAAGTCACTCTCGTTTTTGTCGGTGTGGAGTCCGACTTTTGCACTGACATTGTTTGATAATATTATTAAACATAAATTGGAGCTTGTTTCTGTGCTTGCAACAGGAAAGTGGGGGGGACGAAAACCAGCATTACTGGGTTTAAGATGTCCTAAATCACACCGAGTTGCTAAGATTTTATTACAATGGAAAGGGGGGATTTCAGCTGAGTTATTACAACTTATTTGGCCTAAACTCTCGCTGGTTAGTGCATGGGATACATCGTCATCTGCTACGTGGGCAAATAAACTACAGTGTTTACTGCCGCAAGCTGACTTTCAAGGAAAAGGTTTATGGGCAACAGAAGGTGTGGTGACTATTCCTTTCCAAAATCAGTATCCATTAGCTATATGTAGTCATTTTTACGAATTTATTGATCTTGAAACGGAAGAAGTACTACCTGCTTGGAAACTAAAACAAGATCAACTGGTGCGTCCTATATTAACGACTGGCAGTGGCTTGCTGCGCTATGCGATGAAGGACAAATTACGTGTGAGTGGTTTTCTGCAAGATTGCCCTTGTTTTGAATTTTTAGGCCGCTTAGATGGTATTGATCTTGTCGGTGAAAAGATGAGCCCTGAGATCGCGCTAGGTGTGATGAAAATGGCAGAGCAAAACCAAGACTTAACCGCGATAACTGTTTTTGCTATCCCGGCTAATACGTCAAATAATAAACCATTTTACCTGTTACTTTGTGAACCGAATGCCGATATTTCTGAACTGGAAATTAAGCAGGTTGCAGCGAATGTAGAAACCGAGTTAAACACTTGCTTTCACTACCAATTGGCCAGAGACCTTGGTCAGTTGGATACTTTGAAAATATGTTGTAGCCAGAATGCCCGTGAGCTTTATTACTCACGCTGTGAAGCGCGTGGCATGGTTGTTGGCAATATCAAAATAGAGCCTTTAATACTTTGGGATATTGAAATGCCAGATGTATTTTTAGAGGCAATTGCGGCGTAACCATGCTGTCGTGTGGCGCAATCGTAGCGCATGAAACTTCATAAGCTGTAGAGGTAAGGTAAATGGCAAGTCGATTTTATACAAGGCCAGCTCAAGAAAATGATTCTGATGAATTGATTGATTTAATTGCAGCTACGCCACAATCTGGTGCAATTACAATCAATTTTGAACGTACGCCTGATTTTTTTATGGCCACCAAAATAGTGACTCAAACACCGGATGTATGGGTCGCAGTGGAGCGTGAAAGCGAGCGTGTTGCGGCTATTTTTAGTATTGGTCGCCGTGATGTTTATGTGAATGGTGAGCGTCAGAATGTACGCTATGGTAATGATTTACGTATTCATCCTGATTTTAAAAGTGGGCGCACTTTATTCAATCTTCTTAAATGCTATCGTAAAGTGATGGGCAAAGATTGGATGCAAACGGTAATTTTGAGCGATAACGAAGCATCATTAAATTCGATGGGAAGTGGGCGAAGTATTACCCCTACATATTATGACTTTGGTGAGATGACAACACATATGCTGTATTTAACAAAATCTCGCCCAAGTACAGGGCATAAGTTTCATATTCGTAACGCGCATCATAACGACATTGAACTGATGCAAACGTTTTTTGAGCAACAAGCTAAGACAAAGCAGTTTTATCCTCATTATGATTTTATTAAATTATTACACGGTGATGAATATTATCGAGGATTGGTGATCAGTAACTATTATTTGATGTTTGAAGATAATAAGTTAGTGGCGATGGCAGGCATTTGGGATCAGAGCAGCTTTAAACAGACCCGTTTTGTTGCTTATAGTAAATTAATGTCTGTGGCGCGTTTATTTAATAACCTTTATTCCAAGTTATTTGGCGGCATGCTGTTACCTAAAGCAGGGGGGAAATTGAGTTATGTTTCATTACACAGTTTGCTTGTTGTTAATGATGATGAACAGCTTTTTTCAGTGTTATTACAGCATATTTACAATGCCTGTTTAGCTCAAAATTATCAGGCGTTAGTCTGCGGTTTACCTGCGCTCGATAGACGTCAGCAAATTCTTGAGCAGTATCGCTCTAAGAGACTACAAAGCAAGCATTTTATTGCCAGTTATCATGATGATCCTCGTGGCGAGTTTGATACTCAATATCCGCTGTATTTAGAACCCGCAAGACTGTAAATACGGCGGTATTGAATGAACCGTATTTAAGGCTCTAATTTCAGATTAATTATTTGAATGAGAGAAGAGGGACAGTTTCGATTTAATCGAGGCATTCAGTTTGGTTAACAAGGAAGCTAACCGATGAGTAGTAGCCAAAAGAAAGACTATATAGCTATGTGGTTTCAAGCGCGTAAAGCATTTGGGATCGGTGACCGAATGAATGTTGGGTTACTAAAAAAAAATACGGATGAAATTAATTGGTTTGAATTTTCACACAGTGAAATGGATGGGCTAGGTGGATTAACCACTATTTTACGTGAGCATGATTACCCGTGTGAAAACCTACCAAAAACAGCAGACAAAATTGCGCCATCGCATTGGCAGCAAATCAAAATGCTTTTTGCTGGTGGCAAATCTAAAGCCCCAAAAATGATTCGTTGGAAAACGACTTATCCAGATTACGCCGCAACAAATTTTTCTGATACTGAAAACCGTACTCAATACAGTAATGATGCGCCTATCGTTAATGCTTATTTTACTGAATCCGAAACGATTGAAATTAAGAAGTTAGCAAGGAAGCATCGAGTTGCACTGAATATTTATCTATTCTGGGCGTTAAACAGAGCAGTTGCAGAGAAACTGCTTGCCTCTCAGCAAGATTATTATTGGTTATATCCCGTTAATCTACGTGGTGCACTACCCAATATATCAGAAACGGGAAACTGCTCTTCTGGGATTAATGTATTGCTAAATAACACCATTACGGCTCGTGATATTCAGCGGCAAGTGAAGCAACAAATCAAAGCGAAAAGTCATTGGCAACTTTGGTGGCAAGCACATATTGGTAAAATAATTGGTGAGAATGGTGTACGCCGTATTTATCAATATGTCAGTGAGCGCCAATTCTATGCGGGTTCGTTCAGTTTTTTAGGTAATTGGCCACTTAAAGACGATAATAACCCACCCATTAATCAAGATGATATGTGGGTTTGCTGTGGTATCGGTACTAAGAATTACCCTGTCTCCACAGGTATATTATTGTGGCATGAACAATTGTCGCTAGGACTTAAATTACACCCTTATGTTGCAAAAGATATTCAAACAACGCAAGCGACGATGCAGTGTTGGAAACAACATTTGTTACAAGGTGACTTACTGACGCCGAAAGAAACGGCCGCGGCTATGATTGTCGGAGAGGGTAACACTGACGCAAAAGAAAAAAACAAATTTAAGCAAGTGCTATTATCTAAAATCCAGCAAGCTAAAAGGCTATTAATGCCATATTGGCAACAGGGGCTGGCGCTATTTTCCCGTCATAAAAAAGTATCCATTCCGCTTTCTATTATTGTGCTTACCTTTATCTGTATAGCGTTGCTATCAGCCATTAGACCGCAAAGCCAAGTCAGTCCTGAGATTAATCGTTTTCCCTCTGTGCGTTATATGAACGTAACGTTTGATGATGCCGTTATTCCTATTTTTAGTCGCGGGATCGTTACTGCAAAAACACAAATAAACCTTAATTCTGAAGTGACTGCAAGAGTTAAATCTGTTGCAGATAATTTCACCGCAGGTGGCTATTTTAATGCCGGAGATGTACTGCTATCGATGGATGATGAAGCCTATAAACTCGAAGTAATTAAAAAGCAGCAAGCTGTTGATGGTGCATTATTACACTTAGCTGAAAGTAAAGCTAAAGCGCATGTTGCACGACGAGGCGTGTCGAGTAAAGCGACCAGTTTCGCCCGTCACATCCCTCAAATTAATGATGCAAAAAGTCGGGTTAAAGCGGCAGAAGCTGATTTACGTTTAGCCAATTTAAAGCTAGATCATACCGTGATTAAAGCCCCATTTTCTGGTCGAGTTAAAGCGGTGAGTGTTGGGCGCGGTCAGTTAGTCAATTCGGGCGAAGTAATCGGTGAAATCTTCTCGTTAGATAAAATGCATGTGCGTTTGCCTGTCGCTGACAAGTACTTAACGCTGATGGATTTACCACAGCAAATAAATGCGTTTGTTTATGATTCAAATACGCTTGTATCCGTTGCAAGTCCAAGAGTGACACTTTTTGTTAGCGTCAATAACAAACGTTATCAATGGCAAGGAACAATCACGGGAACTGAGGGGGGACTTGCTGAGAACCGATTGCAGTATGTGGTTGCAGAAGTGCTTAACGATCCTGAGCAACCGTTATATTTACAACCAGGTCGTTTTGTTAAAGCTGAAATCTCAGGACGTGAATTTGAGAACATAGTGATCATCCCTCGCTTGGCATTACGTAACGATAATAAAGTGTGGTTGTTAGATGAACAGCAACGCTTGCAGATTGTGAAGGTCGGTGTATTACATCAAGGTAAACACCAAGTTTATATCAATGTCGGTCTAGATAAGGGCGATAAGCTGATATTAACGCCACTTGATGTTGCGGTTAATGGTATGAAGTTAAACGTGATCCGCTTAGATACAGGGTTACAAAATGTGATTGTGCAGCATGAGGTACGCTCATGAAAGTAATGATCGCTTGGTTTGCGCATAATCGGGTTGCAGCAAACCTGATCATGATGGTGATTGTCGCATTCGGTTGTTTAGCATTACCAGAAACACGTAAAGAGTTAATTCCTGGTGTGTCGCTAGAGCGAATTGCGATCTCGACCTTGTATCCAGGAGCTGGTCCTCGTGATGTTGAAGCCATGGTTTGTACGCGTATTGAAGCGGTCGTTTATGATATTGAAGGTACACTCGATCTCACCTCATTCGCTAGTTCAGGCTCGTGTTATACCACCATTGATATTGCTGACGGTTATAGCACCAAGGCTGTATTAGATGAAGTCAAATCAAGGATTGAAAGTATCAACTCATTTCCGGATGAAGTTGAAAAGCCAGTCGTCAGCGAATTGATTGAGCGTTATCGCGTTGCCAAATTGATTATCGCTGGCGCAGGTGATGAATGGGCGTTAAAACGTTTAGCTGAAAATATCCGGTTAGACTTGTTAGAAGAACCTGTTATTTCGGTTATTGAACTGCAAAATGTCAGACCATACGAAATCAGTATTGCATTATCTGAAGACAGTTTGGCGCAATATAATTTAAAGTTTGCAGATGTCGTTAATATACTCAAAGCGACAGCGCTTGATTTACCCGGTGGTAGTCTCGCGACAGAGCAGGGCGATATACTGATCCAAACTTTAGGTCTGATTGAAAGTGCGGATGATTTTGCCAGTATTATTCTGCAAGCGGATGAAGATGGTGGACGAGTTTTACTGAGTGATATTGCGACGATCACCGATGGGTTTCGTGATGAAGGAACAATGGCACAATTCGACGGTAAACGGGCTGTGTCTTTAGACGTATACCGTGTTGGTGAGCAAAATATTCTTGATGTTGCTGATGCGATAAATAAGTACGTACAAGCACCTGCGACGTATCTGCCCGAGGGGGTCAGTTTGTATGTCTGGCAAGATGATTCTAAGTTATTTATGAGTCGTATCGAATTATTGGTTAACAATGTATTTAGCGGGTTATGTTTGCTGTTTGCTATTTTATTATTGTTTTTAGATTGGCGTTTATCCTTTTGGGTCAGCCTGGGTATTCCTATTTCATTTATGGGTGCTTTTTGGTTATTACCGGTGTTTGATGCTTCGATTAATATTATTTCGTTATTTGCATTTTTATTGGTGCTTGGGATTGTTGTTGATGATGCCATTGTTGTGGGAGAAAGCATTTATACTGAGCAAGCAGCAGGTAATAAGGGGGTAGAGGGCGCTATTGAGGGGGCTCATAAAGTTGCTAAGCCAATCATATTTGCCATTATAACAAGTGTTATCGCCTTTATGCCGTTGCTGTTTTTACCTGGACCTGAGGGTAAGCTCATGCAAGTTATTCCTGTTGTTGTGATCACGACATTATTGTTTTCATTGTTTGAATCATTGTTTATCTTACCCGCTCATTTAAGTCATCAACCTGTCGAGCGCGATGCTAATGAAAAGCCAAATATGACCAAGGTAACGAATCTGAATACCGCCAATAAAAAATCATTAATCAGGAAAATAAAAGCAATTGGTGGAATATTAGAAGGGATTCAAACCCAATTTTCAGCCGCGTTAGAAATTTTTGTGATACGCCGATATAAGCCTTTTCTTGAGCATGTGCTGGTGTGGCGTTGGAGCTATATTTTAGGGTTTATAGGCTTGTTTTTTATCTCTTTAACCTTACTTTCTAGTGGCTGGTTACGAACGGTCTTATTTTCGGCCATTGAAGGGGATGTTGCGTATGCCAATGTCACTTTTGCAGAAGGCAGTAACCCTGATAAAACCAAGCATGCGATATTAAAGATTGAGCAGGAAGCATTACTACTGCAACAAGAGTTGACCGATGAAAACGGGGCTTCTGCGATTGCGCATGTGTATTCTGTCGTTGCGCCAATCAGTAAATATTCACGTGAAGCACAAGCGGCTGCCGATGATCATATTGGCAGAGTGTATCTGGAGTTATCAGTATCGAATGATCGTGTGATGTCCGGCCATGACATCATTCGTCGCTGGCGAGAACGAGTTGGCGAAATTGAAGACAGTATCGAATTAAATTTTGTGTCGGATCTAACCCCGCCAAGTGCAGATATTAATATTGAGCTGTCGAGCCGTAACTTAGATGACTTAGCCCTGCAAGCAGAAAACTTAAAGCAAGTGTTAGCTCGGTTTGAAGGTGTCTACGATATTCAAGATTCTCAGCAGCGCAGTTCAAGACAGGTTCAACTCGCGCTAAAGCCTGTGGCGCGTGATATGGGATTAACATTGAGTGCGCTTGGCCAGCAAGTTCAGCAGGCTTACCTTGGTGTTGAAGTGCAAAGCATGCCGCGTGGTGAGGATGAAGTAAAAGTGCAGGTGAGTTATCCAAAAGAGGCAACCAGCTCATTATGGCATTTGGAAAATATGTATATTCAACTACCTAATGGTGAAGGGGTTCCTCTCTTTACGATTGCAGATGTGAGTTATAAATCGGCTGATAATAACATTAAACGTTATGAGCGAAATCGGGTTATTTCAGTTTCGGCATTTGTTGATACAGGGAAGAACAGGACGAAGGCCGTTATCGCTGATTTAGAAGCTGGCTTTTTACAGCAATTAACAGAGACTACCGCCGTTAAGTGGTCAAAGGCTGGCAAGCAAAAAAGTATTGTGGAGTTTGTGGATATATTAACAAGCAGTTATTTGCTTGCATTGATTGCGATGTACTTAGTGATGGCTATTTTGTTTAGCTCTTACACGCAGCCATTCTTGGTCATGTTCGCTATCCCGTTTGGCCTTGTTGGTTCGTTATTAGGGCATTTATTGTTAGGGGTTGATGTCACTTTGTGGTCTTTTATTGGCATGGTTGCCGTGAGTGGGATCGTGGTCAATGATAATTTAGTCTTGATTGACTATATCAACGAAAAACGCAGTCAAGGTGAAGACTTAGAAACCGCGATTACCAGTGCGGGCATTCGCCGTTTTCGCCCCATTATTCTTACATCGTTAACCACCTTTATTGGCTTAGTGCCGATCATGAGTGAAACTAGCTTACAGGCACAGTTTTTAATTCCGATGGCTATATCGCTCGCGTTTGGTGTGTTGTTTGCCACGTTGGTGAGTTTGTTATTAGTGCCTGCCGTGTATTTATTAATTCAAGATGTAGTGAACGCTGTCACGACACTAGTTTTTAAAAAACAAAGTGCTGAAGCCTAAGTGTTTGATGACCATCAAGACATGGCTAGCCATAATAACCGCGCGACAGATAGCGCAGCATAACCGTCGAACAGTTCAAGGAGGAACGATGACGTTTAAACGTAAACTTTCACCAACAGAGCGTTTTTATATTAGTTGTGATGATTTTAATGCCGAAGAAACCGCAACTTGTGTTGCCAATCAAATGGTACTCGAAGGCCACGGTAATATTGATATATCCGCGTGGCAACAAGCGGTCACCCAGGCTTCAGCAGTATTACAAGGAACGCGGTTTAAACTCGCGGGTAAGCTTGGTTTTAGCCATTGGGCTGATGCAGGTCAAACGACAGAGCTTGAAGTTATTCGAGGGCTAAGTTGGGATGGCATGAGCGATAAATTAGCGCCATTTTTAAATCGACCTCTCGATGTAAAAACCAGTACGGGTTGTGAAGTATTGCTGGTACTTGGTGAGAAAAGTGATAAGCACCATATTATTTTTAGAACGCATCATGCGGTAATGGATGGACGAGGTACAAAAACATTTGCTGATGAAGTATTACGTGCCCTGCGTCAGCAGCCGTTACAAGGAGATAATAGTTTTGTACGCGATATTGATTTGGCTAAATCAGTCACGTCGATAAAAAGTGAAAAAATTAACGATACCGTTTCAGCCCCAACGGGAGTTCCCGCTGGGCAAGACTTTGGTTCCTCTTGGCAACGCAGAACTCTGCCAGGTAGTTATAAGAAAATATTAGCTAACGCGGGTATTAGTATTGCTAAGTTAGCAAATCTTTATTCTGACTCGACAGTACGTATTCAACTCCCTGTTGATTTACGTATGCATGACACCGATATTATCTCAACGGGTAATTTGACTGGTGGACTACTAATGCAAGTATCCCCAGAAACAACTACAGCTGATTGGGCTAAGCAAATTAAATTAAAACTTGCGGATAATGAACATGCAAGAATGCCTCGCTTTACCGGTGTGCCTGCACTCAATGTATTAAATTGGGTGCCGTTGGCATGGTTAAAAAAATGCAATGACAAATTAGCGCTTAAACGACAAGAAACAGGACAATATCGTACTTCCGCCATTATTTCTAATTTGGGTTTCCTTAAGGTTGATGAGTACAGTGCTGCTGGTTTTAATTGTTCGAGTGTTTTTTTTATTCCACCTTATTTTAATACAACCGCGCTATTTTTAGCGTTAGCGGGTAATAAAGAGGGGGTTGAAGTTATTTTGCGTATACCACATCAACTAAGCAGTAATGGCCGTTCTGAGCATGCGTTATCACAAATATGTCATGGTATTTGTTATGGGCATGAACATGGTTTATACCGGGGGGCATCCGCTAGTTTTTAGATTATTTTTGCGATTGTGAGAACCTATTTGATTAACATGTATTTTTAAAACGCTGTGATTTCAATATCATTTTTTGAGCTGTATGTGCTTCATGCAGTAATTCATTGAGCTGTGGGATATTAGTATCCCATTCAATAAGGGTCGGGATTGTGTTGCAATGCTGCAAATAATATTCAAATAGCTGCCATACTTCGGGCGTTACCTTTTGGCTATGTTCTTGGTCGAAGGTTATGTGGTTATTCTTTAATTGTTTATTGCTACCAGATAGGTGGATCTCGCTGACAATACTGCTTGGTATTGACGTTAAGTAATCATAAGGGTTGAATTCGAGCTGATGACTACTAATATGAACATTATTAATATCGAGCAGTATTTTACAGTTTGTAGCGGCTTGTAGTTCAGTCAAAAAGACGGCTTCTGTCAGGGTATTATTTTTATATTGGCAATAACAGGCCGGATTTTCGATTGCAATTGTTTGACCTAGAATGTGTTGTACTTGTTCAACCCGTCGGATCACACGCTTGAGGTTTTCTTCTGTGTAGGGAATGGCTAGTGTATCACTATAATGCTGCCCAGCAATGGAGCTCCAGCCCAAGTGTTCTGATACTCGAAATGGCTTATAACGGTCAACCAGTTTTTTAATATTATGAATGTGGATAGTATCAAGTAGCTCATTGGAAGAGAGCGCTAAACCAATACCGTGTAAGCTGATGGGGTAGCGATCACAGGCTTTATCCAGGTAATACGTAGCTTCTGAGTTTATCTCGAAGTGATTCTCACTGTGTACTTCTACCCAGCCAATATCGACTTGGCTATTAGTGAGTTTCTCATAATGTGCAGGACGCATGCCGATCCCAACTAAATCATCTAACATAAAGTTGTCCTATTTTAAAGCCGTGGTACTTATACGTTATTGAAGTGCTTATACGCTATTGAAGTTTTTATACGTTATTGAAAGGAGTATGGGTAAGGTTTACTCGTTTTGCAAAGTAAATCACATTCTATATCGTAAGCTATTGAGAGTTGGATTTTGTGAGATGACAAAATGGATGTTGGATCACAATATGAACAAGCCTTAACATAGTGAATATTGTTAAGGCTTGTTATTTTACGGGGGTTAATACACGTTACTTAATTAATCATAAGTATATTATGCTGAAACCGTTATTGTTGCGATGACGGCAAGTGTTATGTCACTATCTGCTTTACAGCAACAGGGTAATATCGATCCCGCTGCAACCGCTGCAAGTGGTTCGGTTGTATAAGTAACCGTGCCACTTGAGAGCGTAGTGCGGCAAGCGCCACAATAGCCTTGACGGCACTGGTATTCAATTTGATGTCCAGTACGCTCAAGCGTATCAAGCAGGGAGCTATCTTGTGTTGAAACTTGATAGCGTCCTGAATCAGTTGTCAGCGTAATCGACATTATAGAACGAATGTACCTATGTCTGCGTGGTTGATTTCGGCGTTAATTTGACCAACTAAGTATGAGCTGATTTCAGACTCTTGTGGTGCAACTTGTACGTTATCAGACACTAACCAAGCATTGATCCACGGTAGTGGGTTACTTTTCACTTCAAATGCCGTTGGTAAGCCTACTGCTGCCATACGTGTATTGGTGATGTATTCGATGTAATCAGCAAGAATATCTTTATTCAAACCAATCATTGAACCATCTTTGAACAGATATTCTGCCCAGTCTTTTTCTTGTTGTGCTGCATCAGTAAAGATTTTCAGTGTTTCTTGGAAACATTCAATTGAGATCTCTTGCATCTCTGGATCGTCTTTACCGTCAGCCATCAAGTTTAGAATGTGCTGTGTACTGGTTAAATGCAATGCTTCATCACGGGCAATAAGCTTGATGATTTTAGCGTTACCTTCCATTAATTCACGTTCAGCAAACGCGAAAGAACATGCAAAACTAACATAGAAACGGATTGCTTCAAGCACGTTTACCGATACCATTGCTAGGTATAGCTTTTTCTTCACGGCACGTTGGTTAACAACAACTTTTTCACCGTTAATAACGTGTGTGCCTTCACCAAGTAGGTGTAGCTGCTGAGTCGCATGGATTAAGTCATCGTAATAACCAGCAATGTCTTTAGCACGCTTTAGAATTTCTTCATTAGCAACGATATCATCGAATACTTCTGATGGGTCATTCACGATATTACGAATAATGTGCGTGTATGAACGTGAGTGAATTGTTTCACTGAATGACCAGGTTTCAATCCATGTTTCTAGTTCTGGTAATGAAACCAATGGTAAAAAAGCAACGTTAGGTGAACGGCCTTGAATACTGTCTAATAATGTTTGGTATTTCAGATTACTGATGAAAATGTGTTTCTCATGATCAGGTAATTGCTGATAATCAATACGGTCCTTACTTACATCAACTTCTTCTGGGCGCCAAAAAAATGATAACTGACGTTCAATTAATTTTTCAAAAATTTCATGTTTTTGTTGGTCAAAACGGGCAACGTTAACAGGCTGGCCGAAAAACATTGGTTCTTTTAATTGATCATTTTTAGTTTGGCAAAAAGTAGTGTAACTCATTGGTCATCTCTATTTTATACATTAAATTGGCAGCCTAAGCTGCCAAATGAAAGGGTGTAGGTTTTTATATCGGTGTATGTAATTAGATTGTTTAGATCTTACATGCGCCGCCTTCACAGCCCTCGTCTTCTTTAACTACATCTACGTCTGATGCACCGTCACGTGTGTTATGGTAGTAAAGCGTTTTTAAGCCGTACTTATACGCTAACATCAGGTCCGTTAACAGCGTTGTCATCGGTACTTTTTGCCCCGGGAAACGTTGTGGATCATAGTTAGTGTTAGATGAAATCGCTTGGTCTACGAATTTCTGCATTAAACCAACAAGTTGTAAATAACCCGTGTTGCTTGGGATGTTCCAAAGTAGTTCGTAGTTATCACGCAGATTCTCGTAATCAGGTACCACTTGTTTCAAGATACCGTCTTTACTTGCTTTAATACTGATTAAACCACGTGGTGGCTCAATACCATTTGTCGCATTTGAAATCTGGCTTGATGTTTCTGATGGCATCAATGCTGTTAGTGTTGAGTTACGTAAGCCGTGTTCTTTAATTTCGCTACGTAATGTTTCCCAATCTAGGTGTAACTCTTCATCACAAATTTCATCTAACGCTGACTTATACGTATCAATTGGTAAGATACCTTGTGCGTAAGTTGTTTCGTTAAATGCTAAACACGGACCTTGTTCTTTCGACAGGTTCATTGACGCTTTTAATAGGTAGAATTGAATTGCTTCAAATGTCTTATGCGTTAGGTTGTTTGCGCTACCGTCTGAGTATTTAACACCGTTTTTCGCTAGGTAGTATGCGTAGTTAATCACACCTATACCTAATGAACGACGCGCCATTGTTGACTTTTCAGCCGCAGGCATAGGATAGTCTTGGTAATCAAGTAAGCTATCTAGTGCGCGAACTGCAAGGTCTGCAAGGTTTTCTAATTCACTTAGGTCTTTAATTGCACCAAGGTTGAACGCTGATAATGTACATAGCGCAATTTCACCACTTTCATCACCAGGGTGTTGCATTGGTTTTGTTGGTAATGCAATTTCAAGACATAAGTTACTTTGTCTTACAGGCGCAACCGCTGGGTTGAACGGGCTGTGTGTATTACAGTGATCTACATGTTGAATGTAGATACGACCAGTACTTGCACGCTCTTGCATTACTAAAGCAAACAGTTCGCTGGCTTTAATTGTTTGCTTACGAATTGATGGGTCTTGTTCATAAAGTGTGTACAGACGCTCAAATTCATCCTGATCTTGGAAGAATGCATCATACAAACCATCAACATCTGATGGGCTGAATAAGCTAATGTCTTTGTTATCAATTAAGCGTTGGTACATTAAACGGTTAATTTGCACGCCATAGTCAAGGTGACGCACACGGTTTTCTTCAACACCACGGTTGTTCTTAAGTACTAATAGTGATTCAACCTCTAAGTGCCATAATGGATAGAATAATGTTGCTGCACCACCACGTACGCCGCCTTGTGAGCAAGATTTAACAGCTGTCTGGAAGTGCTTGTAGAATGGGATACAACCAGTGTGGAATGCTTCACCACCACGGATTGAGCTACCTAGGGCACGAATACGACCTGCATTGATACCGATACCAGCACGTTGCGATACATATTTAACAATAGAGTTAGATACTGCATTGATAGAATCTAGGCTATCGTCACACTCAATCAGTACACACGAACTGAATTGACGAGTAGGGGTACGAACACCCGCCATGATTGGTGTCGGTAGTGAAATTTTAAACGTTGACGTTGCTTCGTAGAAACGACGAATGTAGTCCATACGAACAGATTTATCATAAGTCGCGAATAAACTCGCTGCCACTAAGATATATAGAAATTGTGGGCTTTCGAAGATGTCACCAGAAATACGGTTTTGTAGTAGGTATTTACCTTCTAACTGCTTAATTGCACCATAAGAGAAGTTCATGTCACGCCAGTGATCAACTAACTCATCCATTTCTGCGAATTCTTCCGCTGTGTAATCTGCAAGTAGGTGTGCATCATAGCGAAGCGCATCAACATTGAGTTTTACGTGCTCATAAAGCGCAGGTGGTTCAAATTGACCGTATGCTTTCTTGCGTAGGTGGAAGACGGCTAAACGCGCAGACAGATATTGGTAATCTGGTGCTTCTTCACTAATTAAATCAGCTGCAGCTTTGATCATGGTCTCATGTATATCTTCAGTACGTATGCCGTCATAAAACTGGATGTGAGATTTTAACTCAACCAGTGAAACAGATACATTATTCAACCCTTTGGCTGCCCATTTGATCACGCGGTGGATCTTTTCAAGATCGATCGTTTCTTGCTTACCGCTGCGTTTTGTAACTAGTAAATTCTTATTCATTTAGCTGACTGACCTTAAAACAATGTTAAGAACATTTCCACCAACACTAGTATTGATATTCTTGTTAATACACAAGATGTAGTGTTGTCCTGTATTTATGCATACAAGATAGTGTGATAATCGTGTTTTGGCAAGTAGCACTAAACTGAACAACATGTGGATAATTTAGTGAGTTAGTGGCGACTTTCATTCTGGCCTCAGTGATCAATTACGGTTAGCAAAAATCAACAGTAAAAGTGAAAAAAAAAAGAAAAAAAAGTGTTGCCAAGGTTGTGAGGAGATCCTCAATAATTTTGATTATATTTACAGCTAATTCGATTATAAAACTACCACGCAAGTACTAATTTATTATTTTTTGAGCTGGCTGTTATTACAAACAATACCGTCATTTTATACGCAGTAAGTTTCATATTACCTATAAAGTAGATAACTTTGTTTGCGCGTGTTGATTAGAGTAGGCCCAGTTATTTGGGTTAAATGACTGTAAATGGCTATATAGAGGTAGTGAATTTAAAGCAGGAAAAAAGGTGTTGAGTTATTTACCTAACAGCAAAGGCGCTGTTAGGTAAAAGGAGAATTATATTAATTGTTACATTAATCGATAAGCTGTGTGTGTAGCATATAGTTAACGTCAACATTCTCGCCTAGCTTGAACTGGTCTACTAATGGAATGTAATGCAGGCCAGTCATGTGGTGACAGAATAGACCCGATTGATCAACCCAATGTAATAGCTCTGATGGACGAATAAATTTCTTATGGTCATGGGTCCCGTTAGGCATCATTTTTAAGACTTTCTCAGCACCAACAATCATAAACAAATACGATTTTAAATTACGATTGATTGTCGAGAAGAATACATGGCCACCTGGTTTTACAAGACGCATGCAAGCGTTAATCACAGAACCAGGGTCAGGCACGTGTTCTAGCATTTCCATACAAGTGATCACATCAAAGCTGTTTGGTTGCTCTTCAGCTAACTCTTCAATTAATACTTGACGGTATTCAACTTCAGTACCAGATTCAAGCGCATGCAATTTTGCCACATTGAGGGGTTCTTTACCCATATCAACACCCAGCGCTTTTGCACCACGGCGAGCCATGCTCTCAGTTAAGATACCGCCACCGCAGCCAACATCAAGAACTCTCTTGCCAAATAAGCCGCCACAGCGCTCATCAATGTAATCTAAGCGTAATGGATTGATTTGATGTAATGGCTTGAAGTCACCAGCTGGATCCCACCAACGACTGGCCATGGCTTCAAATTTAGCGATTTCCTGTTTATCTACATTCATACAATGTCTTCTTGATACGTTAATAAGGTGAAAAGTAATAAGGTGAAACATAAAAATATGGGCATAGTATATAACGAGAAAACGATTTCAGAAGTATTATTTATAGATGAGTGAATAAATAGCTAATAAAATTGTATTCAAGTGAGTTAATTTTCTTATATATTGTATTTGCTGGTAAATATTATGCTAGAATGCTTTCTCTAAAAAATATAATAGAAAGCACTTTAAAACTTAGGGGTAAAGGCTTATATGAGTAATTTAGCCACAGAAATCACACCTATCAATATTGAAGAAGAATTAAAAAATTCCTATTTAGATTACGCTATGAGCGTTATTGTTGGTCGTGCTCTTCCTGATGTTCGCGATGGTTTGAAGCCAGTTCATCGCCGCGTTTTATTCGCGATGAACGAATTGAAGAATGATTGGAACAAACCATATAAAAAATCAGCACGTGTTGTTGGTGACGTAATCGGTAAATATCACCCACACGGTGATACAGCTGTTTATGACACTATTGTACGTATGGCGCAGCCTTTCTCTTTGCGCTACATGCTTGTTGATGGTCAAGGTAACTTCGGTTCTGTTGACGGTGATTCTGCAGCCGCAATGCGTTATACCGAAATCAGAATGTCAAAAATCGCGCATGAATTACTTGCTGATTTAGACAAGGAAACGGTAGATTTCGTACCTAACTATGATGGTACTGAATTTATTCCGGAAGTTATGCCTACACGTATCCCTAACCTATTGGTTAATGGTTCGTCAGGTATTGCCGTGGGTATGGCAACGAATATCCCACCTCATAATTTAAATGAGGTTATCAATGGTTGTTTAGCATTAATTCAAAATCCAGACCTAAGTCTTGAAGAATTAATGGAATACATTCCAGGCCCAGATTTCCCAACGAACGGTATCATTAATGGCAAAGCGGGCATTGAGCAAGCTTACCGTACTGGTCGTGGTAAAGTTCATATCCGAGCTCGCGCCGATATTGAAACCAATGACCGTGGTCGTGAAACGATTGTTGTTCATGAACTACCGTACCAAGTAAACAAAGCACGTTTGATTGAACGTATTGCTGAGTTTGTAAAAGATAAGAAAATTGAAGGCATCAGTGCCCTACGCGATGAATCTGATAAAGATGGTATGCGTATGGTCGTTGAAGTTAAGCGTGACGCGGTGGGCGAAGTTGTATTAAACAACCTCTACGCTCAAACGCAAATGCAAGTTGTATTCGGTATCAACATGGTTGCACTGATCGACAAGCAACCAAAAATCTTTACTTTAAAAGAAATGCTAGATGCGTTCTTACGTCATCGTCGTGAAGTTGTTACACGTCGTACAGTATTTGAACTGCGTAAAGCTCGTGAACGTGCTCATATCCTTGAGTCGTTAGCGATTGCATTAGCAAATATTGATGACATCATTGCGCTAATTAAGCAATCAGCAACATCTGCAGAAGCAAAACAAGCCTTGATCAGCCGCGGCTGGCAGTTAGGTGATGTAGCTACAATGCTAGAGCGTGCTGGTGATGATGCTGCGCGTCCTGAATGGTTAGAACCTGAGTACGGTATTCGTGAAGGTTCGTATTTCTTAACAGAGATACAAGCACAAGCGATCTTAGACTTACGTTTACACAAACTAACAGGTCTAGAACACGAGAAGATTCTTAACGAATACAAAGAACTACTCGAAGTTATTGCTGAACTATTACATATTCTTAATACGCCTTCGCGTTTACTAGAAGTTATCACTGAAGAGCTACAAGCTTCAAAAGATGCCTTTGGTGACGAACGTCGTACCGAGATTTCGGCAAGCAGCGCAGATATTAATTTAGAAGACTTAATTGAACGTGAAGATGTTGTAGTAACATTGTCTCACGAAGGTTATGTTAAGTATCAGCCTCTTACTGATTATGAAGCGCAGCGTCGTGGTGGTAAAGGTAAGTCAGCAACGAAGATGAAAGAAGAAGATTTCATTGAACGTCTGTTGGTTGCTAATACACATGATCATATTCTGTGCTTCTCAAGCCGTGGCCGCTTGTACTGGATGAAGGTATATCAATTACCATTAGCTAGTCGTCAAGCCCGTGGTAAGCCAATTGTTAACTTACTACCACTGGAAGAAGGTGAGCGTATTACTGCTATCCTACCTGTGTCTGAGTTTGAAGATAATAAGTTTGTCTTCATGGCAACGGCTAACGGTACAGTGAAGAAAACAGCACTAAGTGCATACAGCAAGCCTCGTGCTGGCGGTATCATCGCTGTTAACCTAAATGAAGGGAATGAACTAATTGGTGTTGATATCACTGATGGTACTAACGACATAATGTTGTTCTCGGATGAAGGTAAAGTAGTACGTTTCTGCGAGTTTGAAGAAACACCTGTACTTGATGAAGACGGTAACCCGGTTCTAGATGAAAACGGTAAACCTGAAGTTAAGTTCAAAGGTGTACGTCCTATGGGTCGTACAGCGACGGGTGTTCGTGGTATCAAACTTGATGAAGGCCAAAAAGTAGTATCGCTAATCGTACCGAAGAACGATGGTGCAATCTTAACAGCAACAGAAAACGGTTTCGGTAAACGAACTGCACTTGAAGAATACCCTGCGAAGAGTCGTGGTACTAAGGGTGTTGTATCAATTAAAGTAAGTGAACGTAACGGTAAAGTTGTTGGCGCAACGCAGGTACTTGATGGTGATGAGCTAATGCTTATTACTAATGGCGGCACGCTAGTAAGAACACGTGCAACTGAAGTATCTATGGTTGGTCGTAATACACAAGGTGTTCGTTTGATCCGTACTGGTGAAGATGAGCAAGTTGTTGGTTTACAACGTATCGATGAAGTTGAAGAAGACGAGAACGCAGTTGTTGTTGATGCAGAAAATGCAGAAGCACCAACAGAAGTTCCAGCTACTCCAACTGATGCTGCAGACAGCGCAGAAGAAGCTACTGAAGAGTAATTAAGGGTAGTGCAGTAATGTACTAAACGAGATTAACTTCATAAGGCCTGTTACTCCTAGAGTAACAGGCCTTTTTTATAAAAATCGTAATGTATCTATTGGACTTGGTGTCCCAGCTCGTTTATTACCGATCACATGGGTATACAGTTCTGTGGTTTTGATGTCAGAGTGACCTAGCAACTCCTGCACTGTTCTTATATCACTACCAGAACTGAGTAACTGCGTTGCAAATGAGTGACGGAATGTATGTGCTGTTACGCGTTTCGTTATTTTACTTGCGACTACTGCTGCTCTTAATTTTTTTGAATAGGCTGTATCATGAATGTGATGACGGCAGACATAATTATCGTGTGGGTGGATACACCTTGTGGTTGAAGGGAATAGATATTGCCAAGTATATGTATGTAATGATGACTTATATTTTCGATGCAATGATGTTGGTAAAGACGTACTTCCAAAACCGTGAGATATATCCTTTTCATGAATAGCTTTTGCGTGTTCCATCTGTTGTTTTATCATTGGAATTAATGATTCAGGTAATAGTGTATAGCGATCTTTATTCCCTTTCCCTTTGAATATAAATATAGATTTATTTATTAAATCAATATCTTTGATTCTAAGTGATAAAGCTTCATTTAGTCTGAACCCACCTCCATAAAGTAATGCTGTAAT
>Ga0209396_1002535_pt1 | contig 19082 bp, 19 predicted proteins | sample GOMGulsemesocosm_6_FD_184638 | JGI IMG/M metagenome (GOLD analysis project Ga0209396, IMG submission 184638) | Methane-oxidizing microbial communities from mesocosms in the Gulf of Mexico - GOM8C Gulf of Mexico (SPAdes) (version 2) | ecosystem: Environmental > Aquatic > Marine > Cold seeps...
CGATGCGAATGCTACTAAGATGGAAGGAACATTTAAATCTGTTCCTGAGCGCGCTGATTTACCAGCAGAGATCAACGAAAACCTAATTGTGGAACTTTACTCTAAATAATTAGAGCATTGTAAGGGGCAGCTATGCAGCGCGCAGTAAACGAATTTTTGACACCGCGTCATATTCAAGTTGAAGAAATGAGCAAGACTCATGCGAAAGTGACTCTTGAGCCACTGGAACGTGGTTTCGGTCATACACTTGGCAACGCTTTGCGTCGAATCTTGCTGTCCTCCATGCCAGGAGCGGCAATTGTTGAGGTAGAGATCGACGGTGTACTTCATGAGTACAGCACGATCGAAGGGGTACAAGAGGACGTAATTGAAATCTTGTTAAACCTTAAAGGTGTTGCAGTCAAACTTCACGAACGTGATGAAGCGACTCTGACTCTAGTTAAATCTGGAGCAGGTGCAGTTACCGCTGCCGATATTCAACTGGATCACGGTGTTGAAATCGCTAACCCTGAGCATGTAATTGCTCATTTAGCGGCAGGCACTGAACTGAAGATGACTTTAAAAATCACTTCAGGTCGTGGTTATGAGACTGTAGAGTCTCGCAATCAAAACGACGAAGAAACGAAGGCGATTGGCAAATTGCAAATCGATGCGACTTATAGTCCAGTTCAGCGTATTTCATACAGTGTAGATAATGCACGTGTTGAACAGCGTACTGATCTTGATAAGTTGGTTATCGAATTGGAAACCAATGGTACTATCGATCCAGAAGAGGCGATTCGTCGCTCTGCTACAATTCTGCAGCAACAATTAGCAATCTTTGTTGACCTGGAAAATGAGGAAGTAGTTGAGCAGCATAAGGAAGAAGAGGAAATTGATCCGATCCTTCTACGCCCAGTTGACGATTTAGAGTTAACTGTTCGTTCTGCGAACTGCCTAAAGGCTGAGAATATTTACTACATTGGTGATCTAATTCAGCGCACAGAAGTTGAGCTGTTGAAGACTCCTAATTTGGGTAAGAAATCTCTGACTGAAATTAAAGACGTTCTTGCATCACGTGGTCTTTCTCTAGGTATGCACCTAGAAAATTGGCCGCCAGCAAGTCTTCGAAACGACGACAAAGTGTTGGCTTAGTCCTCCGGGACTAAATCTAGCAGAGCGTTCAGTTAGTAAAGGAAATTAATCATGCGTCATCGTAAAAGTGGTCGCCACTTTAATCGCACCAGTTCGCACCGCCAAGCAATGTTTAAAAACATGGCTGTGTCTTTGTTCGAGCATGAAATCATTAAGACTACTTTGCCAAAAGCAAAAGAGTTACGTGGTGTTGCTGAGCCGTTGATTACATTGGCTAAAGTTGACTCCGTTGCAAATCGCCGCTTGGTGTTTGCTCGTACTCGCAGTAAAGAAGCTGTTGGTAAGTTGTTTAATGAGTTGGGTCCTCGTTATGAAGCACGTCCGGGTGGCTACATTCGCATTATGAAATGTGGCTTCCGTTCTGGTGATAATGCACCTATGGCTTATGTTGAATTAGTAGACCGTCCTGCAGTTGAAGCAGAAGACATCGTCGAAGCAACTGAAGCTGGCGAAGAGTAAAATCTTTGTCTAAAAGAGCCCAGCTTTTGCTGGGCTTTTTTTTGCCTAAAATTTGACCATTCCATACGCTCATTTTTATTACCTATAGGTAGGCTTTTAGTGATTAATATGAAGCCCTATGAAGTTAAAGCGTGGTAATACTTATGTGCTTAAGCGGCAGTTAGCGAGTTATTTCTGATTTTTAATCTCTAGTGTTATCGGCTGGTAATGATAGTTTTAGGTTTATTCTAGCTGGTTAGTTACATTCTGAGTGTGTAATGTTTGTCGGCAATGAAAGTCAGCGGCGCGGCCTAAGGCAGCTGCTCAGCAGCCTGTACGCAGAGGTTGCCATTGAGGTACCGGTTTGGCGGTCAGTAGCAGGATTGAAAGCCATCAGTATTCATTAACGTCTATAGCTAATAATCTTTCCTGATTCTGTCATATCATTAAATATCGTCAGCTTGTTTAATCGACCAATCTTATTGGTATGAACTTAGCGAGTTCAAACAGCTTCTAGTTTTCAATTCCGTCGATGAATTTCAAGCCGCTATTTTATCATACGCCTTATCTGCCCAAAGCTTAGTTTGATTACAGAGTTCGAGATATTAAGAAGCATCAGACTCAATTATTTAAAGTTCTTGGAGATAGTCAGATGGAGTTTGGTTTATTAGCTGGGGCTTTAAAATCTTTTTCTGGCCCAATATTCGAGATTAATGGCGAAAATGATATTTTTTATTGATATGGCGTTTATAAAACGAGCGGAAATTTTACTGCCAGAAATTACTATGGAGAACTTTTCTAATTGTGGGTATGTGCCTTTTTTGAATTCCCAAAAAAGACACACTCAGTCATTAAAGACTTTATATTATCGAACGGAAAGAATTTAGCGTCAGCATAATCCTTAATAGCCACGTTCTAATAAAGGTTTAAGGAAAGTAGCTGTATGCGAGACAGTTTGCTCTGCTAGATCCTCTGGTGTACCTTCAGCAATAATATAGCCACCTTTTGAGCCACCTTCTGGTCCAAGATCGATAACCCAATCCGCTGTTTTAATCACGTCTAGATTATGTTCAATAACAACCACCGTATTACCGTGATCACGCAAGCGATGTAGAACGGTTAATAACTGTTGAATATCATGGAAATGTAAGCCAGTAGTGGGTTCATCTAAGATATATAAAGTATTGCCTGTATCGCGCTTAGACAATTCTTTTGCCAGTTTAACTCGCTGAGCTTCACCGCCAGATAGAGTTGTTGCTGCTTGCCCAAGAGTGATATACGAAAGACCTACATCCATTAAGGTTTGAAGCTTTCGAGATATAGCAGGGATAGCATCAAAAAACTCACGAGCATCTTCAACGGTTAAGGATAAGCACTCGTGAATGTTTTTTCCTTTATAACGTATGTCTAACGTTTCACGGTTATAGCGTTGGCTCTTGCATATATCGCAAGGTACGTACACATCCGCTAGGAAATGCATTTCAACCTTGATAACCCCATCACCTTGGCACGCTTCACAGCGGCCGCCTTTGACATTAAACGAGAAGCGACCGACTTTGTAGCCACGACTGCGGGATTCTTGCGTGCCCGCAAACAGTTCACGAATAGGTGTGAAAATACCCGTATACGTTGCTGGGTTAGAGCGTGGGGTACGACCAATAGGGCTTTGATCGATATCGACCACTTTATCCAATTGATCCATGCCTGTTATCGATTCATAAGGCGCAGCTTTTAATGTCGTGGCACCGTTTAAAGCCGTCGCTGCTAATGGATACAGTGTACGATTGATTAAGGTAGATTTACCGGAGCCCGATACACCTGTTACGCAGGTTAATAATCCTAAAGGAATTTTTAACTCAACATTATCGAGGTTATTACCCGTTGCGCCCGTTAGTGTTAATAAACGCTCACTATCATAAACGCTTCGTTCTTTCGGAATTTCAATCCTTCTGGCGCCGGTAAGATATTGGCCAGTGATCGAATTCTGATTGGCTAAAACTTCCTCAGGTGTCCCTTGAGCAACAATTTCGCCACCATGAACACCCGCGCCAGGGCCAATGTCGATTAAGTAATCGGCACTTCGGATAGCGTCTTCATCATGTTCAACCACAATCACGGTATTACCGATATCACGTAGATGAACAAGAGTTTGCAATAGTCGATCGTTATCTCTTTGATGTAAGCCAATGGATGGCTCATCTAAAATATACATAACGCCGACTAAGCCTGCCCCAATTTGCGAGGCTAGACGTATGCGTTGAGCTTCACCACCAGACAAAGTATCAGAACTCCGATTCAAGCTCAGATATTCGAGGCCAACATTGACCAAAAATTGAAGGCGATCGCGAATTTCTTTTAAAATCTTTTCGGCAATTTTGGATTTTTGGCCAGTGAACTCAAGTTGAGCGAAATAATCTAGAGCGTCATCAATCGGCATAGCTGTGCATTGATGAATCGTTTTATCACCAATGAATACATGCCGAGCTTCTGTGCGCAGTCGAGATCCATCACAGCTAGGGCAAGGCTGAACACTTAAGTACTTAGTAAGCTCTTCGCGCACCATTTGCGAGTCAGTATCATGGAAGCGACGATCAAGGTTGGGGAGTACGCCTTCAAATATATGTGTTTTCAGTACGGTATCGCCACGGCTGTTAACGTAATTAAAACTAATTTCGTCTTCGCCACTGCCTTGCAAAATAAGTGTCTGTTGTTTCTGAGTTAAGTTATTAAAAGCGATGTCTATATCAAAGCCATAATGGTCAGCAACGGAATTCAACATTTGGAAATAATAAATGCTGCGCCTATCCCAACCACGAATAGCGCCTTCAGAAATTGATAGGCTAGGCTCCGCAACGACTAAATCTTGATCGAAGTATTGTTTAACGCCGAGGCCATCGCAGGTAGTACATGCGCCAGCAGGATTGTTGAATGAAAATAATCTAGGTTCTAATTCAGAAAGACTGTAGCCACAATGTGGGCAAGAAAACTGTGAAGAAAATAGCAGTCCTTCACTTGTCTCGTCATCCATTGGCATAACGAGCACTAAGCCACCGCTAAGCTGGACGCAGGTTTCTAATGATTCGGCTAAACGCTGAGCAATTTCAGCACGAATTTTGAAGCGATCGACAACCACTTCAATGGTGTGCTTCTTTTTCTTATCGAGCTCAGGAGTATCATCAAGATCACATACTAGACCATCAATGCGCACGCGGATAAAGCCTTGGGCGCGTAAGTTATCTAATACATGAAGGTGCTCACCCTTACGATCTCGAATCACCGGCGCTAAAATCATTTGCTTGCTTTCTTCTGGCAAGGCAATGATTTGATCAACCATCTGGCTGATTGTTTGAGCTTCTAGTGCAACATCGTGATCAGGGCACTTAGGTGTGCCGACACGTGCATATAATAATCTTAGGTAGTCATAAATCTCAGTCACAGTGCCGACAGTTGAGCGAGGATTATGAGAGGTCGATTTTTGTTCAATGGAAATAGCGGGAGATAAGCCTTCGATATGATCAACGTCGGGCTTTTCCATCATTGATAAAAACTGGCGAGCATAGGTAGATAGGGATTCAACGTAACGACGTTGCCCTTCAGCATAAAGCGTATCAAACGCTAAAGAAGATTTTCCTGAGCCGCTCAAACCAGTAATGACGATGAGCTTGTCACGAGGAATCTCAATATCAATATTCTTGAGATTATGAGTGCGAGCACCCTGAACTATAATTTTATCCATTAAACAATTCTGACTTTAATCAATCGTGAAGCCAGAATTGTAAAGCAACTGAGCACGGGGTAAAGGAATTAAATGACGCTTTCGTGAACTATGTCTTCAAGGTTGTCTTTAGCCCAGTTAACCGCTTGGATACGATTAGACACATCGATCTTTTTGAATAAATTGTATATATGAGTTTTTACAGTGTGCATGCTGACATTTAAGTGCTCTGCAATTTCAGTATTGGTTGCGCCTGTTGCCGTAAGATTGAGAATTTGCTTCTCACGACGGGTTAAAAGATTGGCATTGTGAGTTATTTTACGTGGCTTGCTGCGTGTACGACCGAGGTATTGGGCAATTAGGCGACGAGATAGCCAGAACTCACCGTCAAAGATACCGGTAATCCCTTTAACCAACTGCTGCTGAGAGCTCTCTTTATAAAAGATGCCATTAACCATTGGCCATGCCATTAAGCGTTCTACAGGGCTAGTATTTTGAGTATTAAAAAAGGCGACTTGAATATCTTGGTTTTGATCAAAAATTTGTTCTAGCAAATCTTGTAGGCGCTCAGTACGTGCACAGTCAGCATCAATGAAAGCCAATGTTTGTCCTTCAAAGCTATTCCATTCTGTGCGCCATTCAGGAGTACTAATCAGCTGGCAATCGATGTTAGTGCGCTGATGAATAAAACCGATGAGGATAGAATTTTGAAGATTTTGCTGGCCAAACAGAATAATGCGGCGTGAGGTTGAGGCTGGATTTTCCATAGTACTTTCCCTGTATATGCGGTGGGCGTCCAGCCCGAATTAAATAAGTGTACGTCATTTGTCTTAAATTGCTATCTATATACTCCTAGAAAATGGGTATTGGCGCCAAAATTAGAAGTTTTACAATAGACGACAGTACCAATTAAAGTATGTCTTTTATCAGGTAAAGTCATATCTCTGCTTGAACGTATTAAAAAATTATAGTGCAGGCGGCGGTATTTAATCTGCTAGAATAACTCTCTCATTTTTTTGCAATTATTCCTAATGTCTTCAGTATCTAATATATCCGGCACAGAGAAGCGTGCTATTGCCTCGTTAGCCTCCCTGTACGCCTTGCGTATGTTGGGATTGTTTATGGTCTTGCCTGTCATGGCGATTGCCGGGGCTGACTTCGAAGGTGCAACTCCAGAACTATTAGGCTTAGCCATTGGCGCTTATGGTTTAAGCCAGGCCTTATTACAAATTCCTGCCGGTGCCTTGTCCGATTATTTTGGCCGTAAGCCGATCATTGTAATTGGCCTGCTTATCTTTGCGCTGGGTAGTTTTGTTGCTGCAAATGCCGATACTATCTACGGCATAATCTTCGGTCGATTTTTACAAGGTTGTGGTGCTATCGCCAGCGCCGTGATGGCCTTAGTATCTGACTTGACCCGTGAAGAGCACCGAATGAAAGCGATGGCTTCTATTGGCGCCTCAATTGGTCTTTCTTTCTCTGTCGCCTTAGTTCTGGGGCCTGTGCTAGTTCACCTAGGTGGTTTGCAGTTAATCTTTATCGTTACCGGTATCTTATCGTTAGCGGGCATCGCTTTAATGCTGTACCTAGTGCCAACGCCCGCACGAAAGAGGCATAGAGATGGCAGTGCCATTGTTAGTGAGGTCATTAAACAGTTGGGTAATGGCCAGTTGTGGCCACTCAATATCGGTATTTTTATTCTACATGCCTTAATGGTCGCGATGTTTGTCTCAATTCCGCCGCAGCTAGTCGCGGCAGGATTAACCCTTGATCAGCACGCCTGGCTCTACTTGCCGGTATTATTAATCGCGTTTGTCTTAATGGTTCCATTTGTCATCATCGCTGAGAAGAAAAAGCAGATGAAAGGCATTGTGATTACCGCATTAGGGATTATGATACTCGCCCTTATTTTGATGTCCCAGGCAGCAGGTATTTGGGCTTGGGCAATGGCGTTAGGTGTTTTCTTTTGGGCTTTCAATATTATGGAAGCTACTTTGCCATCTTGGTTGAGTAAAGTCGCTCCAGCCGGTGCTAAAGGCAGTGCGATGGGAATCTATTCCACGCTGCAGTTTTTAGGTGCTTTTGCTGGCGGTTTAATTGGGGGCTGGCTAAATAACCACTTCGGTATTGAAGGACTATTCCTTATACTGGCGTCTGCCGTTTTTGCATGGGCATTACTGGTTATCGTTACACCAAAACCTGCACACCTTAATAGTGTGCGTGTAGACATTCTAAATCAGGGTAACGATGAAGATCAGAGTTCACTCTATCTTGATGCCTTGATTAATCTTAGAGGGGTTGCCGATGCTATTTTAATAGCAGAAGAGCAAGCCATATATTTAAAAGTCGATGCTAGTATTTTTGATTACCAGCAAGCGATGGCAACAGTTGATTCATTAGGAGAATAAAATGGGCCGCAGTGTAAATAAAGTACAGATCATTGGCACGCTTGGACGTGATCCAGAAATGAAGTTTTTGCCAAATGGTAATGCGGTCGTTACCGTTAGCGTAGCAACGGATGAAAGCTATAACGACAAAAATTCGGGTCAAAAAGTTGAGCGAACTGAATGGCACCGTATGACGGCATTTGGCAAACTAGCTGAGATTATCGGCCAATACCTGAAGAAAGGTTCGAAAGCTTATTTTGAAGGTAAGCTACGTACTAACGAATATGAAAAAGATGGCATTAAGCGCTATTCAACTGAGATCGTTGTTAATGACATGATGATGCTTGATGGTCGTCAAGATGCGGGTGCTAGTCAAGGCTTTGCTAATACAGCGCCTATGGCTCAATCACCTTCTGCAGCTATGGGTCAGCAACAGGGCGGTTTCGCGCCTCAAGGTCAACAGCCTGCGCAGCAGCAAGGCGGATTTGCTCCACAAGGTCAACAGCCTGCACAGCGTCCAGCACAACAGCAGCAAGGTGGTTTCGCTCCTCAAGGTCAGCAGCCTGCGCAGCGTCCAGCACAGCAGCAAGGTGGATTTGCTCCTCAGCAGCCAACACAACAGCCTCAGCAGGGCGGTTTCGCTCCTCAAGGTCAGCCAGCTCAGCAGCCACAAGCGGCGCCACAGCCTGCGAATAACTTTGATAGCTTTGATGACGACATTCCGTTTTAACGAATGGCTATAATCATTGGCAATGGATGCTAATGCTAAACCCTGCTTGATACCTCAAGTGGGGTTTTTGTGTTTCTAAGGAATGAAAAGATAAAACTTATCGGCTGAAAGTGAGATCGTTTGCATGAGTGAAAAAGAGCTAAAGCATCAGCAGAAAATGGCCAAAAAGAAAGCCATCGTTGATGAGAGAATTGCCCAAGCCCAAGAAGAGCGAGGCGTTTTAATATTACTGAAAGGTAATGGCAAGGGCAAAAGCAGCTCAGCCCTAGGCACCATGGCTAGATCTCTTGGTTACGGTAAAAAATGTGCAGTTATTCAGTTCATTAAAGGCCGTAACGAAACGGGTGAAATGAAGTTCTTTAAAGAGCATCCCCTAGTCGATTGGCATGTAATGGGTCATGGCTTTACTTGGGAGACCCAGGATAAATCTCAAGATATCGCTGCCGCGCAACAAGCCTGGGCTTTGGCAGAAACGTTACTGCAAGATGAAAGTTACGACTTTTTATTATTCGATGAAATGAGCTATATGTTCAAATACGAATATCTTGATGTCGAACCTGTGGTGAAAGCCTTACAAGCGCGTCCAAAAATGCAAAACGTAATGATTACTGGCCGTACAATGGCGACACCATTACAAGACGTAGCAGATACTATTTCCAGCGTACAAGATGACAAACATGCTTTCCGCCAAGGGGTGAAAGCGCAAGAAGGTATCGAATTTTAATGAGCACTTTAAAAAATCAAGAATCCGTTTTTTGTCCGGCGTTATTTTTAACTGCGCCAGCATCTGGCCAGGGAAAAACCACGGTCACTGCCGCGTTAGCACGAATGCTTAAGCGCCAAGGTAAAACTGTTCGGGTATTTAAAACCGGCCCTGATTTTTTAGATCCTCAAATATTAGCTCAAGCATCGGGTGAACACGTTGAGCAATTAGATTTGTGGATGGCAGGTGAAAACTACTGTCGTTATCAATTTTACCAAGCTGCCAAAGAAGCCGATTTAATTATTATTGAAGGCGCTATGGGTATGTTCGATGGCGAGCCTTCTAGCGCAGACTTAGCCGCTACCTTTAACATCCCAATGGCGATTGTCATGGATGTAAAAGGCATGGCGCAAACGGCGGCAGCTATCGCAATGGGATTAGCGAATTATCGTGACGATATTCAGGTTGCAGGTTTAATTGCCAACAGTTGTAGTACGGAACGTCATCGTCAATTGATTGAAGATGCACTGCCTGAAAGTTTACCCCTATTAGCCACACTTGCTCGTTCTGAAAAAGTCGCCTTACCCGAACGTCACTTGGGCTTAGTACAAGCAAGTGAAGTACGAGATGAATTAGAACTGCGTTTTGAAGCGGGCGCCGATTGGTTAGTGGACGCTGGATTAGAAAACATTCTAGAACGTTTTGCTCTAATAGAATTTAAATATGCTGAATTACCGATAGCTGAACCATTATTAAAAAACAAAGTGGTAGCAGTAGCAAAAGACGAAGCCTTTAGTTTTATTTACCAAGCCAATTTATTAATTTTGCAAGAACTGGGGGCTGAGGTTAAATTTTTCTCTCCCATTCACGATGAAGAAATCCCCATGGCAGATGCTCTTTGGTTGCCTGGTGGATATCCTGAATTACACGGACAAAAATTAGCAGCAAATATCAGCATGCTTAGCAGTATGAAAAAATTTGCCGAAGAAAATAAACCGATTCTAGCTGAGTGTGGTGGCTTTCTATATTGTTTAGAAGACCTAACCGACTTAAATGATGAAACTCATGTGATGGCCAATATCCTTGCAGGGCAAGGTGCAATGAAGGGAAAGCGTGGTTGCCAAGGAATGCAAACCGCAATTTTCCCTGAAGGTGAAGTGCGCGCACATGCACATCACAGGTCACGCAGTTTTAATATGCCGGAAGCACTCTCCCATGGCCGCCGCCAGCGACACCCAGCTCCGGGTGAAGCTATGTACCGCCATAACAATTTAAATGCCAGTTATCTGCATTTATTTTTCCCCTCAAATCCAAGAGCCATCAGTTGTTTGTTCGATCCAGAGCTAACAGAAGAGTTAACTGGTGCGTAACTTTATAATTTATAGGTGATATCAAGTATGACTATCGAAATGTTTTCACTACTGCTAATGGGATTAGGCTTGGGGCTGCTGCATGCCTTAGATGCCGATCATATAATGGCAGTTTCGGCATTAAGCAATCGTAAGCCGAGCTTAAAGCGCACCTTGAAGTTCAGTGCAAACTGGGCGATTGGCCACGGCAGCGTATTAATTCTATTGGGTTTATTGTTTTTTGGTTTAGGCATTGCCTTACCTGAATCCATTCAAAAGTTGGCTGAGTCCAGTGTGGGTGTTTTATTAATAGGTTTAGGTCTAGCCTGTTTTTGGCAATTTCATAAAGAAAAAGTCGTATTAAACAAACATACTCACGAACACAATGATGGTTCTATCGAACATACGCATTTACATGTTCACGACCACGACAAGAAACTTGAAAATTCACAGCAAGTTAAAGAAGCTCATACTCCGGTTATGGTTGGTGTTTTACACGGGCTAGCAGGCAGTGCTCCTGCTCTGGCTTTAATCCCTGCGATGATGCAAACCAGCTTATTAGAAGCCATGGGATACTTGGTACTATTCAGTGCTGGGGTTTTATTCTCGATGGTTACCTTTGGTTTGAGTTTTGGTTTAGTGCAGAAAAAATTACAGCAAAAATCAGTTAAGGTATTTAACTGGAGCCGAAAAGTAATTGCGTCAGCCGCTGTCGGTATCGGCTTTTATTGGTTATCACAGGCTATTTAATTCGTGTGGCCTGAAAGCGCTGATAAGACTAAAACAGAAGAGCCTAAACCATTACGTTCTGGTTTAACCACAGGTTGCTGCGCCACCGCTTGCAGTATAGCGGCAGCGCATTCGTTACTTGGGAATAAGCAAAGCTCCGTCGTCAGCGTTACCTTGCCCAAAGGCAAGATCGTAGAGTTAACGATAAAGAGTTATCAGCATCACGCTTCTGTTGTTAGAGCCGGTACCATAAAAGATGCCGGTGATGATCCTGATGTGACTCATGGCGCGGAAGTCTTTGTTGAGCTAAAACTGATCCCGCAGCCAGAAATTATTTTAATGGCTGGCAAGGGTGTCGGCACGGTTACTCGTGAAGGCTTAGCGCTAGAGGTTGGTGAACCGGCGATTAATCCGGTACCGAGAAAAATGATCAGCGAACATTTACAAGCGCTGGCTCAGCAATATGATTACTCGGGGGGCTTTGAAGTTTCTGTTGGGGTCGAGGATGGAGAGCAGCTTGCGCTCAAAACCATGAATCCAAGACTTGGAATTATTGGTGGTTTATCCATATTAGGCACTACCGGTATTGTGCGGCCATTTTCCTGTGCGGCTTATATCGCTTCGATTCATCAAGGAATTGATGTAGCGACGACCAACGGTTATCGGCACATAGCGGCATCCACAGGTAGCAGTAGTGAAGCGGTTATTCGTGATCATTACCAGTTGCCAGAGATCGCCTTAATTGAAATGGGGGATTTTGTCGGTGCAGTTTTTAAACATCTTAAAAATAATCGTCAGCGACTAAAACTGGATAAACTGAGTATTTGTGGTGGCTTTGGCAAGATGACCAAGCTAGCGCAAGGGCATCTTGATTTACACAGCAAAGCTTCAAGCATTGATCTAGGATTTTTAGCCGATCAGGTCGCAAAATTAGGTGCCTCGGTTGAGCTGGTGACGCAAGTGAAAAATGCTAATACCAGTATTGAAGTATTAAAACTGTGCCAGTTAAATAACATAGATTTGGCCAGTGAAATTTGTCAGCAAGCGTTAAATACTGCACGTAAAATAGTACCAGAAAATATTGCGTTAGAAGTCTGGGCGATTAATCGTCAAAGCCTAGTTGTTGGAACTGCTGTGGAAATAACGGCGGAAATAACATCGGAAACAACTAGTAAATGAAATTACTAATATTAGGCGGTACCAGCGAAGCAAAGTTGTTAGCCAAACAATTATTAACTATTAATATTGAAATAATTTACAGCATCGCAGGTTTAGTAAGGCAGCCAGATTTGGACTGTAAAATTATTAGCGGTGGTTTTAGTCAGTATAATAAACTGGATAAGGCTAATAATAGCAGCGGCTTAACAAAATATTTGTTAGCAGAAAAAATTGATTGTCTTATAGATGCAACACATCCGTTTGCAACGAAAATTAGTCAGCAAGCGATGCGCTCGGCACTCGAAATTAATATTCCATGCATTTCGTTTGTGCGGCCCGAGTGGGAAGCACAAACAGCTGATGATTGGTCTTTTTTGGAAGATGAAAATCAGCTATTAAATGAATTGGCTCTGGCGATTAATACCGGTAGCCAAAATATATTCTATACCAATGGTCAGATTGATCGAAAGTTAGCGGTAGAGCTGGATGCAATTGCTGAATTAAACGAAGCCTTTGGCCCAGCTAAATATATTATTCGTAGCGCGAAAGAAACAGTATTACCGCAATATTCTCAGTGGATACAAGCGATTGGCCCATTTAATATTGACGCTGAAAAATCGCTACTAGAGAAATATGAAGTCGATTTAATCGTCTGTAAAAATAGCGGTGGCGAAGCGACAAAGGCCAAGTTAGAGGCGGCGCGAGAGCTAGGTATTCGAGTATTGATGTTACAGCGACCAACGATGGCTGACGACTCAAATAATCGCAAGAATAAAGAATTTTATAGCCTTGATGAATGTTTCGAGTTTATAAGTGAAAAATTCTCAGGTGATTTTTCCTGACCTTTGATTTATAAGTGCGCGTATATAACTACGCTATACAATAATAAATTTATAGCCCTATTATTTACAATATAAAAGAGAAACAACGTGCCCTTTGATTACGTCGTAGACCCAAAAGCAATCGAGAAAAATAGCTTCGAAATGATTCGTAAGCTTACCGACCTTGCTGGTTTAGATCAAAGCCAGCAGCAAGTTGTAATGCGTATCGTACACAGTGTCGGTATGCCTGAAGTCGCAGATAAAGTGAAGTTCAGTGCTAATGCCTGTAAATCAGGGCAAGCAGCATTAGCTGCGGGTAAAGCAATCCTTTGCGATGTTGAAATGGTAAAGCAGGGTATTACTAAGCGCATGATTCAGCAGCCGCCCTTATGCTTGTTAAATGATCCGAGAACTGTCGAGCTAGCAAAAGCCAGTGGTGAAACTCGATCCATGGCGGCATTGGAATTATGGGGTGATGATCTTGCGGGTAGCATAGTCGTGATTGGTAATGCACCGACCGCGCTATTTCGTTTATTAGAAATGATCGAACAGGCGAATGAAAAAAATGGCGGCAAAGACAGCAAGAATAAGCCAGCATTGATTATTGGTATGCCTGTGGGGTTTATCGGTGCTGCGGAATCAAAACAAGCGCTATGGGATGTTCATGAGCGCCTAGGTATCGAATGTATTACCTTATTAGGCAACCAAGGCGGCAGTGCGGTTTCATCGGCCACTTGTAATGCGTTATTACGCTGCAATATTGGCGAGATCTATTAATTATGGCTATTCATGTAATTGGCTTAGGCGTAGCAGAGCAAGCGGTATTAACTGCTAATGCTATGCAGGCACTAGACAAATCTCAGGTAATTATTGGTAGCCCACGTCAGCTAGATACTGTTTCTATTTATCTGGGTGATGATTCAGAATTTATCGTGCAGCCACAATTGATTGAATTGCCAAAGCTCGGTGAATTAAAAGTATTGTTAACGGAGCTAGGTGATCAGCAGGTTAGTATTCTAGCCTCAGGTGATCCACTTTATTTTGGTATTGGTCGTTGGCTTAATAAGCAAGTTGATACAGCTACGACAGAGCTTTACTTTTACCCAGGTGTATCGAGTATTCAAGCGGCTTGCCATAAGCTAGGTTTATCATTGCAAGATTGTGATGCGATCAGTTTGCATGGCCGCCCAGTCGAAACGCTAAGAAGCTTAATTCGCCATAATCAAATCTTAGTCATCCTCACGGATAAACACAGCCAGCCAAAGCGATTGGCTCAAGAATGTTTTGATATGGGTTATCACGCTGCAACGATCACTGTGTGCGAAGACCTTGGTTATGAAAAAGAGCGAGTTCGTAGTTTTTCTATTGAAGCGCTATTAACAGACTCTGCCGCTATTTCTAACGTAACCTTCTCTGACTTACAGGTAACGGTTATTGAAACCGGCATTAGCCAAGTCATGCCGCAGTTTCCTGGTTTTAACGATGAGTTATTTATTACCGGTAAGGAAGCAGGCAAAGGCTTAATTACCAAGCGTGAAGTTCGCTTAGCGGTATTATCGTTATTGCAACCCAGCCGCGGCGATGTCGCTTGGGATGTCGGTGCCGGCTGTGGTGGTATAGCAGTGGAATGGGCCTACTGGAATAAAGCAGGTCAGGTACACGCAATAGAACATAACGATCAGCGTTTTGATTGCTTGCAGCAAAATACACAGCGTTTCGGGGTTGTGGATAACTTAATCGCCATACAAGGTCGAGCGCCCGCTGTATTAGATTCATTACCGCAAGCGAATAAAGTCTTTATCGGTGGTAGCGATGGCGAGATGTCAGAACTATTAGCCTTCTGCTGGATGCAACTTCCTATCAATGGTGTGCTGGTGGTAAGCGCCGTGATGGAAAATACCAAGCAACAGCTATTAACCTTCCGCGATGAATTATTAATAGTTGGCAGTGCGATCATTGAAACCTCACAAATTGCTATTAGCCGTGGTGAAGAACTCGCAGGGCAATTAGTATATCGCCCTAACTTACCCATTACGTTATTTCGCTTTCAAAAGAACAGCATCTAATTATGAGTCTAGAAAAAAATAGCAGCATGAATGCACAGTTTATTGGTTTAGGCGTAGGCCCTGGTGATCCAGAATTAATCACTTTAAAAGCCCATCGCCTGATGCCGACGTCGTCAGCTACCTAGCGAATGAGCAAGGCAGCTCACAAGCACGAGATATTGCTCAGCACAGTTTAGAAGGCAGTAAGGCAGGGCAAATAGAAATTCCTGTACCTATGCCGATGAAAAATGATCGCACCGGTGCAAACCAAGCTTACGATCTAGCGGCGGATAAAATCCGATCAGTGATAGCCGAAGGAAAAAATGTTGTCTTCTTATGTGAAGGCGATCCATTATTCTTTGGATCGTTTAGCTATTTGCTAGATAGGTTACAAGATGAAATGACCTGCGCTGTTGTGCCAGGTATCTCATCGGTACACGCAGCGTCTTCGGCGTTGAAGTTACCCTTGTCGATGTTAACAGAATCGGTAGCGATTATTAATGGCCGCCATAGCGAAGAGAAAATACGCCAAACATTACAGCAGCATGACAGCGTGATCATCATGAAAGCTGGGCCCTATCGCCCTAAGATTCTAGCTGCATTGGCGGATACAGGTCGTAGTGAAGAGGCGAACTATTTAGAATATATTGGCCGCGACGATCAAGTAATCATCGATGATGTAAGTGAGTTAGGTGATGACAAAGGGCCGTATTTTTCTTTATTCGTAGTCCTTAAAAAAGAGCGCCAACGATAATGACATCTGCTCACTCTGCTGCTAATGCTGTTGTTCATATTGTCGCGCTAACAGAAGCAGGTCATAAGCTGGCTGAACGGTTAGTGGAAAGAATGAATGCTTCTAGAATAGAAAGCGCTGAGCAGACAGTCGATATTTGGTATAAACCTAAGCCGTTCGCAGAGAGCGTTCAGCAGGCATTTGTCCGCGGTGAAAGACTCATATTCATCTGTGCGACGGGCATAGTAGTAAGAACTCTAGCGCCGGTATTACAAGATAAGCATAACGATCCTGCGGTCTTGATATTAGATGAAGCAGGCAAGTTTGTTATTCCGTTATTATCCGGCCATGAAGGCGGGGCGAACGACTGGGCCAATGAAATCAGCGAGTTGATTAATGCTCAGCTAGTGATGACCACCGCCAACCCCTATTTAAAACCTATTTATACCGTAGGTATGGGGTGTGAAAGAGATTGCCCACTAGAATATTTGTCAGAACTATTGGATCAGTGTTTAACCCAAGCAGGGTTGACCATAGAGCAAGTACACAGCATTAGTAGTATTGATATTAAAGCCGATGAAACATATTTAATTGAGCTGGCTAAAAATTTGAATAAACCGTTTATCACTTGGAATAAAAGTGATTTAGCAACGGTCGAATCGCAGCTCAGTACATACTCAGATTATATTTTTAAAACAGTCGGCGTATATGGCGTAGCCGAATCAGCAGCACTTTATAGTGCTCAATCTGAAACTGGCCAAACAGCAGAACTAGTTTTAAACAAACATAAAAATGCCAAAGCAACGTGTGCCATTGCGCGCTCGTATCCTGCGGCCTAGTACTATTTTAGATAATTAAACACATATTAAGAAGCGCATAGAATTATGACCAAACTGTATTTGATAAGCACAGGCCCGGGTAATGCCGATTTAATCGCCCCACGATCGGTTAAAGCCATCGGCGAATGTAGCGACCTTGTTGCTTATGGACTTTACCTAGATCTGCTAGGCAGCGTCTGCGACGGAAAAACGCATCACGACTTACCACTAGGTGAAGAAATTGGCCGCGCACGCTTAGCGTTAGACCTCGCTGCGAGTGGCAAGACTACCGCTCTGATTTCCAGTGGCGATATTGGCATTTACGCCATGGCCACTCTAGTATTCGAATTGCTCGATATGCAGTTGCAAGGTAAAGAAAATCATCCTGAATGGTTAGACGTAGATATCGAAGTCGTGCCCGGCATTTCTGCCATGCAAGCTGGCTCAGCGCGCATTGGTGCCATGCTAGGTCATGACTTCTGTACGATCTCACTATCCGATCTATTAACGCCTTGGCAGACCATTGAGAAGCGTTTGCACAGTTGTGGTGAAGGCGACTTCGTCGTCTCGTTCTATAACCCACGCTCGAAAAAACGTGATTGGCAGATCAATACCGCGCGCGATATTTTATTGCAATATCGCCCAGCCAATACCCCAGTATTATTAGGCCGCCAGTTAACCCGTGAAGATGAAAGCATCACCATTACAACCCTCGATAAGCTTGATGCCGCTGACGTGGATATGTTCACACTCGTCAGTGTCGGTAATAGCGAAACACGCCATATAGCAAATGGCGAAAAAGAATGGGTTTATACGCCACGCGGCTACAGCAAAAAATTATAAGGGGCTAATGTCATGAAAGTTTATTTTATTGGTGCAGGTCCTGGCGATCCAGAATTAATCACCATCAAAGCACAGCGTTTAATTAACGCCTGCCCAATCATTTTATATGCAGGCTCATTAGTGCCGCGTGCTGTTTTAGTCGATGTAGAAGATAGCGCCGAACAGATTATTGATACCGCTTCTATCGATCTAGATGAAATTATCGAGCACATGAAAGTCGCTCATAAAGAAGGTAAAGATGTTGCTCGCGTTCACAGTGGCGATCCTTCTTTATACGGCGCTATCGGTGAACAGATTCGTCGTTTGAATGAGCTCGGTATCGATTTCGAAATCATTCCAGGTGTTACGGCTACATCTGCTTCAGCTGCTTGGTTAGGTAAAGAGCTAACACTGTCGGGTGTTTCTCAAACCATTATCATGACCCGCTATGAAGGCAAAACGCCGTTCCCAGAACGTGAACGTTTACCTGCATTAGCTGCCACGGGTGCAACGCTCGCGATTCACCTTGGCGTAACCCGTATTCATAAAATCGTAGAAGAACTTATTCCACATTATGGCGAAGACTGCCCAATCGCAGTGTGTTATCGCACCTCTTGGGAAGATCAAGATAAAGTGATTGGTACGCTAAAAGATATCGTTGCCAAAGTCCGTGAGAAAAAATTCACTCGTACCTCACTTATTTTAGTTGGCCATGTTTTGGGTGAAGGCGATTTTGATGATTCGTATTTATACGATGAAAAGCAAGCGCATGTATTTCGTCCTAAAGTAAAACCGAAAAAGCCAAGAAGCGTTGAAGATGCACAAGCGCATCCGACGTTAAAAATATAAAACTATTCAGGAGACATTTTAAAATGACCAATACCGTAATGAATAGCTTAGATGATGTCGTTAATAACTTGCCACAAGTACTCCCCGAAAAGAGTGGCATCATTATCTGTGGCCACGGCAGTCGCGCAAAAATTGCCGAAGAAGAATTTAGTTTATTAGCAAAAGGTTTACGTGCGCGTTTTCCGACGCTAAAAATTGAATACGGATTTCTAGAATATTCTTCACCGAATATACACATGGCACTTGATCGTTTACGCGAGCAAGGCGTGAAAAATATCTTTGCCGTTCCCGGTATGTTATTCGCCGCGACCCATGCAAAAAATGATATTCCATCAGTATTAACAACCTATAAAGAAAATCATCCAGAGCTGACCATTGCCTATGGTAAAGAGCTGGGTTTACACGAAGAAATGATCAGTGCTTTTCAGCATCGCGTTGCGGAGTCGTTAGGTTACCCCTCTAATGAAAATGGCGGTATTCCAGCGGCCGGTGAGTTATACGATACGATGCTGGTGGTTGTTGGCCGTGGAACATCGGTGGTAGACGCTAACGCAGATGCCGCTAAGCTAACCCGAATTATCAGTGAAAACCTAGGCTTTGGTTGGTCAGAAACAGTTTATTCTGGTGTGACTTATCCAAGCGTTGGCCGTG
>Ga0209396_1002537_pt1 | contig 19065 bp, 17 predicted proteins | sample GOMGulsemesocosm_6_FD_184638 | JGI IMG/M metagenome (GOLD analysis project Ga0209396, IMG submission 184638) | Methane-oxidizing microbial communities from mesocosms in the Gulf of Mexico - GOM8C Gulf of Mexico (SPAdes) (version 2) | ecosystem: Environmental > Aquatic > Marine > Cold seeps...
GAGCAAAAAAAAGCCTGCAAATAATTGCAGGCTATTCTTATGTGGCTCCTCAACCTGGACTTGAACCAGGGACAAACGCAAATTTATATAAGCACAGTCCGTTGCTTTAGTTATTGATATAGCTATTTTGAGCAAAAAAAAAGCCTGCAAATAATTGCAGGCTATTCTTATGTGGCTCCTCAACCTGGACTTGAACCAGGGACAAACGCAAATTTATATAAGCACAGTCCGTTGCTTTAGTTATTGATATAGCTATTTTGAGCAAAAAAAAAGCCTGCAAATAATTGCAGGCTATTCTTATGTGGCTCCTCAACCTGGACTTGAACCAGGGACAAACGGATTAACAGTCCGTTGCTCTACCAACTGAGCTATTGAGGAATTGTTCTTCTTGCAACCGCTTTTAGATAAAAATAAAAGCCATTACTTTAATTTGGCTCCTCAACCTGGACTTGAACCAGGGACAAACGGATTAACAGTCCGTTGCTCTACCAACTGAGCTATTGAGGAATTGTTCTTTTAGCAACCGCTTTAGATATAGGTAAAAAGCCATTACTTTAATTTGGCTCCTCAACCTGGACTTGAACCAGGGACAAACGGATTAACAGTCCGTTGCTCTACCAACTGAGCTATTGAGGAATCGTTTTGTTTACCAAGCATCTTGGTTAACGGGGCGAGATATTAAATGTCCGTGGGGTAACTGTCAACACAAAATGTATAAAAAATTCATTGTTTTGTTTGTTTGCTTGTTTTGTCGACACTAAGACTGCTTTATCTCCAATTTAAGTGTTTATTTCATCCATTTGTATTGTAAGGAGCTGTGACACAAAGTTATCCACGGAATCTGTGGATAACTTTGTGAATGAATGTGTAACAAACTTTAGCTAAAACGAAAGAATGCATGCTGTAGCTGAGTGGTTATATTTTGAGTTATGTATTAATTTGGCTGTTTAACAGTGGGTTAGGTGTATTTGCTGTCAGTTTTTCATTGTTCGTGTGATTTTTGTGCAAAGACACATTTTATGAAGATAGGCTGTGAGTTATACAAAAGTACAAGGCTATAAAGCTTAAGATTTATTTTTTATAAACTTTATATTTATATAAAAAAACAAATATAAAGTTGAAATAAAATATTTACATAGCGAGTCTTATCACTATCTTTTACAATACTTTGGTATTTTCCCGCAAAGACACGCATAAGCTTACATTACATGACCGAATTAAATAATAAAAAGAAAATCAATTTACTTGAAGACCCCGTTGCCGATACCATTAAACGAATGACTATCCCGATGATCTACGGCATGGTCTTATTGATGACTTTTAACTTGGTTGATACTTTTTTTGTTGGCTTACTCGGCACACAACCCCTTGCAGCAATCAGTTTTACATTTCCTATAACTTTCACTGTTATCAGTTTAACCATAGGTTTGGGCATTGGCACATCAGCGGTTATTGCAAAGGCACTAGGAAAGGGCAATGACGAGTCGGCAAAAAACTCAGGTACAGCGGCTATATATTTAGCGGCAATTGTCGTAGGAATTTTATCTTTCATTGGTTTTTGCTTTATTGATGAAATGTTTTTATTACTTGGGGCGAGCGAAGCCTTATTGCCGCTCATTCATCAGTATATGGATATTTGGTTTATTGGCAGTGTTTGCTTGATCGGCCCGATGATCGGTAATGCCATTTTGAGAGCATCAGGGGATACGAAAACACCGAGTATTATCATGGGCAGCGCAGGATTAATTAATGCAATATTAGATCCTATTTTTATTTTTGGCATCGGTCCGATACCTGCCATGGGAATACAAGGCGCAGCCATAGCTACATTGATCTCTTGGGTTTTTGGCTTGTTACTCGTTTTATATATTGTAGGCATAAAACGTCAACTGATTCATACTAGTCTTTTATCTTTTAAAACATTTATTGCATCGAGTAAGGGAATTTTACACATAGGGTTACCCGCTGCGGGAGCCAATATGCTTACACCACTCTCCGCCGCTATTTTAACCGCAATTGTAGCTGGTTATGGTGACTCAGCCGTTGCTGCCTTCGGTGTTGGTTCGCGCATTGAATCGATAGCGTGTCTCGTTGTTTTAGCTATGTCTATGACTTTACCTCCTTTCATCAGTCAAAACTTTGGTGCAGGAAATATGCATCGTGTTGAGAAAAGTTATAAAGCATCAGTAAAGTTTGTGCTTGCTTGGCAGCTCCTTATTTATGTGATTTTAGTCTTAATTGCACCTTTTATTGCAGACATTTTCTCAAAAGAAAAAGTCGTCGCAGACATTATTGTATTATTTATTTGGATACTTCCGTTAGGTTATGGATTACAAGGCATTATTATCTTAACCAACTCTTCATTCAATGCTTTGCATAAACCTATAATGGCATTAATGCTAAGTGTTATTCGACTATTTGTTTGTTATGTACCATTAGCTTATTTGGGCAGTGTTTATTATGGCATTGAAGGTTTCTTTATTGGTGGTGTGTGTGGCAATTTTATTATGGCGATGATTTCTTACCGTTTATTCGATAAGCAGTTTCCCCATGAACTTGCTGAATCGAAGGCAACGTCATAATGAAAAAGATGGATTTAAAGTCAGATTACACACCTAACGGCGATCAACCCAACGCGATTAAACAATTGCTTGATGGAATTGAAGATGGTTTGGCCCATCAAACCTTATTAGGTGTAACGGGTTCAGGGAAAACATTCACTATTGCCAATGTTGTAGCGACTTTAAATCGTCCTACCATGATGATTGCGCCCAATAAAACCCTTGCCGCACAACTTTATAGCGAAATGAAAGAATTCTTTCCTAATAATGCAGTTGAATATTTCGTTTCTTATTATGACTATTATCAGCCTGAAGCCTATGTGCCAACAACAGATACTTTTATAGAGAAAGATGCTTCCGTAAACGAACATATTGAGCAAATGCGTTTGTCGGCAACCAAAGCCTTGCTTGAGCGCCGAGACGTTATTATTATTGCCTCTGTATCCGCTATTTATGGTTTAGGCGATCCAGACTCATATCTCAAAATGATGCTACACATTAGTGTTGGCGATATTATCAATCAGCGCGATATTTTACGCCGTTTAGCCGAGTTGCAATACAAGCGTAATGATGTCGCTTTTCAGCGAGCTACTTATCGGGTACGCGGTGATGTTATTGATGTTTTCCCAGCGGAGTCAGACCGTTTAGCGCTACGCATTGAGTTGTTTGATGAAGAAATTGAGCGATTATCTATGTTCGATCCCCTTACCGGACAAGTTGATCGTACCTTGGCTCGAGTAACGGTATACCCTAAAACACATTATGCTACGCCAAGAGATAAAATATTAGCGGCGATCGATAAAATAAAAATAGAATTAAAAGACAGATCGGCCTTCCTAAAAGAAAATAACCGCTTAGTTGAAGAGCAACGCATAGTACAACGAACGCAATTCGACATTGAGATGATGACCGAACTTGGCTATTGCTCGGGTATCGAAAACTATTCTCGTTACTTATCAGGACGAGAGGAAGGACAATCGCCACCAACATTATTTGATTATTTACCCGATGATGGCCTATTAATTATCGATGAGTCACATGTTACCGTGCCGCAAATTGGGGCGATGTATAAAGGTGATAGATCCCGTAAAGAAAATCTAGTGAACTACGGTTTCCGTTTACCGTCAGCGCTTGATAATCGTCCGATGAAATTTGATGAATTTGAAGCGCTTGCGCCACAAACTATTTATGTTTCAGCGACCCCCAGTAATTATGAAATAGAAAAGTCAGGAAACGAAATTGCTCAGCAGGTTGTTAGGCCAACCGGGCTACTTGATCCTATCATCGAAGTGCGACCTGTTGAAACTCAGGTAGATGATTTATTATCTGAAATTAGAAAGCGTGTCGCCATACAAGAGCGAGTTTTAGCGACCACACTAACAAAGAGAATGGCTGAAGATCTCTCCGATTATCTACATGAACATAATGTAAAAACTCGCTATTTGCATTCTGATATAGACACTGTTGAACGTGTAGAGATTATTCGTGACTTTCGATTAGGCAAGTTTGATGTACTGGTGGGTATAAACTTGTTGCGTGAAGGTTTAGATATGCCAGAAGTCTCGTTAGTTGCGATATTAGATGCTGATAAAGAAGGTTTTTTACGATCAGAACGTTCACTTATTCAAACCATTGGTCGTGCTGCTCGTAACATTAATGGTCGTGCTATCTTGTATGCAGCGAGAATTACGGGGTCAATGAAAAAAGCGATTGATGAAACTGAGCGACGACGTGAAATGCAGCATCAATTTAATCTAAACAATAATATCACCCCTAGAGGAGTGGTAAGTAAAATTAGTGATGCGCTCCATAATGGCACTGTATCTTCAAATGACACATTATTGAATGTTGCAGAGCAAGCAACAGATTATAAAATATTATCCATTAAAGATATTGATGAAAAAATTAAGCAGCTTGAAAGTGAAATGTTGAACCATGCTCAAAATTTAGAGTTCGAACAAGCCGCTAATTTACGAGATGAAGTTGCTAAATTAAGAGAGCAGCAATTATCTCGTTAGTAAATAAACTGTTCACTTAAGCTCAGACATCGTATATTGACTAATGATGTTTGAGACTGCTTCACAATTACAATGTACCAAATGGCTAATGTCATTGATTATTTTATCCTGAATATCAACAGGAAACAGCATTAACTGTTCAAGATAAAGATGCGCCTGAACTTCATTATTACTATTAACGAAATCCATCAGCCGACTTGCATGATTTCTCCAAATAACACTCATATATACTACCTCGAAACTTAAAAAAATTAACCTGCAAACTTCTTATACCAATTTGATTAATTAGGTGATCTACTTTTTAATTTTGACCATTAAAAATGAGCAGATAATTAATCAACTTGGTATTAAACGCTTAGTTATAACGAATACAAGATTAGCTAAAACTATATTAAGTCTAGAACATGGTGGCGTAATGGTTATATGTTTTAGGAATTAAAACATTCTATTTGAAACCAAGTTATATAAGTGTTTAGTACTTTTGTGCTAACTGTGTGATGTTTTAAGATATTTTAAATTTCTCTAATCGATATAAAAATGCTTTATAAGGTAGATTTAAATATTTTGCTGCTTTTGTTTTGTTTCCTTGGTTCATATTTAACGCCTGTGATAGGCAATATCGCTCAAACTGCTCCCAGTTAAACCCTGAGGAGGGCATTTCAAAATTAGGCAAATCACCTAGATTTTGAATGCTAGAAGAGTCAGCCCCAATATTTTGCGTTAGCTCTTCTTCATCGTCTAGTAGTACATAACGTTCTATTCGGTTCGATAATTCACGTACATTTCCAGGCCAATGATATTCAAGTAATAAACGGTAGCACCTAGACGATAATTTTTTAACTTCACTTTGATATTGTTTGGCATGCAATTGAATAAAGTGATCCGCCAATATAGCAATATCTTCTTGTCGTTCCCGTAATGGTGGCATTTTAATGGGAACAACATTTAATCGGTAAAATAAATCTTCTCGGAAATTTCCATTTTTAACTTCTTTAGCTAAGTCTCGGTGAGTTGCGGCTATTACTCTAACATCAAGTTTTATCTCGTCGTTACTGCCAAGCCTTGTGATTGTACTTTCTTGTAGAAAACGTAATAAATTCGATTGCAATGATGGGGATAATTCACCGATCTCATCAAGAAAAATTGTGCCATTATTTGCCGCTTCAAAACGACCCACCTTACTCGAGTTAGCTCCTGTATATGCTCCTTTTTCAGCGCCAAACAATTCGGCTTCCGCTATCGATTCGGCAATTGCACCACAGTTAATAGCAACAAATTTTTCATGGAAACGGTTCGAATTATCGTGCAAAGCCCGAGCGGCAAGCTCTTTACCTGTCCCGCTTTCTCCCAAGATAAGTACCGTTGCATTAGTCGCTGAAATTTTATCTATTCGCTGATAAACCTTTTGCATACAAGGCGCTTTCCCCACTAAACTTACCAGTTTATTTTGCTCACCTAATTGTGCACTTAATGCTTTGTTTTGCCCGCGTAATTGAAAAGCTTTATAGGCTTTCTCTATTGTTAATAATAGTTCTTGGCGTTTAAAAGGTTTTGGTAAATAGTCGTCTGCGCCTTGTTGTAGCGCTTTTACAGCATGGTTGATAGTGCCATAAGCGGTGGCAATAACAAAACCTAGCTCTGATTGATTCCTTCGAACATAATTAAGAAGGTCTAACCCTGACAGCTCTCCAAGTTTCCAGTCAGAAAAAATGATATCGAAGGCGTTATTTTTTATTTTTAAAATAGCTTCTTCAACGCAGTCAGCACTCATTACTTGAAAACCACTTGCGATTAAAATATCACATATTAATTCCCGCTGTTCATGTTCGTCTTCAACGACCAGTATATTCATGCTCATGACGATCCCTTTTATTATGAGTGAGTCTGTTTTGTTACTTGAGAAATATTAAAATCTGCTTGGGCTAGACAACCGGTTATTTTACCGTTATCACAGTACTGGTTTTTCAAATGAATATTACCGTTGTAGTGTAGTGAAATAATCCGTTTAGCAATATAAAGCCCCATGCCAGCACCTTCTGCTTTTGTCGAAATGTGGGGTTGAAATAAACTGCTTTCAATTTTACTATCTAAACCTAAGCCTTGGTCAATAACTTCAATTTTTATATGGCCACCATCACTTTTTGCTTTAATAATAACCGTATTAGATTCATCAAGGCTAGCGCTATCACTATTGCTCTCGCATGCATTGATAATCATAGTGTGAAGAATACTCCTGATTTCAGACTCTGCGCCATCAATCGATAATTCAGCGGCAATTTCCACTTCAAATTTTTGAGGGTTTTCGTGGCAAGATTTATACTCAAGCATAATATCTTGTACAACGGCTAATATCGGAATGTTATCATCACGACTGAGTCCACTTGTGGTTAGTTCGAGTAATGCTTTAATGTTTTTGTCGATATGAATTATTTTATTTTGTATGGTTTTAATTAATTTTGCTCGGTAATCAGCTGTTAAATCATCATCGTTTAATTGTTCAATAGATAAGCCTATTGTGTGGATAGGATTTCTTAAAGAATGTGCTAACCCTCGACTTACTTCTCCTAATTCAGCTAAATGTTTTATTTCGCTGTATTGTTGCTCAGCTTGAGTGAGTTTATTTAGTCGTTTAACCATTTCGTTGAAGTGTTGAATGGTATAACGCATTTCTTGAATACCTTGCTCTTCAACATGATGTTGGTAGTTACCCTGGGCCAACTTTTTAAAGCCTGCTGATAATAACGCTAATGGTTTATTAAATTGTGCACTCAGCCAATAAGCCGCGATTAAAGCAATAAGACAGCAAAGTATCAATACCCACTGAATATTGTTCAATAATTGTTTGGTTTTACTTTCTGGCGAGAGTCCTTCAATCCAATGAGTATTTACAACTTGCGCTGGGTGAACAATTACATCATGGTTTTCAATAAATTCATTGTTTTGCACTTGTGTCTTTTTCTGATAAATTTGATCAATGATGGTCTTAAATTCTTTCTTTACCACATGTAACTCAACGCCATTAGCATGGCTATTACCTTTAGTTGACTCTGTTACCTCTGTGTTTATCGTTACGTCTTTTTGTGGGGGCTCTGTATAAACCGTTTGACGGGTTCCATTGTTATTTTTGGTAATAACAGTAATACCATCGGCATTAATATTTTCAGCTATAAATCCAATTTTTCTTTCAAATTCGTCTTCTTTATCAAATTCTTTAAAAGCCAACTCTAAAACTTGCTCGCTAAGATGACGAGCTTGTACATTGACCTCTTTATTCAAGTTTTGCTCGATCCAATAAACGAGAAATAGCTGAGTAATTGTAAGTAAAACGATCAAACTACCGATCAGGGAAAATAAATAACTGCGTAATGACATAGTTGCCTGGGCTCTAATAAATATTAGGGTATGTTATTCAAGTATAATGCCAATTTACTCTAAATATAAATGATTAATAAAACATAGACTTATAAATAGTGATTTCATTTATAAATGAAAAGAATCATATATTCCCTATATCGGGATATTAACATCCTGATATGAGTAAAGTGTGACGGATAAAACGTGATGAATATTCCGTATTTTATTGTTTATTAACATTTTTTCATGATTGGTATGGAAATCGCTATGTATAGGGACTGAACGTTAGAGAACTAGCTTTAACGGATATTATTTATAAATAAAGGGAAAAACCATGAAATTATTCAATAAAACAGCTATTGCCGTGTCACTTTCAATATTAGGTGCGCTAAGCAGCGTTTCAGCATTAGCTATGGCGACAGATAATACCCTACATCGAGAAGTTGAAGTAATAGTTGATGGGGATACTAATAAAAATATGAATGTTTTTGTCAGTGTTGATGGTGAGGTTACTACCGCCGATGTTTCACCATTAGCGATGAGTAACCCAGAAGAACTTAGAGAGCTTCTTAGCGATGTACCTGAGGATATTCGTGAGAAACTCATTAAAACCTTAATGAATGCACATGATGACAACGGTAACTTAAAAATAGTTCTTGATGGTGATATTGGCATTAATCAAGAATTACATTGGATTTCTGAAAATGATATTGAAGGAGATCATCGTGTTGAAGTGATTGGTGACAACGATGAAAATAAAGTTATTGTTATGGAGCTAGACCACAATTTAGAAGGGGACGTTGCACAGAAGGTTATTAGAAAAATAATGAACTCTTCTCATCATAAGAATGTAAAAGTTATTCATCGCAGTAAAATGGTAGTCGATAGTCTTATGGGGATGATAAAGAATAGTGATTTAACAGCTGATGAGTTAGATAAAATTCAGCAAGCATTAGATGCTAAAAGGTAAGGGGACTTTTATTTAGATGAACGCTTTAAAACGTTTATTTTTATAATATAAATGAAAAAGCCAGTCTATTGACTGGCTTTTTTAGCTTTACGTTTTAGTAACAATAACGCTTTTACAAATAATGCTTATGGCTTAGTTGGGCCAGCGGCACTTCGACTGATTGCATCGGATACCATTGCCACTCTACCGGATGAAACATGTTTCATACGGTTTTCGCTTGCAACGAAGTCTGTAGGAATATCTTTGATCATCGTAATGGTTTCTGTTTTAGTCATTGGCGCAGATGATTTACCTGGCTTACTACCTTTGCTAGAAACTTTACCCGCTTTTGACGTTATTTTCGGGCTTGGTTTTCTTGAAATTACACGTTTTGGCTTTTCAACAACCGCTTCAGCTGCTTGAGGTTCTTCAAAAGGTAAGTCTTGCTGAACTTCAGTTGTGCTTTCAACAACAGGTGTTTCAACAACAGGTGCTTCAACAACTGGTGCTTCAACAACAGGAGCTTCAACAACAGGCGTTTCAACAACAGGCGTTTCAACAACAGGGGCTTCAACAACAGGAGCTTCAACAACAGGCGTTTCAACAACAGGAGCTTCAACAACAGGAGCTTCAACAACAGGCGTTTCAACAACAGGCGTTTCAACAACAGGCGTTTCAACAATAGGTGCTTCAACAACAGGTGCTTCAACAACAGGTGCTTCAACAACAGGTGCTTCAACAACAGGTGCTTCAACAACAGGTGCTTCAACAACAGGTGCTTCAACAACAGGTGCTTCAACAACAGGTGCTTCAACAACAGGCGTTTCAACAACAGGAGCTTCAACAACAGGTGCTTCAACAACAGGCGTTTCAACAGTAGAGGTTTCAGGATATCTTGTCTCAACTGGATCTTCACTTACTTCGCTATTCGAAGCAACTGCTGTTGTTCCAGCTGTATTGTCATCAGAAGATTGGCGACGACGCTGACCGTGAGAGCGTAAATGTCTAGGTGAACGACGATTTCTAGGACGTTGCTCATCATTAGCTTTAGTTTCATTTTGCTCAGACTGCTTTGACTCTACCTTCAACGCTTCATTAACTTCAACAGCTGGCGCTTGAGCATTTTCAGTTGCAACAGTTTTATTTAACGCTGCGTTATCTGCAACAGGTGCGTTTCCATCGCTAAGGCGAACTTTTTTACGGTTGTTTCGACGTTGACGACGTACGGTAACTTTTTCTTCTTTTGGCTTTGTATTGCGCTCAGCCGGCGCTTTACGATGCTGTTTGTTTTGCTTGTTCTCTTTATTGTCATCAATATTGGCTTTAACATCGTTAGTGTTGTCGTGACGATTCTCATTTCGAGAGTCATTACGTTTGTCGTTACGATTCGCATTTCTGTTATCGTTACGATTATTACGACGTTGTCCTTGACGACCACGTTGTGGACGACGTTCACCATTATTTCTTTCTGGCTTTTTAACCGGCTCAACAGCTTTAGGAACAACTTCTTCAGCTGCGAAAAGTGTTTTAGCCCATTTAATTAAACCATCAAATAACCCTGGTGATTTTTTCGTCGGTGTTACAGGAGCCGCTGGTTTGCTAACAACTGCAGGTGTCGTTTGTTTAGGAGAAGACATTCCTTGCAAAACTGGAGCGTCGCGTTTAGATGCTTGTTTGTCGAATTTCGGCATAACAGCTTCTTCAACTGAAGCTTCTGTAATGGTTCTTTCGTAACTTGCTTCTTCAACACTTTCGTCAGTTCTTACTCTTAGTACTTCATACTGCGGTGTATCCATATGAGGGTTAGGAATAATAAGGATATGAACATTGTGATGTTTTTCAATATGAAATACTGAACGTCGTTTTTCATTCAACAAATATGTTGCTACAGGTACAGGTACTTGAGCTTGAACATGTTGTGTATTTTCTTTAATGGCTTCTTCTTCCATTAAACGTAAAATAGATAACGCTAAAGACTCAACACTACGTACATGCCCAGTGCCGTTACAGCGAGGACAAACACCTTGGCTAGTTTCACCAATAGAAGGGCGTAAACGTTGGCGAGACATTTCTAATAAGCCAAAACGAGAGATACGGCCTAATTGAATGCGGGCTCTGTCTTGTTTAACAGCATCGCGCATGCGATTTTCAACTTCACGTTGATGACGTACAGGCGTCATGTCAATAAAGTCGATAACAACTAAACCACCCAAATCACGTAAACGCAATTGGCGGGCTACTTCTTCAGCGGCCTCTAAGTTAGTGTTAAATGCAGTTTCTTCAATGTCACTACCTTTTGTTGCGCGGGCGGAGTTAACATCAATTGATGTCATCGCTTCTGTAGGGTCAATAACGATTGAACCACCAGAAGGAAGTCTTACTTCACGCTGAAACGCAGATTCAATTTGAGTTTCGATTTGGTAATGAGTGAAAAGAGGTACGTCGTTGGTATATAGCTTAATCTTATTTAAAAAGTCAGGACGAACCACTTCAATGTGCTTTTTAACACTCTCGAATGTTTTTGGACGGTCAATCAATACTTCACCAATATCACGGCGAAGGTAGTCACGAATAGCACGTAGAATTACGTTAGTTTCTTGATGAATTAAAAAAGGAGCTGGCTTACTTTCTGCGGCTTCAGAGATGGCTTTCCAGTGATGTAATAAAACATTTAAGTCCCAGTCTAATTCATCATAATCTTTTCCAACACCAGCTGTACGAACAATTAAGCCCATTCCTTTAGGTAAGGATAATTTATTTAGAGAGTTTTTTAAATCTGTACGTTCATCACCTTCGATACGACGTGAAATACCGCCAGCACGAGGATTGTTAGGCATTAACACGAGGTAGCTACCCGCTAAACTAATAAAAGTAGTTAGCGCTGCACCTTTTTGACCGCGTTCTTCTTTATCAATTTGAACGATTACTTCTTGGCCTTCTTTCAATACCTCTTTAATATTTGGACGGCCTTGGAAGGTATAACCTTTTGGAAAATATTCGCGAGCTATTTCTTTCATAGGAAGGAAACCATGGCGTTCTGCACCATAGTCAACAAAAGCAGCTTCTAGAGATGGCTCTATACGCGTAATTTTTGCTTTATAAATATTTGATTTTTTTTGTTCATGACCAGGACTTTCGATATCTAAATCATAAAGTTGTTGGCCATCGACAAGTGCTACACGTAATTCTTCTGATTGTGTAGCGTTAATTAACATACGTTTCATAGTTTAGTGACTCATTTTTTAGTCACAACACTATAAGCTTCGAACACAAAGCAATTTATCGCTATGGTAACAGCAAGTTGTCAGCCTCTCGGGTGTCATATTAATGCGCCATATTGCGCAGTAAGCTGTTATTTAATCTGATTCTACTTTTAGGTGATTAATCACCTAAAAAAAATTGTTTCTTCATGTGCGCAGCAAATGGTGCTGTGCGTGATATTATCAAATTGATATTTGTTGAGCAGTTTGAAATTCAGCACTTTCGCTTACTATTCTGGTTATTGCCCGATGGAAACTTATCTAATTTGGTTTATATCATTACAAAATAGCTTTCGTTGCGCGGGACAAAATGTTTATGCCGTTTTTTGACTTGTTATTCAGGTCAACTCTTGCAATAGGCCGTTCGATTAATGTGTCGGCGATAAGTTAATATCGAAAAATTGCACATTAATGTGGCCGCATTCTGCCTCTTACGTTTCGCTAAAAGCTTCTATTTTTTTACCTTATTGCCATAAAAAGGCAACAACAGCAAGATTATCCCACTTAATTGAGGCAAAAGGCAATTAAATCGCTGAGTTAATTGCTCAAAAGTGAAAATAAATATGTTAAACTCGCGTTTATGAATGAAAATACAAAACCCCAAGTTCGATTTTATACAATCGATAGCGAAGACGCTGGTCAACGAATAGATAACTTTTTATTAAAAACCCTAAAAGGTGTGCCAAAAAGCATGATTTATCGCCTATTAAGAAAAGGCGAGATTAGGGTTAATAAAAAACGTAAAAAACCAGAATACAAAATTCAAGATGAGGATATTATTCGTGTAGCGCCAATTCGGATTTCTGAAAACACCAATGAAGTATCAACAAAATTAAATGTTGTGGCTAATTTAGAAAAACAAATATTGTTTGAAGACGATCGGTTGATTGTTATTAACAAACCTTCTGGCATGGCTGTACATGGCGGTAGCGGTTTAAGTTTCGGATTAATTGAAGCAATGCGAGCTTTGCGTCCTGACGCAAGAATGCTTGAACTGGTTCATCGACTCGACAGAGATACTTCTGGTTGTTTGGTTATTGCTAAAAAACGTTCAGCCTTACGTCACTTGCATGAGCAATTACGTAGTAAGACTGTACAGAAGTTTTATCATGCATTGGTCAAAGGACAATGGTCGACTAAAATCACTCGTGTTACTGATGGGCTGAAAAAGAATGATTTAAAATCAGGTGAGCGTGTTGTGGTTGTTGACAACATCAATGGGAAAGAATCAGAAACTCGATTTAAAGTGCTAAAAAACTTTGAGCATGCAACCTTAGTTAGAGCTTTTCCGGTAACGGGAAGAACTCACCAAATTCGTGTTCATTGCCAAATTAAAGGGCATCCTATTGCTTGTGATGCAAAATATGGCTATGAGAATTTTGATGACGACATGAGAAAATTAGGCCTTAAACGCTTATTTTTACATGCTGCAAGTATTGAGTTTACGCATCCAAGTACTGACGAACGAATCAAAATAGAAGCGCCATTAGAGCATTCATTACAAAATTTATTGACTAAGCTAAAATAAAATCAGCTTTAAGCCTTATTTATAGCCCAAACATTTGAACACCTATCTTCAAATGTCTTGGGTATTTTTATAGATAACACTTTTGCTAAATTAAAATTCAAAGAGAAAGTATGCACAATTATAAATTGGTGATTTTTGATTGGGATGGGACTTTAATGGACTCTGTCGATCGTATTGTCTATTCAATGCAAGCAAGTGCAAATGTATTGTCATTTGAACCACCCAGTTATGAACAAGCTAAACAAATTATTGGTTTAAGCTTAACAAAAGCGATTCAAACTTTATTTCCGACTGCAAATGATGAACAAGTGCAGTTATTAACGGCGCAATATAAACATCAATACGTTGAAGTAAATAATACCCCAACACCACTATTTGACTCTGCACTTGAACTATTAACGAATTTAAAACAAAAAGATAAGTTATTAGCGGTAGCAACAGGAAAAGGGCGAGCAGGTTTACAGCGTGTCTGGCAGGTTTCAGGCACAGAGCACTTCTTTCATGCTTCGCGTTGTGCCGATGAAAGTATCTCTAAACCTGATCCCGATATGATCAACAGTTTGTTAGAAGAATTAAACATTCAAAAACATGAAGCCGTAATGATTGGCGATACATCATTTGATCTTGAAATGGCACAAAGGGCAGGGATTGATAGTATAGGGGTTACCTACGGAGTACATGATGGTGAGCTATTATCAAAATATCAACCAAGAGCTATTGTTGACTCGTTAGCAGAATTGCACCAACTTTTATTAAAAACACCAATCGAAGACTTCAATTAGGCACTTCAGTTAAGTGTTAAAGTTAGCAGCCATAACTTTTTTGATTTGTTCATCAAATAAAAAGAGTTATGGCTTATTCATTATATATAATCGCGGCTATTGCTCTTGTAAAACATCTAAGCCCTGTTCTTTAAGCATACTAACCAAACGAATGAGCGGCAATCCTATTAAAGTATTTGGATCATCACCGACAAGTTTTTCAAATAAACAAATACCTAGGCCTTCGCTTTTGAAGCTCCCTGCACAATTATATGGCTGTTCAGCATTTAAATAAGCCGTAATTTCTTGGGGAGACAACGTGTTAAAGTGGACAGTGAATAATTCAACTAATGAGATGCTGTTCCCTGTTGAACTGTCAAATACACATAACCCGGTATGAAACTCAACGGCCTTACCACTGAAACTTGTTAATTGTTTTAAGCCATTTTCAAAGTTATGAGGTTTGCCTAATATATTACCCTCTGATAACGCAACTTGGTCTGAGCCAATGATCAGCGCATTAGGAAAATCAATTGCGACCGCTTTTGCTTTTTCTACAGCCAAACGTTCAACTAGTTCGATGGCTGTTTCATTTGGTAAGGCTGTTTCATCAACGTTGGGTTTGGCACATTCAAAGGGTAAATTTAATTTTTCTAAAAGTGTTTTCCGAAAAGGTGATGTTGAAGCTAAAATTAGGGTTTTCACGTTAAGTTACTCAAAATATAAACAGTTATCTAATAATATGTGGGCTTTCTTTAATTTTTAAACAAATTTTGTTATTTTTCTTTTGACAGTAGAGGGTAAGCACATTATTATGCGCGCCTTATGCAAAATCTTAAACTCCCGATAATGATAAACCCCCGAAAAAGCGCCCAACGCAGGTTGGTGTGTGACGGCTTCTTTGAAGTGTCGGGGATGAATAGATTGCTTGATGTGTGTACTCCATGCAGTGAGCAGATGCAGGTTAATGTTAAATTTGATGTGGATGACCTAGGTTTGAATGTCATCTCAGGAACAGGATCCGTATCAGTAGCATTAATTTGTCAGCGTTGTACTGAATCATTAGTTATTGACTTGGACATAGAGTTTACTCTTAGTCCAGCCAAAAATGATGAAGCCGCTGAAGCTTTGCCGTCATATTATGACGCAATAGAATTAGATGAAAATGGTGAAGTTAACCTGCTAGAATTAGTGGAAGAAGAGTTATTACTCGCAATTCCATTAATAGCAAAGCATGAGCCTAGTCAGTGTCAGGCACCAGTTGACAGTGTATGGGGCGAATTGCCTGAAGAGCTTGAAAAACCAAATCCATTTGATGTATTAAAGAAAATTAAATAAACAACTTATTTAATTATAACGATTAACCGATTTTTAGGAGTAGCTAATGGCAGTTCAAAAGAGCAAAAAGTCTCGTTCAAGACGTGGCATGCGCCGTTCACACGATGCAGTAACAACAGAAAACTTATCAGTAGATCCAGTATCTGGTGAAGCACACCGTCGTCATCATGTAACAGCTGATGGCTTTTACAAAGGTGTTAAAGTAATCAACAAGTAAGCTGATTGCTTTGAATAATCTAACCATAGCGTTAGATGTTATGGGGGGCGATAAAGGCCCCCTTATAACAATTCCTGCTGCCATTTTAGCAGTAAAGAACATTCCAGAACTTCACCTCATTCTTTGTGGTGATGTCGATATTATCAACGCTGAATTATCCAAAAAACAGTGTCTTGAACATCCTCAGTTATCAATATATCCAACCACTGAAATCGTGGAAATGGGTGATAAACCTATAGTTGCTTTGCGTAACAAAAAAAACTCATCAATGCGAAAATCTCTTGACCTTGTGCATGAAAATAAAGCTCAAGCATGTGTGAGTGCTGGCAATACTGGTGCGTTGTTTTCAATGGCTCATTTCGTCTTAAAGACATTAACGGGGGTTGAGCGTCCGGCATTAATCTCTTCTCTACCTACCCATGATGAAAATAAGCATGTATTCATGCTCGACTTAGGCGCAAATGTTTTTTGTGACTCAAATGTATTATATCAATTTGCGGTGATGGGGTCGGTTATGGCAGAGCAGGTCGATGGTATTGAGAACCCGCGAATAGCTTTATTAAATATGGGTGAAGAAGAAATTAAAGGCAGCGACCACATCAAACAAACTGCTGCGAAGTTAACACAAAATAGCGAAATTAATTACATTGGCTTTGTCGAAGGTAATGATATTTTTACTAATAAAGCGGATGTTATCGTCTGTGATGGGTTTGTTGGCAATGTCGCATTAAAAACGTGTGAAGGTGTGGCCCGATTGGTTTACCAAAAAATGCAAACGGTGTTATCACGAAATATATTAACCCGAATGGTCGGTAAATTATTATCGTCAACGTTAAAAAAACTCTTTAAACCCCTGAACCCCGACCAGTATAACGGCGCAAGTTTGATAGGATTACGCGGTATTGTGGTTAAGAGTCATGGAAATGCTAGTTCAAAGGCTTTTTATATGGCCATTTTAGAGGCGATAAAAGAAGTTGAACGCCAAGTTCCACAAAGAATAAAAAACAGTCTCGAACATGATTTTTCTGTTGATCGAAAATAATATACTAGTGCAGAACTAAATAAACATATTTAAAGAATTGTCTTTTTCATCAAGAACATAATTCATTAAGTATCATTTAATTAAAATACAAATAAATATTAGGTAATAAAATGCAAAATAATTTAGCGTTTGTTTTTCCAGGGCAAGGTTCTCAAACTGTTGGCATGTTAGCTGATTTTGCTGACAATGAAGTTGTAAAGAGTACTTTTTCAGAAGCATCGGCCGCTTTGGGTTATAACCTTTGGCAATTAGTCGCTGAAGGTCCAGTTGAAAAGCTAAACCAAACAAATTTCACGCAACCTGCCTTATTAACCGCAAGTGTTGCATTATGGCGCTTATGGGCATCTCAATCGGATGTTAAACCTGCAATGTTAGCGGGTCATAGTTTAGGTGAGTATTCTGCTTTAGTTTGTGCGGGCGTTATTTCTTTAGCTGAGGGTGTTAAGTTAGTCGAAAAACGTGGCGAGTTTATGCAAGCCTCGGTTCCTGCTGGTGTTGGCGCTATGGCTGCTGTTATTGGTCTTGATGACCAAGCGATTATTGATGCTTGTGAAAAAGCGCAAAACGATGATGTTGTTGCTGCCGTAAACTTTAATTCGCCAGGACAAGTCGTTATTGCAGGTCATAAAGATGCAGTAGAACGTGCGGGTGTTTTATGTAAAGAAGCAGGCGCAAAACGCGTACTACCATTACCTGTTAGTGTTCCTTCACATTGTGCATTAATGAAAGGTGCTGCAGATAAACTTGCAGAAGAATTTAATAGCATTACGTTCAATACACCACAAATACCTGTTGTAAATAACGTCGATGTCGCAGCTGAAACAGATGTTGAAGCAATTAAGTTAGCATTGATAAAACAATTATATAGCCCGGTACGCTGGACAGAAACTATTGAAACACTAGCTAAAGGTGGTGTTTCATTAGTAGTAGAAGCGGGCCCTGGTAAAGTTTTACAAGGGTTAATTAAGCGTATCGACAAATCAATCACCAGTTTTTCAGTTAATGATCAAGCATCATTAACCAAAGCATTAGAAACAATTAAATAGGATAAATTATGTTTTCTTTAGAAGGAAAAGTCGTCTTAGTTACTGGCGCAAGTCGCGGTATTGGTAAAGCGATAGCAACTCAGCTTAAAGAGTTGGGCGCAACAGTATTAGGTACGGCAACATCGGCACATGGCGCTGAAAATATCAGTGAATATTTAGGTGCAGGCAATGGTTTAGTGCTTAACGTTACCGATAATGACTCAATTGCAGCAATGTTCGATTCGATCAAAGAAAATCATGGTGGAATCGATATTCTTGTTAATAACGCAGGTATTACTCGCGATAACTTATTCATGCGTATGAAAGATGATGAATGGCAAGATATTATTGATACTAACTTATCTTCTGTATTTAAAATCAGTAAAGCGGTTATTCGCTCTATGATGAAAAAACGTAATGGCCGTATTATTAATATTGGCTCTGTAGTCGGTACTATGGGTAATGCAGGACAAGTAAATTACGCAACAGCAAAAGCGGGTTTACTTGGTTTTACAAAATCATTAGCGCGTGAGGTTGCATCTCGAGGTATAACTGTTAATACTGTATCGCCAGGTTTTATCGATACTGATATGACACAGACATTAACCGATGAGCAAAAGGAAGGTATATTTTCTCAAGTTCCAGCTAATCGTTTAGGTAAGCCAGAAGAGATTGCTAACGCAGTTGCTTTTTTAGCTTCCGATGGCGCGGCATACATTACCGGTGAAACAATACATGTTAACGGCGGTATGTATATGGTTTAATTTGTTAGCTTAATGTTAATAAGCAACAAATTAAACCATTTTAAAGCAGTCAACAGGTTAGACCAGACGAAAATTAGAATTAGAAGCTTGCAAGCTAGGCTGTTGACGAATAAACTACACACAATTAAGAAAAATTGTATTTTTTAGAAAGGAAAAAAAATGAGTACTATCGAAGAACGCGTAAAAAAAATTACTATTGAACAGTTAGGTGTAAGTGAAGAAGAAGTTAAAATAAGCTCTTCATTTGT
>Ga0209396_1002540_pt1 | contig 19054 bp, 18 predicted proteins | sample GOMGulsemesocosm_6_FD_184638 | JGI IMG/M metagenome (GOLD analysis project Ga0209396, IMG submission 184638) | Methane-oxidizing microbial communities from mesocosms in the Gulf of Mexico - GOM8C Gulf of Mexico (SPAdes) (version 2) | ecosystem: Environmental > Aquatic > Marine > Cold seeps...
ATTGTTTTCCTTCATTAATTAAAGTTGCGTTTTTTAAAAGATACTTAGCCATTTTGAATTGATTTTATGATTCATACAAAGATAATTCTTTTTTGAATACCGAAACTCAATTATTAATTGAAAAAAATTAAATAAGTTAGTATTTAGAAACATTAAACGGTTTAGCTCAATTAATTTCTTTTATTTTTTTTCAAACCTTGAATATAAGGCGTCAATATCCAACTTAGAACTACCATAAAAATAATTTCCATCTAACACTACAAATGAACCTGCTTCAACTATTCCTTTCTTACCTAAGTCTGAATACTTAACCGACTTTAAATCTATAGATGCCCCAGAATATTCTGGCTTTTTTCTAAAAGCCGCTAAACCAAACTCAGCATTTTTTACATTTATATTTTCTCCTTTAACAATAGACCCATCCTTAGAAGCCACACCAGTTATTGCACCATCAATACTAACATTATTCAACTCTAAAATAGAGGCTTCTCCACCTGAAACACCCTTATCTCCAGAATTTAACATGGTAATATTCATAATTTTTATAATTGACCCAGAAAAATCAATACAATCATTACCTGTGTTTTCAAAATGAGAATTCTGAATCAATCCTGTACAAAAATCGGCATCAAAGCCATCTGACTTAGTATTCATCACACTCAAACTATCAATTATGAAATTGGAACGTATAATATTCAATCCATCCTCACAACTATTGTTATCTATTTTACAATTACTTATACTTGTTTCTGACTCATAAACAGTAATACCACCTGTTAAGCTCCACCTTTTATAATGTAAAGCATTTAAGTTATAAAATTCTACAAAGCTAATTTCTACCCTAGGCGCTTTTAAAATTGTAATTCCATGATTATTTTTGTCTGATGAATTAATTATTATTGGCTTTTCTCTTGATCCATTCGCTACAAATTCATTATTAACAATTAGCCCACCTCCATTAATAAAATCAATACGAGTACCTTCATTGATAATTACCTTAAACTTAGCTGGAACGAATATTAATTTATCAACAACTAACTCTCCTGAATTAAATACAAGTTCATCCTCATAAACGGTATAAAAAGGAGACTCTAAAGAAAACATACTAGCCAACTTCATTTTTGAAGTTTTTCCTTTAGGTTTCCTCCATTTCAATACTTTTTTGGCTAATACAAATTTTGGTCTATTACTTAATACAAAAAGAATCGACTTAGGCTTGTTCTTTACCTGAACATCTAACATTCCAATCTCAACTCCATCCTTAAATCCATTCAAAATAAATGGTTTTTTGAACTTAACAATTGAATCCCCTTTCATTTTATAACCTACAATTGTAACATCATTTAAATGATAATTTTCAATTTCAAGTTTATATTTTGAAGAATCCTCTTTATGAACGTATGAATTAATTGAAAGACTTTCTAAATAAAAATCAGATTCATGTTCAACATATGTATCTTGCTTAATATTAATATTCTCAAATGGAACAGACATATAATCATTCCATCTTTTATTCAAAAAAGGAAGTTTCCTTTTAATTACCTCACCACGGATATAGTAAAATTTTTCATCAAGATTAACATCAACAAACTCATCCCTCATTAATTCTACTTTTGAATCTAACTCTTTTCTAAAACTCGAAAAAAGTTCATCTAGATAAACTGAATCTGCAAACTTTTCAATATATTTCAAATAATGTGTCCTGAACTCAGAATTTTTAAATAATTGAGCATCCAATCTTCCCTCCCTTAATGACTCTCTTGTTGAATTTAAACCATACATAATTGACAATTCTTGCTCAGGTTCATCACCTGCCAACATATCAAAGCCAACATTTTCTAAGTTTTGAGTTATAGGGTTAAAATAGAAACGTCTATTATGCCAATGCCCTGCATGAAACGCACATCCCATTTCAAGAATAGCATAATACTTTGCGGTTTGTTCTATGTCTATAAATGAACTTACCCTTTCATCCATACCCTTAAATAAACTCAATGCTTTTGCCCCTTCAATAAATTGATTTTTAAGTGCCTTATTTTTTAATGTACGCTTTTTCTTGAATAACGAAACAAAACTCCCTTGATAATAAGGGTAACTTTTATTATTATCCTCCTTCAAAGAACTTAACCCCCAGAAACCTGTTTCATCAAATTTCACCATCACACCTTCTCTTCTTTGTTTTTGCTCAAGTAATTGTTTATCAAAATGTTCTTCTAAAGCATAAACTCCCATATTTACCCCATTAAAAACAACTGGTAAAAAATCATATGAAGTCGCTAATATTCCTTCAGACTCACACCATTTATGCATGAACCATTCATTCAAATAATTTCTTGTTTTTGGATGTTGAATTGAAAATGTTTTTAATCCATTAAATGAAAAATCACCTTTAACTTTTATTCTATAAGATGGCTTTCCTGACGTTAAATGGTCAATCCAGTCCCCCTTTAAACGTATTTCAATAGGAATAGAGTCAAATTTTGACAGGATAAATCCTTTTACATATTTTTTATTCTCGGGAGAAATAATACCACCTTCTAATGCCGAATCAATATAACCTTCCAATTTTTCACTTGCATCATCAGGAATAAAAATGGACAACGATTCATTTGAATTAGGCTTTGGGATTTTAGAATAACGAGTTACTTCAATATCATCAAAATAAGCAACCTTACCTCCCGCTCCAGTATAAAATACTAATTCATCAACTCCTTCACCAACGATAACACTAATACTTTGTCTTATCCAACCGTTTATTACTCGCCCTTTTTTTGCAGATGAAACTATCCTTCTTTCATCCCCTCTAACACTACAATATATTCCACCATAATCTACTCCTGCTTTTTGCCAAACGGTTGCTTTATATAGCTCTCCTATTTTTGGATCATCAATTTTTAAATTGAAACCATAAAGACGATTAGAATCTAACTTAACACCATACTTACCTGTCCTAGCAAACTCACTAGTTCGATACTTAATACTATTAAACTCTGAAAACGAAACAGAATCGGTCAAGAAATCACCTTTCAAATATTCTGCCCCTGAAGAATACAACACATAAGCATTTTCAATTGGCTTAACCTCTGTTTCTTTAGTACATGAATAAAAAAACAACACATTTATAAGTAATAGCTGTAAAAATAGTTTCATTTTAATTTTTAAATAATAGATAGAACGCTACAAATTTAATTAAAGTATTATACGATAATAAAAAAATGATAGATAATAATTAAACTTAATTAATTAGTATGTATTTTTACACCTCAGAACACAACTTATGTCTAAGACCAAAAACACAAAAACAGCATTATCTAAGAAAATGCAAAGAACACTCCTTATATTAACTTGGATTGGAGCCTTTACACCTTTACTGGTTATTGTTTTTATGTTAGAACAAGCAAAATCTACTATTCCTGAATATGAAGAATTATCTAATCCACCAGATAAACAAGCTTCAATTATTTACACTTCAGACATGAAAGAAATGGGACGTTTTTGGAGTGTTAATAGAAAAAGTATATCTTACTCTAGAATTTCGCCCTTCGTAATTTCAGCGCTAGTAGCTACAGAAGACAAAAGGTACTATGAACACTCAGGTGTAGATGGAGAAGGATTGGCAAGAGCAGTTGGTTATGGATTAATTGGTGAGAACAGAGGAGGAGCAAGTACTATTTCACAACAATTAGCAAAATTACTATACACCCTAAATGATAAAAAAAACGGAGGTGTTTCAAAAGATAAAGTAGCAAGACTAAAACAAAAATTTGGTGAAAACATACTAGCTGTTAGACTTGAAAAAGCATATACAAAAGAGGAAATTATCACCATGTATTTAAATAATTTTGATTTCTTAAATAATGCCGTAGGAATTGAAACTGCTGCAAATGTTTACTTCAATAAATCACCAAAAGATTTAACCATAGAACAGGCAGCAATGCTTGTTGGCATGGCAAAAAACCCATCATTCTTTAACCCTTTAAGGCACTATGACAGAACCTTAAATCGTAGAAATGTAGTTTTAAGTCAATGGAAGAAAGATGCGGACAACCCATTATTGCCTGTAAAAATAAATCAAACCCAATATGATTCATTAAGAGAACTACCGCTTGGACTAGACTATCAAATTGTAGATCACAAAAAAGGAATCGCACCTTACTTTAAAGAAGTTTTAAGAAACGAATTAAAACAGAAATTCAAAGAGACCAATCCTGACGGTTCATATCTATATACTAAGAAAAACGGAGACCCTTACAACATATATAAAGACGGTTTAAGAATATATACAACTATTGATTCTAGAATGCAAACTTATGCGGAAAAAGCAGTTATAAAACACTTCAAAGAAACATTACAAAAAGAATTTGATAAAAACAATTATAAGAAAAATGTGAAACACCCCCCTTTTGCAAATGACACTGAAAATGCAGAGAATGTAATTGCAGCTATAATGAAAAGAGGGATGAAACAATCTGATCGATACTATCAGATGAAAACAGTACAAGGCTTAAGCGATAAAAAAATTGAAAAAGCATTCAACACACCTTTTAAAATGTCCGTATTTTCTTATGATGGTTATATTGACACTTTAATGACTCCTCTGGATTCTATTAAATATTACAAAGGTTTTTTACAAGCAGGATTGATGTCTATGGACCCAAAAACTGGTTTTGTAAAAGCCTGGGTTGGAGGACCAAATTTCAACCATTTCGCTTTAGACCATGTTAAAGGAACAAAAAGACAAGTAGGTTCAACAATGAAACCATTTGTATACGCAGCAGCAATACGTGTTGGTGTAATTGACCCATGTAAGACTTATGCCGACTTAAGTTACTGTATTGATGTTCCTGTCTCACCAACTAGAACAGAATCTTGGTGTCCTTCAACAGGAACTGAAAACACTGCTGATTTAATACCTACTAAATGTGGTCTTGCTGGATCATTAAACAATATCACTGTTGCTATCATGCGAGATTTAGGCGCAACAGAAGGGCCTAAATACATTGCAAAACTATTGAAGCAAGTTGGTATAGAATTAAGAGTAGAAGACATAGTACCAGCAATGTGTCTTGGCCCAATGAATATCTCATTATATGACATGGTTGGTGCCCAAGCCACATTTGCTAACAAAGGTGTATATACAAAACCTATTTACGTCATGCGAGTTGAAGACAAAAATGGCAACATTATTATGGATTTAGAATACGACCAACATGAAGCCATGGATGAAAACTTAGCCTATACCATGATCAACATGATGAAGGGTGCTGTCAATGGCGCAAGCAACATACATCAAAACGGAAGAGTTTACGCCACTAGCTCTAGCTTAAGAAGTTCTAGACCTTGGGGCGGAATAAAATATCCAACAGCAGGAAAAACAGGAACGACTAATGGCGCTTCTGACGGTTGGTTTATGGGATTAACTCCTGATTTAGTTACTGGAGTATGGGTTGGTGCTGATGACATGCAGGTTCATTTCAGATCTTACCCCTGGGGACAAGGCGCAAGAATGGCCTTACCAATTTATGGATATTACATGCAAGAAGTATATAAAGATAAGTCAATTAAAATTTCGAAAAAAGATTTTGAAGCACCAGCTTTTTATGACAATTCAAAGTTTAATTGCTCAGAAAATAAAAACGATTTAGATAACGATATTTTTTAAAAAAACGATATGAATAAAGTAGTTAACAACGTAACAGAAGCTCTAGATGGTATTGAAGACAACATGACTTTAATGCTAGGAGGTTTTGGATTATGTGGCATCCCAGAAAACAGTATAGCTAGATTAGTTGAAATGAATGTTACAGGCTTAACATGCATATCAAACAACGCCGGAGTAGATGATTTTGGCTTAGGCTTACTTTTACAGAAAAAACAAATCAAAAAAATGATCTCTTCATACGTTGGAGAAAATGATGAATTTGAGAGACAAATGCTTTCAGGAGAACTTGAAGTTGATTTAATCCCGCAAGGCTCTTTAGCTGAAAGATGTCGAGCAGGTGGTGCAGGAATACCTGCGTTTTACACTCCTGCAGGTTTTGGCACAGAAGTAGCTGAAGGAAAAGAAATTAAAGAGTTTAATGGTAAACCACATATTTTAGAAACTGCATTAGCTGCAGATTTTGCTATTGTAAAAGCATGGAAAGGAGATACAGAAGGTAACCTAATCTTTAAAGCAACAGCAAGAAACTTCAACCCAATGATGGCTATGGCTGGTAAAATAACTATTGCAGAGGTTGAAGAATTAGTACCTGCTGGGGAATTAGATCCAAATTTTGTTCACACACCTGGGATATTCGTACAAAGAATATTTCAAGGCGAACGATTCGAAAAAAGAATTGAACAAAGAACTGTAAGACAAAAATAAATCTATTCGTTTAGAAACACTCATTAACGAATAACAAAACATTACAAAATGGCTTTAGATAAAATAGGAATAGCAAAAAGAATCGCTCAAGAATTACAAAATGGATGGTATGTTAACTTAGGGATTGGTATCCCTACATTGGTCGCCAATTATGTCCCAAAAGGTATTGAAGTAGAATTCCAATCAGAAAATGGTATTTTAGGCATGGGAGCTTTTCCATTTGATGGAGAAGAAGATGCTGATCTAATAAATGCAGGAAAGCAAACCGTAACATTAAATAAAGGAGCAGTTATCTTTGATTCTGCCACCTCTTTTGCAATGATTAGAGGTCAACATGTTCAACTAACAGTTTTAGGCGCTATGGAGGTATCTCAAAATGGAGACATTGCTAACTGGAAAATCCCGGGAAGAATGGTTAAAGGTATGGGAGGAGCAATGGACTTGGTAGCTTCAGCACAAAATATTATTGTAGCTATGATGCACTCTAATAAAAGAGGTGAATCTAAACTATTAAAAACATGCTCATTGCCACTCACCGGAGTTGGTTGTGTTACAAAAGTAATCACAAACTTAGCTATGTTAGAAATCAAAGACAATACATTTCATTTAATTGAAAGAGCACCAGGCGTAAGCGTTGAAGAGATAAAAAACGCGACAGAAGGTACCTTAGTAATACCTGAAAATGTACCTGAAATGAAAATTGATTAAAAATTATTTGTTAGCAAGTAAGTAATTAAAAAATAATATATATCTTTGCACTCCTATTTTAGGTAAACATTATGAATGACGAATATATAATTAGATTTTCAAGTCTAAAAGACGGACTTCATGAATTTGACTACACTATAGGCAAAGAGTTCTTTAAACATATTGATTATTCAGAAGTAAAGAATGCAGAATTAGAAGTTAATCTCTTTTTAGAGAAAACAGCTACTATGATGATTCTTAATTTTGGAATTACAGGTCAAGTTGAGGTTATGTGTGACATGTGCACAGACGATTTCAACATTGAAATAGAAACATTTGATGAGTTAATTTATAGATTTGGAAATGAGGATTTAGGTGACGAAAAAGTTATTGTTATCTACCCCAATGAATTTGAAATAGATATAACACATCCAATATATGAATTTATATCATTAGCTATACCTTCAAGACGCGTTCATGAAGATAAGAATGACTGTAATAAAGATATGTTAAAAGATATTAGTAATTATTTACTAGTGGAAGATTCACAATCAGAAACTGTAGATGACATTGAAGAAAGTACAGAAATTGACCCAAGATGGTCAGCATTAAATAAATTAAAGAATAAATAAAAATAAGATAAAATGGCACATCCAAAAAGAAAAATCTCGAAACAGAGAAGAGACAAAAGAAGAACTCATGTTAAAGCTGTAGCTGATAACATTTCTACATGTCCAACAACAGGACAGCCTCACTTATTCCATAGAGCTTTCTGGTATGAAGGAAAACTTTATTATAAAGGAAAAGTTGTTGCAGAGAAAGAAGTTGCAATCTAAATAAATTTGAATTTCATTATTCAATTGGCATGCTATTCAATTAGCATGCTTTTTTTGTATGGTCATAATTCAACATCAGAACATTTGATTTTCTCATCAATAAAATTTAAATAAACAGATTAATTGAGTATTTTACAAGAGAATTTCTAAATAAAAAAGCACTCGTAACAAGCTTAAAAACACTGTTTTCAAACCGAAAACCTATTTTTTCGCTTAAAAAAGATAATTTTTTACCTTTTTTAATGATTTTTTAATACTTTTACCCCCTACTTATAAAAGTGAGTTTCAATTTTTATGAATCAAACTTTTTAAACCAAAACAAAATGAGTAAAATAACTGCTTCCATAACATCTGTACATGGTTACGTACCTGAAAAAAGGTTAACCAATGCTGATTTAGAAAAATTAGTTGACACAAATGACGAATGGATTGTTTCTAGAACTGGAATAAAAGAAAGAAGAATTGCAGCTGAAGGTGAAGCTCTTTCAGATTTTGGTGTGAAAATCGTTGAAGGAATTTGCAAAAAGAGAGGTATATCTCCTGAAGAATTAGACATGATAATTGTCGGAACGATTACAGGTGATTACAGATTCCCTAGTACATCAAATGTTATATGCGATAAAGTTGGCGCTAAAAACGCTTGGGGATATGATGTTAGTGCTGCCTGTTCAGGATTTTTATACGCTTTAGATTCAGGAAAACAATATATTGAAAACGGAACATGTAAAAAAATTATCGTTATTGGAGCTGACCATATGTCAAGCATCTTAAATTATGAAGACCGAGCTACCTGTATCATTTTCGGTGATGGTGGTGGTGGTGTTTTACTAGAACCTGATACTGAAGGATACGGAATTCAAGATTCCATTTTAAAAGCTGACGGCTCTGGAAGACATTATTTATTACAAGCGATTGGAGGTTCGGCTGAACCGGTTACAAAAGAAAACGCATGTACCCCAGGTATGTATGTACATCAAGAAGGTCAAACTGTATTTAAGAATGCAGTAAGAAACATGGCTGATGTATCTGCAGAAATCATGGAGAAAAACGAACTATCAAGTGATGACATTAACTGGTTAGTACCTCATCAAGCAAATTTAAGAATTATTGATGCTACTGCCAGAAGAATGGGACTTGATAAAGATAAAGTAATGATCAATATCGAAAAGTTTGGTAATACAACTGCCGGTACCATTCCATTATGTTTATGGGAATGGGAGAACAAATTAAAAAAAGGAGACAATGTAGTCTTAGCCGCATTTGGTGGTGGTTTCACATGGGGAGCTATCTACTTAAAATGGGCATATACAGCAAAATAAAACCAAAATTAAATAATAAACTATAACATTATGGATTTAAAAGAAATTCAAAACTTAATCAAATTTGTATCAAAATCTGGTGTAAGTGAAGTTAGTATGGAAGAAGGTGAATTTAAAATCACTATTAAAACAGAAACTAACGCAGGAAACCTTGTAGTACAACAGCCAATGGCAATACCAATGCAGCAAGCAGCTCCAATTGCTGCTCCAATTGCAGCACCTATTGCAGAAACTGCTGCTCCAGTTGCAACTCCAGCAGCAGAGGAAAACTCAAATTACATCACAATTAAATCCCCAATGATTGGCACATTCTACAGAAGACCATCTCCGGATAAAGATTTATTTGTAAATGTTGGTGACACAATTGCAAATGGTGATGTTATTTGTATTGTTGAAGCAATGAAATTATTTAACGAAATCGAAGCTGAAGTTTCTGGTAAAATCGTTAAAATATTAGTTGATGATATGTCTCCTATAGAGTATGATCAACCTTTATTCTTAGTTGACCCATCTTAATAAAACCACAATTTCCAATCTCTTTTAAAAGGGAAATAGATTTATTAATTGAATTTAAAAAATTGAAGAAATTATGTTTAAAAAAATATTAATTGCAAATCGTGGGGAAATTGCTCTACGTACTATTAGAACATGTAAAGAAATGGGAATCAAAACTGTTGCGGTGTACTCTACAGCAGATAAAGAATCTTTACACGTAAGATTTGCTGATGAAGCAGTTTGTATTGGTCCCCCAGCTTCAGCAGAATCATATTTAGATATGTCTAGAGTAATTGCTGCGGCGGAAATCACAAATGCTGATGCTATTCACCCAGGTTATGGTTTTTTATCGGAAAATGCCAAATTTTCAAGAATTTGTGAAGAGCACGACATTAAATTTATTGGCGCATCTCCAGAAATGATTGATGGAATGGGAGATAAAGCTTCTGCTAAAGCGACTATGATAGCTGCAGGTGTACCATGTATCCCCGGATCAAAAGGACTTTTAAAGGATTTAGCTGACGCTAAGAAACAAGCCTTAAAAGTAAAATACCCTGTTATGATTAAAGCTACTGCCGGTGGTGGTGGTAAAGGAATGAGAGTTGTATGGTCAGAAGATGAAATGGAAGACCACTGGAATTCTGCTCGTCAAGAATCAAAAGCTGCTTTTGGAAATGATGGTATGTATATGGAAAAGTTCATTGAAGAGCCTAGACATATTGAAATACAAATTGCCGGAGATAAATTTGGTAATGCTTGTCATTTATCAGAAAGAGACTGTTCTATTCAAAGACGTCATCAAAAATTGGTAGAAGAAACACCTTCTCCATTTATGACTGATGATTTACGAAAAAGAATGGGAGCAGCTTCAGTTTTAGCCGCTAAAGCTGTAAATTATGAAGGTGTAGGTACAGTTGAATATCTTGTAGACAAAAACCGTGATTTCTATTTCATGGAAATGAACACTAGAATTCAAGTTGAACACACAATTACTGAAGAGGTAATTAACTATGATTTAATTAAAGAACAAATTAAGTTAGCAGCGGGACATAAGATTGAACAAGAAGCATACTTCCCTACGTTACATGCTATACAATGTCGAATTAACGCAGAAGATCCACATAATGGATTTAGACCATCTCCAGGAAAAATCACAGATTATTATCAACCAGGAGGTCACGGTGTGAGAATTGACACTCATGTATATGCAGGTTATACCATTAACCCATATTATGATTCTATGATTTCAAAGTTAATTACTGTAGCTCAAACTAGAGAAGAAGCTATTCTAAAAATGGAAAGAGCATTGGAAGAGTATTATATTGAAGGGATTAAAACAACTATCCCTTTTCATAAACAGCTAATGAAAGATGAACAATTTAGATCTGGGAATTTCACTACAAGTTTTATGGAAACTTTTGAAATGAAATAATTAAAAATAAAGCGAAAAAAAAGCACTGACATTAGTTAGTGCTTTTTTTTATGAAAAAAAATTAGTAACTTTTTGAAACTTTATTTGTTATAACAAGTATCACTTATAAATAATGTTAAAAACTTACTTCACATACCTTCTACTAACTCTTTCCATATTCACATATGGACAAGATGTTCACTTTTCACAAACAGACAGAGCCAATCACCAAATAAATCCTGCATTTATTGGCTGCTACAATGGTGATATAAAAGTAGAGATTAATTGGAAAGATCAATGGAGATCAATTAATAGCGCCTTTAGAACTTATGGCTCAGCCTTTGAGTATTCATTTGGAAAAGGTAGTTATAAACCAAAAAAAGTATTTTTTGCAGCAGGTTTACACGTATTTAGAGATGTTACAGGGGAAGTTGAATTGGGAAACACAAATATTGGCGGTACCTTTTCGACTTTAGTAAAAATCAGTAAATCATCTAGACTCGTTTTAGGATTACAAGCAGACTACAATAGAGTCGGAATTAATACATCTAACATGCAATGGGGAAACCAATACTCGGGTCTAAACTTTGATCCTAGTTTATCAAATGGTGAGGGTATTGATTTTGTACCATTTGGTTATGAAGATTTTTCATTTGGTCTGGCCTATTGGTATCACAATAAAAACAGAACTTTCCAAGGTTTAAGTCCTAAAAACGCTAAGATAGGACTATCTGTATATCATATAAACCAACCTGAAACAAATTACTCTTTAATAGATTCAAGATTACCAATGAGGTTTGTATTCCATGCAGACGCCATGTTTACAATTCATAGCAACTTGTTTTTTCAACCAAATGTGAATTTTTTATTTCAAAATAACCAACATGAAATATTAGTTGGTGGATTAATTAAACACACATTAAAAAATGGTTCTAGTATAACAGGATTTAAAAATGAATGGTTTCTATCCGGCGGTTTAGATGTTCGTATTACTAACGTCCTAGATGCTTTTGTTCCAAAAATATACATTGGCGCTGAAAATCTATCATTAGGACTATCATATGATATAAACGTATCCAGACTTAGAACCTACTCCAATTACAGAGGCGGTTTTGAATTTAGTATAAGGTTTATTAATCCAGATAACTTCTATCATAAAAATCCAACCAAACGAGTTAGATCAATATAAAAAAATATTATTATATTTGTATCTTAAAATTAAAATTAATGAAAAGCTATACACAACCTTTAATAATACTATTTCTAACATTATTACTAACGGCTTGTGATCAAACTGGAAATATAGCCGAAAGTGATAACTCTAATGTTGAAACTTTACAAAAGGTAGAGGGAGGACGATTTAATGGCGGAATTCTGAGAACTAATTCTATAAGTAAAGTTACTAGTTTATTCCCTGCATCAGCTACTGATGTTTATTCACAACATGTAAATAGCCAATTATTTGAAGGACTTTTTAAATTTAATCAGAAAACGTTGCAAATAGAACCTTGCTTAGCAGAAAGTTATTCAGTTAACTCGACTAATACTATTTATACTTTTAAAATTAGAGAGAATGTAAAATTTCATAACAATGAATGTTTTAAAAAAGGAATTGGAAGAACAGTTAATGCTACTGATTTTAAAAACGTCATAACCTTCCTTTGTTCGAATGATACGTTAAACAAATCTGGATACCTAATAAAAGACTACATAAAAGGTGCTGAAGCTTTTTTTAATAATGAGACAGACGAATTAGACGGAGTTAGAGTACTTGACGAACACACGTTAGAACTTGAACTAAATGAACCATTTTCTGGAATATTAAGTATATTAGCGCTTACACAAACTGCTGCTTATCCAATTGAGGCAATCAATATGTACAAATCTGATATTGAAAATAACCCAATTGGTTCTGGAGCATATCAATTAGAATCAAAATCGGACCAAATTGTATTGGTTAAAAATGAATCTTATTGGAAAAAAGATGAGTATGGTAATCAACTTCCATATATCTCACAAATCACAATTGATTTTGAAGACAATAAAACAAAAGAATTAGCCAGATTTAATGCTGGTGAAATTGATTTTATTTGGGGAGTACCAGTAGAAGAGATTCCTAATGTTATGGGGACATTAGACGAAGCTAAACAAGGATTAAATAGAGAATTTGTATTACAATCAATCAACAGTTTACAAATTCAATATTACGGTTTCAATCTTAGTAAAGAAATTTTCAGTAAAAAGGAAATAAGACAAGCCTTAAACTATGCCGTCAACAAAGATTCATTAGTTAACCATATTTTACAAGGAGAAGGAAGTCCGGCCAATAAGGGTATTATTCCTAACATGCAAAACTACCATAACAATGCAATAAAAGGATATAAATTTAACCCCTCAAAAGCTAAACAATTACTTAGCGCTGCAGGATACCCAAACGGAAAAGACTTTCCAACTATTGAATTAACTTACAATAAAAATGGTCAAATTCATTTAATACTAGCTCAAAATTTAAAAAAACAACTAAAAAATATTTTAAATATTGACGTTAAAATTACCCCTACTGACCCTCAAGTGATCAATAACTCAAGAGAAAAAGGAGAATTAAGTATATGGGGATATGGTTGGATAGCTGATTATCCAGACCCTTCAAACTTTATTTCTAAATTTCACAGTAAATACATAATAGAAGGACAAGAAGCATCTTTTAACAATGCTAAGTACGCGAACAAAGCGTTTGACAATTACTTAAACAAAGCAATGTATGAAACTGACAACGAAAAAAGAATGCAGTATTACTTAAAAGCTGAACAACTACTGGTTGATGACGCTGTATTTATCCCTTTATATTACGCCTCTGAAATTAGACTAATAGACCCTCAACTTAAAAACTTTCCTATTAACGAATTAGAATTCAGAGACTACTCTGTTAGTTACTTTATTCCTAAAGTTAAAGGGAAAAAAGTAAGAGTTTACGACAATTTGTAAGATGACTCATCAGTCAATATACATTTTTGATGCAGGAGGAACTAAAACAGATGTTTTAATCTATTCTAACGGTCAATCAGAAACCATAACGCTTAGTGGCTACAACCCTAACAGACTTGATACATACTTTAATCGAGAAGTGATTAAGTTAGATATTCCTGATAATGCCCAAATTTTTTTTTACGGTAGCGGAATAAACAACCAATTAGCCATTAAACAAGTTAAAAATTTATTTAGAACTTCTGAAGTTACTGTTGAAGGAGACATTTTAGGAGCTGCTAGGGCATGCTTAAAAAAAACCAAAGGTATTGTTTGCATCATGGGAACTGGTGGAAATACAGCTTACTATGATGGGGAATCAATCCTTCAAAAAAATGGTGGCTACGGCTATTTAATTGATGATTATGGTGGAGCTTTGGAACTTTCAAAACTTGTCGTTTCTAACTGGTTAAATCAAAACTATTCAAGCGAAACATCTCAAGCCATTGCTGATTATTTTGAAATATCAGCCGAAGAATTTATTCCACTTTTCTATCAAAATAAAAACTTACATGCCTTAGCTGGAGTATGTACTATATTAAATGAACTTTCAAAAACCGATCAGGTATTAAATGAAACGTTACATAATTACTTTAAAGAATTTGTTTCCAGACACGTATTACCACTTTGTAAGAAAACAGATCAATACACAGTTAGTCTCGTTGGCTCAATAGCTGTTCATTTCAATCAACACATTAAAAAAAGTATGTCTGATAATGGCATCACTATAGCAAAGTCCATCAAGAAGCCAATCCTTGAACTTCTTGATTTTCATTTAAATTAAAACTTTACGTCTTTGATAATAGCTAGTTAGTCTAAAAAAAAAAACTTTTTTTATTGAATTTTTTTTCCTATTGAATTTTTTTTCCCATATTGTAGGTAACTAAAGATCTATGGAAGCATTAAGAATTCAAGAAACACATAAAACTCCAGAAGTTTTGTTTGATCCTAAAAATGAAGTATTTGAAATCAAAGGGAAATCTATTCCTGATGATGCAGAGATATTTTTTGAAGGAATATTGAATTGGATTGAAGATTATGTATCAAATCCTAATGAAAATACCATAATTAAAATTGACTTAGAATACTTCAATATATCATCTTCAAAACGAATTTTGTTCCTATTTTACAAATTGAATGAATTAAAAGAAAAAGGTAAAAACGTAAAAATCATTTGGCACTATAATGAAGAAGATGAGGATATGTTTGAAGTTGGTCAAGATTATGCATTCATGGTAAAAATTCCTTTTGATTTTGTTAGCTACACAAGCATTAGTAGCAATTGATTGTTAATTATCATTAATTTTATTCATTAAAATCACCCAAACTTTATTATTATTAAAATTAAGTTATTAGTTTTGTTAAAAAATTAATAACACACGAACTTTTACTTTAAAAAATGGTTAAAATATCTCTTACTCTAAGCGCCTTTTTATTATTATTAACTGCTACAAGTTGTTCTGATAATTCAAGTAATACTGAAGATACAGTAGATAATACAATAACACCTGAAGTTGTAATTGATAATTCTATAGAGAAAAATATTGAAGCCACAGGTAAAATGGGATTTTTCAATCTTGATTCATTAAATTCAAAACTTTCTTTATTCAAAGAAATTGAAACTGAAATTCAAGCATCTGCCAAAAAAGCAGAGCAAAAAATGAAAAACAAACAAGCTGAAATTAATAATTGGGAAAAAAAATGGTCTAGTAAAGGTCAATTATTAAGTAGTGAGCAAGAAAAGTACATGCAAGAAGCACAACAAATGCAACAAAAAGCTGCCATGTTCGAACAAAACGTTCAAATGCAAATGCAACAAGAACAAGCGCAATTGATGGAGACTTATGCTTTAAGACTATCTGGATTTACTAAAGATTATGCTCAAAACAATGGCTATGATGCTATTCAAGCTTACCAATTTGGACAAAGCTTATGGTACTATAATCCTGCACTTGACATTACTAATGATTTAGCTAAAATCATGAATGCTGATTACAATTCGTCTACAACTGTTGATTCTGAAGAACAATAAACTGTGCAAATAGCTAAAAAAACTAAAGAATCTAATATCGCAGAACATGTTATTTACATGTTTCAAATTGAAGATTTAATCCGTGCTAATAATTTAGATATCAATGTTATTGTTGATACTATCCTAGCCCCTCAAATAAAAGATGAAGTCTTATTAGGTCAATATACTAATTGGTATAAGGAATTAATAAAGCGAATGAAAATTGAGGGCAAGAAAGAAAAAGGACATCTTACAGAAATTGATGAAATATTAATGGAACTTTTAATGCTTCATGATACATTAATAAATGTAGTTGACAATAAAAAATACAAGATTGTCTTTGAAAAGGCTTTACCATCATTGAAAGACTTTCAACAAAAATCTAATCACTCAAATATAAATCTAATTGAAGTTGGATTTAACGCTTTGTATAGTAAAGTTATCTTAAGCCTTAAAGGTCAAAAATTCACAGAATCTACTGAAACAGCATTCAAATCAATAGCTGAACTTATTGGTACACTAGCAGCCTACTATCATAAGATGAAAACTGGTGACATGGATTTTTCTAAATAGGCTACTAAAGCTAATAGCTACTTTACCCCTTTCTTCCAATCGAACTACCCTTCTTTCGACAGGTCATAACAACTAATTCATTTTATCACTAATTAAACGTATTCATTCAACCTAAATTAAGTCGCTAAACGTTTTAAAACTTGAAGTGGGCTTATTCCTTACAATAAACTTTTTTAACTGCTTAAGCGCAAAATACGTTGAAGCTTTTGGGTGACCGATAATAACCGTTTCATTCCAACCTCTTTGTATATTTTGCTTTACTATTCTGTTTAACTTAGTCACAAAATAACCATCCACGGAAGCCGACAAGGTCATTCCTTTAGTTAACATTTCTTTTCTCATACCTATAGACGGAATTGGATTTCCGTTACCAATAGATTTATGTAGTTTAGGTTGTAATCTACCTAAAATGAAAAGTCTCCAGAAAAACCAATTTGAATACCTATTATTAGATATTGGATACTCTATAAATTCACCATTTACATCTTCTTTACATAAATCAGTTGAGAAGTTCCATTTGTCTTTGTTAGGCGTTTTCTCAAAATCATAGTAGTAAGCTCCTTTCACATTTTTGCCGCCTGGAAAAACAGTAGAATCAATTTTTAAACCAGCTTTTGAAAAAGCTTTATTTATTTTAGAAAAGGGTTGTAAACACCACCCCCCTGCCCTATAGCTTATAACAGGTTTTTTGGTGATATTCTCTAAATATAATTTGTACTCAAGAACTATACGCTCAATTTCTACTTCTGAAAAGTCCACCAATTTATATCGGTCAACATTCATATCCCACCCCTTTTCCGTATAAATACAATCTTCCCAATGTGGGTGTATATGTAATTGACAATCATGCCCATCCTCAACTAAACCTTTGACTTGATTAACTACTAAATCATAATCAGATTTTGCTTGTACAAAAGAGTCTTTATATTCCTCAAGACGAATTAAATACCCAACATCAACAAAAAAAACCATTTTAACATTCGTTTCTTTTGCAATTCTACGAATTTGTTCTGTTGGTTCGATAATACATTTTTCAGCTGAACCGGTTGGACTGCCAAAAAAAATCTCATAATCGTATGTGATGTATATATTCAATTTACTTTTTTGTCCACAGTTCAATTAATTCTTCAGCACTCATAAAGTTTTGATCTAATCTAGCTTGTGCACTTGATATGAATTCAGAATTTGGATAGCTTTCAATAAATTCTAAATAATATTTCCTAGCCAACACAGTGTCTCTCAATTCAAAATCTAAATAATGAGCTCTATTATACATTGCTGATTCAATCTTACTGTACTCAGGATAAGTAGATATGATTTTCTCTATATACACTACAGCTGTAGAATTTTGTCCTAAATGATGAGAGAAATCAGATGCTTTTAACAAATAATCAGCAGATTTTTCATCAGAAGGAAAATGAATAGAATAATCAGAAAACATAGTAATAGCCAATTGTAAATCTTTCTTTTCTGGCATTTCAGTATCAATACTTGCTTCTACTTTTGCTAAATCAGCCATGAATCGGGCAGTATCCAATCCTCCAATAACTTCTTCTTGTACTTCATTTGTCTTATTTTCTGTTTCACACGACACAATTGACACTAACGAAAACAAAACTAATACTCCTAATATATTCTTCATATTTATTACTTTTTACGCCCTTTTTGTAAAGGGAATTTCATTCTATAAGGCACTTCAATATCTCCTTTAGAAATATTTACCAATTTCTTTTTCAGCATTCGTTTTTTCAAAGGCGATAAATAATCCGTAAATAGTACACCTTCCACATGATCATATTCATGCTGGATAATCCTTGCTGCATACCCGCTATATTCTTCCTCTTTAAAATCCCAATTTTCATCATAATACGAGATTTTAATGTTTGGCTTACGCATCACATCTTCTCTTATTTTTGGAATAGATAGACACCCTTCTGCAAAAGGCCATTCTTCTCCACTTTCTTCCTCAATAATTGGATTAATAAATACTTTTTTGAAACCATCTAAACCTTCTGCCATTGGATCAGGCTCCTCACCTTCTTCCACCTCTGCAAACGGAGATGCATCCACAATAAATAATCTGATCGATTTATTAATTTGAGGCGCAGCTAATCCTACCCCACTAGCTTCATACATTGTTTCAAACATATTTTCCAACAATTTGTCTAAGTCTTTGTAATTCTCATCAATCTCTTCTCCAACTTTTTTCAAAATTGGTGTTCCGTAAGCTACTACTGGTAAAATCATTTTAATATTTATTTTATACAAAAATAAACTAATTACTTAAATTAAGTATGATTTTTAATGAGAAAGGTCAGTTTTTTCTATTAA
>Ga0209396_1002544_pt1 | contig 19039 bp, 16 predicted proteins | sample GOMGulsemesocosm_6_FD_184638 | JGI IMG/M metagenome (GOLD analysis project Ga0209396, IMG submission 184638) | Methane-oxidizing microbial communities from mesocosms in the Gulf of Mexico - GOM8C Gulf of Mexico (SPAdes) (version 2) | ecosystem: Environmental > Aquatic > Marine > Cold seeps...
AATTGGCTTTATATTCAGAAGACGTTTTAGGCTTTGTACAAGACACTCAAGACGAGCAATGGCAAAAATTCAGTGCGTTATATCCTAACGATACCGAGAAAAAGTTCTTAGAACGTGTGGCCACGCAGCTTAATAAAGCCGACCCTAATGCTGCCAATAAAGAAATGCGTACCTTTGGAACCCTAGGTGTGCTTAGGCATGAATTACGTGATCGCGGCACACGCTTTAGCTTGTGCCAGTTTAAGCCCGAGCATGACCTAAACCCAGATACCCTAGCCCGATACAAGCAGAACCGTTTACGCGTGGTGCCAGAGCTAGTTTACAGCCCTTGGGCCACCGAAGATGAATTGGCGGCCACAGGTGAAAAAGCCAAAGCCTGGCGCATTGATTTAGTCTTGTTTGTGAACGGTTTACCCGTTGCTACGCTTGAGCTAAAAAGCGAATTTAAGCAATCGGTACAAAATGCCTTAAAGCAGTATAAAACTACCCGCTTTGCCATCGACCCTGCCACTAAAAAGCCAGAGCCACTATTAACCTTTAAGCGCGGTGCCTTGGTGCACTTTGCGGTAAGCCAGTTTGAAGTACACATGGCCACCCGATTAGAAGGTAATGAAACCTTCTTTTTACCGTTTAACAAGGGTACTAAAGACGGAGGTGCCGGAAATGATACCCCTAGTGATGTGAATCAATACGCTACCGATTACCTTTGGAACCAAGTATTACTGCCAGATAACTTATTGAATATTCTTTCGCGTTTTGTGCATTTGCAAATAGAAGAGAAAGAAGATTGGGAAGGCCGTAAATACAGAAAAGAAACCCTAATATTTCCCCGTTACCATCAATGGGATGTGGTAACTAAATTAGTGGATGCCGCTAAAACCGAAGGGCCAGGGCAAAAGTATCTAATTCAACATAGTGCGGGTTCGGGTAAATCCAACTCCATTGCGTGGTCAGCCCATCAATTGTCGGCCATTCACCAGGAAGATGGCAGTAAGTTGTTTGATTCGGTGATTGTGGTTACCGACAGAACCGTTCTGGATGACCAGCTACAAGAGACTATTTCGCAGTTTACATCTGTTGAAGGCATGGTGGGGCGCATTAACCGTAACGAAGGTGATGGTTCTAAATCAGAGAAACTGGCCAGTGCGTTAGAAAACTCGCAGCCAATTATTATCGTCACCATTCAAACATTTCCTCATGTGTTAAAGGCCATTGAAAACAACTTAAGCCTAAAAGAACGTAACTATGTGGTCATCGCAGATGAAGCCCATAGCTCACAAACAGGCAGTACCGCCCGTCAGTTAAAAGAAGTATTGATGATTGATAGAGCCAAAGGTGAAGATGAAGAACTCACAACCGAAGATATATTAGATGCAGCAGTGGCTTCACGCCGTGCGTCTAGCAATTTAAGTTACCTAGCCTTTACCGCCACCCCTAAAACTAAAACATTAGAATTGTTTGGTCGCTTACCTAATCCAGATGAAGCCCCTTCTAAAACCAATAAGCCAGAGGCGTATCACGTTTACAGCATGCGCCAAGCCATTGAAGAAGGCTTTATATTGGATGTATTGAAAAACTACACCAATTATAAAGTGGCGTATAACCTAGCCATGAAGATAGAAGGCAGCGATCAAGAAGTTGAAAGCAAAAAAGCCAAGGTTAAGTTAAACCAGTGGGTGCGCCTACACGACTACAATATCAGCCAAAAAGTACAGGTAATTGTTGAACACTTTAAAGACAATGTAATGGGCTTACTGGGTGGGCAGGCTAAAGCCATGGTAGTGACCAGCTCACGTAAAGAGGCTGTGCGTTATAAGGTAGGGTTCGATAAATATATCGCCGAAAAAGGCTATAAGAAGATTGAAGCCATGGTGGCGTTTTCTGGTGAGGTTGAGTTCAGCGATAAAGACCCTGGTAGTGCCGGAATTATTGGTGAGAAGTTCACCGAGTCAAACATGAACCCTGGCCTGAAAGGCCGTGACATGCGCAAGGCGTTTGATAGCGACGATTATCAAGTGATGATAGTGGCCAACAAATTTCAAACAGGGTTCGACCAGCCCAAGTTATGCGCCATGTATGTGGATAAGAAGCTAGGTGGTGTGGAGTGCGTACAAACCTTATCTCGCTTAAACCGGACATTCCCAGGCAAGGCAGAGACAGGCACCTTTGTTTTAGACTTTTTCAACGAGCCGGATGAAATACTAGAGTCGTTCCAGCCTTATTATCAAACAGCTGAATTGGCCGATGTATCAGACCCTGATTTGGTATTTGATCTATCCGACAAACTTCGTGCAGCGGGTATATTCACATGGCGCGAGGTAGAGCAGTTTTGCGATGCGTTTTTTGTTAAGAGCAAGAGTAACGCCGCCATAGCCAATATTTGCAAACCAGCGGTAGAGCGTTGGACCATACGCTATAAATCCACCATGGATGCTTACAAGCAAGCCAAGGACATGTTTGAGCGCACCAAGAAGACAGGTGATGCTGTACTGATTGCCAATGCCGAGAATACCTTTAAAGAATGCAAGCAAGAAAAAGATGCACTAGAAATATTCAAAAAAGACCTAGGCACCTTTGTACGCTTTTATGAGTTTATGTCGCAGATCGTAGACTACGACGATAAAGACTTGGAAAAACTGAGTTTATACGCCCGTAATCTACGCCCTATGTTGCGTGAAGTAATAGTAGATGAAGAAGACATAGACCTAAACAGCGTGGTACTAAGCCATTACCGGTTGTCTAAGATACGCCAGCAAGATATTCAATTAAAAGAAGACGCGGCTGAATACCAGTTAGAGCCAGGTGATGCATTAGGCACGGCCAAAGCCAAAGACCCGAAAGAAGAGTTTTTATCGCAAATCATTACACGCCTTAATGAATTGTTTATAACTGATGAATTAACCGATGCCGATATGGTGAACTACGCCCACACCGTGAAAGACAAGGTAATGGAAAACAAATTGGTGATGCAACAGATTCTAGAGAATAGCGCAGAGCAAGCCATGCTAGGGGACTTCCCTAAAGCCATGGACGACGCGATTATGGATAGCAGTGATGCGCACCAGAATCAGATGATGCAGTTGCTGTCGGACCCAAGTAAGGCTGCCGGATTTGCTAGGTTAGTGTTTGAGATGATAGCAGGGCAGCAAAATGGAAAGTAAGTTTGAACTTTACCTGTCGGCTGTTAAGCAGGGGGATCTCGCAACAGTTAAGATATGGCTAGAAGATACAGATCTTGACATTAACCTGCTAACAGAAGACGGTCACAGTGGCTTTGAAACTGCCCTCGCTTGCGGCTTTAAAAATATAGCAGAATTAATTCTTAATGACGCTAAATTTGAAGTAAATATAACTTCAAACAACCCATTAAGGGCCGCTATTCAATATGGCTTTATCGATATGGCAATAACTCTATTGGATAGGGGGGCTAATCCAAATATTAGATTTGTTAATTCCAGTAGTGCCTTGTTGCTTGCTTTAGAGAATGATTACTATGATCTTGCTACAAAAATGGTGGAGTGTGGTGCTGAATTAAATATAAGGAACCCTAAAGGTTTAACGCCATTAATCTGGGCTTCACTGTCAGGATACAAAAGAACTGTCGAGTTTTTAATTGAGAATGGTGCTGATATCAATGTCACTACAAATGATGGCTGGAACGCCATAACGGGTGCCCTTTTCAAGGGCCAGGTAGACATCATTGACCTGCTAATGAAGCATGGCGCGGCTATATCGGAAAAGTATGCTGAGGCGGCATTGGTGTCATCTTATAAATCAGGTAATACAAAGATATTTAAAAACCTATTAGAGAAGGGTACAAATGTTAATGTGCTTGATGAAGATGGGCAGCCATTATTTATTATTGCAGTATATCGTGCAGATTATGACAATGTGGATTTATTGCTAAAACATGGGGCAAACCCGAATACAGTTTCTAAAGCTGGTGTACCTGCAATTTTATTTCCATCTAAAGTAGGTGACGATAAGTTGGTTACCCTCTTATTGGATATGGGGGCTGCGGTAGATTTAGCTGACAAGGTTAATAATACAGCGATAACGTTTGCGGCTAAACATAACAATGTTAGTACGGTTAAGTTATTACTAGAAAATGGTGCGAATATTAATCATCAGGGTGATGATAGTCACACCCCATTGATGTATGCGGCGAATAACGGTTGGTTAATTTTGGGTAAAACCCTTGCAAATTCCGGTGCGAACTCCTCTATAACTTATAAAGCTAATGCAGGAAACATTGGCGCGACGTATTTTGCTAAATCCTTTATTAATGAATATAAACGTACACGTGAAACCTTCTTAGCTCAATGGGAATATGATGAGTTCTGTAAGCTATTCGAGCTGTCTAGGTAGTGATTGTATGAATGCTAATAGTGTTTTTGAATCTGTTCGCCGCGGCTATAGCGAGTTAGAGGCCGCTAGTAATGCCGATATTATAGATTACTTCGCTGAGATTGATGAGAGCAGCATGGTAGGTCATGTGAGTAATATTAAAGGCATCTTATTTGAAAAGCTTTATGTAGAGCAGTTAGCAGAGCAAGGGATCGAAGCTTCAATATTTGAAGCGACTAATCACCCCGTTGTAGATGTCGCAATATATGATGATGGAGAAGTGGTTAACGAGCTGCAACTTAAAGCGACAGATAGCGTTAGTTATATTAATGATACAATAGAAAAACACCCAGATGTTGGGATAGTGGCTACAAGTGAAGTGGCTGATAGGATTGATAGCCCTATGGTAATTGATTCTGGTATTGAGGATGCTGCATTAGAAGAAGCTGTTATTTCAACCCTAGTCGAGAATACAGTCAATCCAGTCAGCCCAATTTCTGTTTTAGGGTGGTTGTTTGGTTTGCCGTTCTAGATAAATACGTAAGGGTCAGAGATGTCGAGAATAAAACCCAATTAAACCCAGTGGGTTCTTTTTTGGTTATCTGTAGGATAGGGGTCGAATTACCGACATTGATCGCGTCAGCGGCATTTCTTACAGAATAAGTTTGATCAATAAGCAGTTGTGCGGATTCTAGCGGAATGCTGGACTAAAAGATTGTCTTGTACGCTTGCTACATTGTGTCACCGAGTTGCTCTTGAGGTGATTATATCACTTCTAGTTAGGTGGCCACATTTACTATGTCACTACGAGGGCTTGTCTGGTCAATGGGGAGGAAATTAGAATTTATGTATGATTGTTGTATTTTAGTTTCTCTATGTTCGGGCCATAACTAACATTTATATTTTAAAAAATAGGTATATGCTATAAATTAAAGTTATAACTCTTAATTCAATACATGGATCGATATGAATAAGAAACCCCTATGGCTAGTTGGCGCTATATTACTACTCGGTTCCATTGTTTTTATTGGTGTTGACTATGGGACCACTGAAGTCCAACTCGACCCCCCTATTTTAGAGGATGGGTTGGTGAGCGCTATAGATCACTCCTCTACGTTATTCATAACAATAATTCTTTTATCGATAACCTGCCTAATTTCAATAGCAATAACCTTTTATTTGTATCGGTGGCGTCGAATCTTAATTTCACAGCCTAATACACTTGTTCCTGAAGAGTGGGGTCAATACCTTAAGAGTGTTGGGGATGGCTTAGGGGTGCTTAACTCCTCCACAGAAAAGAATCTGCAGGGATTAATTAACTCCAATACAGATCTATCTTCTCGAATTTCTAATATGACCAGTACTTATATGGATTTACAGACTGTACTGGATGAAAAGGATAAAGAAATTAAGCGATTAAAGGATGGTTATGACGCTGATATTTTTCGTAAATATATCGCGCGATTCGCTCGGGTGGAGCAAACACTCTCAGATATGATTAGTGAAGACCCAGAAAGCTCAAACCTAGTTTCGCTAGAAAGGCTATTTGAGGATGCGTTCGCCGAATGTGGCGTTGAAAAATATCAACCCGAAATTGGTTCGGACTACAGGACAGCCAAGTGCGTATCGGATAAGCCCAAAGTGGAAATTACATCAGACCCTACATTAGAATTTAAAATTTCTGAAATCATTGAAGCCGGGTATGAACTAATTTCTGGTATGAAGTCAATAACCATCATCCCCTCAAAAGTTAAAATATATAAGTTAGATAAGGAAGTTCAATGAGTGCATTTATCGGAATCGATTTAGGTACCACTTATTCGGCTGTAGCCACAATCGATCAATCAGGTCGCCCGGTTATTGTACATAATAGTGATGGCAGCAATATAACACCATCATGTGTGGCTGAATCTTCCCCGGGTGTGTTTGATGTTGGCGAAGAGGCTAGAAGAACTTGGGGGCTGGCTCCAGAAAAGGCAGCTGCTCGGTTTAAGCGTGAAATGGGTACCAGTACTAAGTTCACAGTTGAAGGTAATTCATTAACCCCAACAGAGTTAAGCGCACTTGTATTAAAAAAATTAGTTAAAGATGCTAAAATACAAATAGGGGAAATTGGTGAAGCCGTTGTGACGATTCCGGCCAACTTCTCTAATGAGGCAAGGGAAGCGACTATGTCGGCTGCAAAATCGGCCGGATTAAATGTAAAGTATATAATTAATGAGCCGACTGCTGCAGCCTTGTATTACGCCTTCAAAAGCGGTGAGGATCTACACGGAAATTATGCAGTTTTCGATATGGGTGGAGGTACGTTTGATATCTCTATCATAAAAGTAGATGGACAGAATGTTGATGTTCTGGCTTCAAATGGTGTTGCCAAACTAGGTGGCGATGATTTTGATAAGGCAGTACGAGATATCGTCAGTAAAAAATATACGGAGCTCACTGATGAGCAGCTTGATGAAGATGATTTCACCCTAAATGAAGCTGAAGAGGAGAAGAAGTCCTTATCAAAAAGAACATCTGTTACTGTTAGGGTAAATAAAAAGTTAATCGAGATAACACGATTTGAGTTCGAAGAAGCCATATCGACAATGATTGCGCAGGCGGAAATGCTATGCGAATCAACAATTGAAGAAGCGGGCTTGTCTCCGTCTGAAATAAAATCAGTATTACTTGCAGGAGGGAGTACTCGTTTGCCCGTGGTGCAAGACTGTATTAAAAGAGTATTTAAGCAAGAGCCAATATCCAGTGTTAACGTTGATGAGGTGGTTGCCTTGGGTGCGGCTTTATATGCCGCTTATAAAGGAGATAGGAGTAATCTATCCGAAGCACAAAAGAACTCAATAAGTAAGATAAATGTAAGTGAAAGTACATCTAAATGCTTTGGGACAATATCTTTAGGTCACGATGAAAACCGGGATACCCATGCACTTCAAAATTCGATATTGATAAGTAAGGGAGAAAAAATACCCTGTTCAGTAACTGAGTCCTTTTACACTATGATAGATGGTCAGACAAAAGTAGCCTGCAGACTTACGGAATCAACCTCACCTGAAACAGACCCAAGATTCGTAAAAATTATTTGGGAAGGGGCTTTAGAGTTGCCAGAAGGTCGTGCAGAGGGGCAAGAAATCAAGGTAACGTTCTCCTATGACCAAAACCAAATGATGAAGTGTTCATTTGTTGATGTGGCAACAGGAAGGGAAACCAATGTTGATATGGCCATGGCTGCAGCAAGTAGTGGAAAAGAAAATTCAATTGAAAAGTTCATGGTGGAATAAATGGAAGGGTTTGGTTTACTAATATTAGTTTTTATTGGCTGGGCGGTTTTTCAGTGGGCTCTAAGTGCTGGAGCTAAAACTGTCGCAGCGGCAGGGAAATCTGTGATGGGGAAGGGGTCTTTCTCCGAAAATATGGAACTCGAGTTCAAAGGAATGGGGCCCTTAGAAATACGTATTAAAGATACTTATTTAAATGAAGATGGAACTGGGCCTGAAGTTAAAGAGATTGAAGTTAAAGGTATATTTCCAGTCCATGAAAAGAAAAACATTGGATTTATAACTTCTGTTTTTGATGTTGTTGATGGAGAACTTGAACCTGTTTTATCTGTATTGGATCAGTTTCAGGAGCCTGAGAGTGTTGTATATCAGCACCAATGTGGAGTTGGAGAGGTTGAGCCTAATCTAGGCTTTGCCCGGTGGGTTCGAATTGGAGTAGTGATACCGGATATTATTGAGCCTGCATATAGTGGAAGGAGACAACTAAAAGCAGTAGTTAGAATGGTCGATATGGATAACTTACCTACGATTAACAATGGGTTTTGTGGCCGTGGCGATACTAGGTTGATTTGGACTAAGGCATTGGAATTTAGCCATTTCTTTAATGATAAAGGTTATATGGAGGTCTCGGAACATCGCGATGAGGCGACTGGGCTGGCACTTAAGATCGGCATGGCGGTTGCCATGGCAGACGGCTCATTGGATGACGAAGAAGGAAATATACTGAAACAATGGATAATTAAGTCTATTTCGCCATTTTCAGATGAAAAAAGAGAGAATCTTAAAAGCTTATATAACAATATATTGAAAGAATCATATGGACAATCTTTAGCAGGCTCCCTGAAATTGTCTGAGCTAACGAGTAGGCTTAACGAAATTGGTGATAAATCCACGAGATATGAAACGCTAGAACTATGTTTTGATGTAATGGCCGCTGATGGAGTTGCAGACGATAACGAAATGAAGATGATCAAAGTTGTCGCAGAGTCCTTGAATCTAGATATGAGTCAAGTTGAGAAGTTAAGAGACCAAAAAATTATTGGTCTGGATACCAGCATAAATACTCAATCTAGTATCGAGGCTATATTAGGAATAGATTCTGGGTGGTCTACGGAAGAAATAAACCGGTATTTACGGACTGAATTCCAAAAATGGAATAATCGCTTAAACGTTTTAGATGACGATGCTGAAAAAGAAAATGTACAAAAGATGCTTAACCTAATAGCCGAAGCTAGAAAAAAATATGCAGCCTCATAATGGACTAAAGTCTGCAAAAGATTTTGCAGATAGCATTCGCTATTCAGGCGATTGTATTGAGGGCATAAGGCCGGTTGATTATCGAGCTGAAGAAAGCTATGGCTTGATGAAAAATCATTTTTATGCAAATGAATTGCTTATATCAGAAAGTGTCACACCGACTCTTTACCAAGCTATAAGTAGGGTGCTTAAACGGCTAAGTATACAATCTGAATCTGTATCGGCATTCGTATATGCGTCATCTGAAATCAATGCGCATTGCTTACTTTCTTCAAGTAGTGAATGTATTTTACGGTTTTCTTCTGGTCTTATTGAGTTATTAAGTGAGAATGAATTAGAGTTTATAGTAGCTCATGAATTGGGACATTTTTTGTTTGAGCATGTAGGCGATTCCAGATCAAATAGTGAAGTGGATATAGAGGGCGTAATTCAACTTAGAGCCCAAGAAATATCAGCAGACAGAATAGGCCTTGTGGGTTGTGAATCACTTGATATTGCCATTAAGGCAATATTAAAGACAGTTTCTGGTTTATCCGATCAATATTTAAGGTTTGATATATCTAAATTTGTATCTCAGCTGCAAGAGATTGCCGGTGAAGATACACTAAGTGTAGAGTTTTCCCATCCTTCAATGCTAGTTAGATGTCGAGCATTGCTATGGTTTTCAATGAGCCATGTCTATCTAGATGTTAATGACTACAATAGTAACGACTTGAAAACACTGGATGAGAGAGTCAAGGTAGATATGGATCGTTATGTGGATTCTTCATCCCGGAAATTAATAGAGTTTGCAAAATTTGAAACTGCAATGTGGATGGCAGCTTACAGCATTATTCAAAAGGATAAATTTACTAAAGATGATCAATCAAAATTTGAAACGGCTTTCGGAAAGAAATCGCTGATTAGTTTAATACAGTTAGTTTCAGAGTTAGATAAACGAGAGTCTGACGACTTTATTTTTAGTCAACTTACGACTGCTCGAAAAAACTTAGAAGGGATGATTCCTGCAACATTTAACAAAGAGATATCCAAATTACAGTGGAGTTGAATTAGTTTGGATTTATGTGTGGTGGCGAGACTGTAGCTAAATCGGTGTGACTGCCTATCCTTAGCCATTGCTGGCTTTATGATAGGCAGTCACACAGAATTAGCTACAGCCTCTTATGATCGGCAGTTACACCAATTTAGCTACGGTCTCAACTTTTTTATGGTGAGTATCAGAACTAGTTTGAGCTACTACAACTGAGTAGCTCAAGTTTCACACAAATACCACGCTTTCAAGAGCCGTACCTAGCTTTTGATACTCATCAACTTCAACTGCAATATATTGATTTTTAAAGTAAGTCCCGCGGTCTATTACACCTAATTTTTCCCATGCTTCTATCGTTTTCTCTCCAATATTTAAATCATTTAGATGTGCCACATAGAATCTACATTTCTTGCGCTCATACCCAGAAGTGAAATGACGACCTTTGTAATAGAAGGCTATTTGTGTCTTTTTGATAGAAACGTCTTCTACTCGATTGTAGGTGACTAGTTCCTCAGCAATTTCAATCAGTTCTGGCTTTAATATATTTCCGCCTGAATCGAATGCTGACTTCAATATATCAAATCCGTTTCTTGTTTCAGCGATCTCGTTGCTTGGGCTTCGAGCGCTAGCTGTTTTGGCTCTTTTTAGTTTGGCTAGATTATTTACGCATGCCTCCACTAAAGCCTCATCCCCACCTTTGTCTATAATATTCTTATGAAGGTTTGTTAGCTGCTTAAGATCATATTTTCCACCTTCAATTCTTTCAATTAACTCTTTAATTTTTTCGTTAGTCATTATTACCCTGCACTTTTATTTTTGTAACGTAATTGCGAATTGTCGGCTTAAATAAGTGTCATTACTTGAAGACGTGTTCGCATTCATTAGTCCATTGATGATAATTCAATAGCTAAGAATCTACAGTAATAAGCCATGATATCCAGAAGTTAGTGTTTTCGACAGATACAAGCTTCTTGTTCATCCATGTTCGTTTATGATTTATAAACTTATCAGTAAATTCATGCTTATTTATAAAAAATCTTAATTTTACCAATAAGACTCTAATCAAAGCTAATAACCAAGCACTCTCCAGCCAAATTATCTGCGAGTTAAAACTGTGAATTAGTGCGAAGAAAACCCCCTTTCGAAACGATTCCATGGAGCTTTTTGTAGAAGTACGAAAATTCGCACTTTAATCCTTTTTTTCAATATCCATAGTTGAACACCTTAACCCGTCTCAACATGGTCAATTCGGTCTCTATCCTGTATAAATACTAGCTAAACAAAGGTACCAGCAGTGCATTATTTCGTTAATTAGCTTAAAAAGTGCACACCAAGGATAGGATTGGCAGGAATATGCCCCATTCAAGTAATTTTGAGTTCTTAAAAGAACATGATGCCATTTTCTTTCAGCTAACTAACAATGCTGAGCGAATCTTTGCAATCGACCCCAATGCCTGCCTTATGAAGTTGTGCCAATTTGGTGAATCGCTTGCACAAGATTCAGCCACCCAGGTGGGGGTTATACGTAATGAACGTGAATCCCAAATATCCCACCGAGTAGAAGAACTCTTCGACTTCGCCGATCAAATCGAACAGAAAGTGAAAAACGCACAAGGGCGCGTGAATAACCTTAGCCAGTCCATATTGGCAAAAGCCTTTCGTGGTGAGCTCGCCACACAATGGCGCGCTGATAACCCTGATTTAATTTCAGGCGATAACAGTGCAGAAACCTTGCTGGCTAAGATTCAGGTAGAACGAGGAAATCTGAAATCGAAGAAAGCGACCGTAAAGAAAATCAGGGTGAATAAATTGTCTCGTAAGAAGACGAATTCGAAGTGAAATTATAATATGGGAACTTGCTTATTATGTAAAAGCTCTGAGCACCCTATAAGGGTTTCGCATGTTATTCCGAACGCTGCTTTTAAGCGAGCCAAGGATAATGGAAAGATGATGAAGGTGGATGTAAGTGCCAATCTTAATTATCTAGTTCAGGATTCATGGTCTACTAAAATGCTCTGTGCTGAGTGTGAGCATCTTTTTAATACAAGGTATGAAGAAGCTACTTTAAACGAGCTTCGAAAGGCTAGAAAGAAAAGTGATGAAACTGGCCTTCTAAATCTTAAGACAAAAAATCCACAGCGCTTAGCGGCTTTTATGATATCGCTTGTATGGCGGGCAGCACTGTCCCCCCATTCTGCTTATAAGAAAGTACAGCTGCCAACTTCCGCGATTGATGGGTATGGCGAGTGCTTACTGCATGGCAATAGGCCCGATTTACTGTGGGGTCTTTCATATCGAATAACAGCCATGTACGACTCCCGAGGAATATTTGATGTAGATGCCGTGAGTCGAATCATTGCCACACCCTGTTTAAGTAGATTGTCTGATTTAACCTTCTCATTTGTATTTATGTTTGAGGGTTTCAAATTTGAGGTGATAACTTCCACAGATAACCATAAGTTTGATCAGGCTGGTGTGATTAAACCAACGAAATTATCTTATAAATTGTCAAGACAGTGCCTATGGACTGATATAAGTTTTGGTAAGACTTATCGAGATATGTATGCACTTGTGCAATCCAATTAATCACAAAGGGCGGCCTGTTTGTTAATTTATAGAGGTGTAAGTGCGGTGATGGACGCTGAATTAAATGGGGAGCTTCAGCCAAAGGGTAGAAACGAAACCTATGAGTTCACCGCCGATACGACTTGTGTGACTATGGATAACAACGAGGTGACAATAAATGCTTCAAAAGTGAACGCTGCATATGCCCATCAGCATGAATTGATCCAAACGGATGAAACAGCGTGGATTTCATGCTCACTCAGTTTTGAAGTGGCAAAACATTTTGCTACTTCGGGAGGTATGATTAGCGGCTATATCTATGAGCTGGAGACTGGCTTGTTTGCAGAACACAGTGTGGAAATGATTAATGTGCTGGCCAGTGCTCCTGAGAAAGAAGAGCGAGAAGTAACTATACGACCTTTAAATAGCTTACGTATCCCGCAGCAAGTTATAGTTAAAAAATACGAAATTGAATTATGACTGTGTAGTTACCAGTGCGAAGAAAATGATTCGAAAAACCACGGCTAAGAAAACTACTAGGAAAACAGCAGTCAAGTAAAATCACTACTGAAAGAGGGAGCTTGTATGTCAATGGAATCAACGGATCTTACCTGTAACGCCTGCAACCTAAAAGGTTCAGATAGCGTTGTCTGGGGACGATACATTTATCAATTCAATGACGTCACGGTGGACGTTGATCGGTGTCTTGGGTGGTGTGCCGAGTGTAATAATTTTTCACCAATTGAACAAATTAATCCAGTGGAAATTCATGAGAACCTTCATGAGTCCATAGGGGATTTACTTGAGTTGCGAGCTAGATCTAATCGGTTGTTATTTGGTAAGCCCTCTGAGGATGATATTCAGTATTGTCAATTAAGCGTAAATAATAATGCCTCATTACTAACGCTTTATGCCTTAAGAGAAGACCCTGTTAAATGCTTAAATTGCGGAAGCACAGAGGTTACAAAGTTTGAAGGGAATATTGAATTTGACTATGAAAACGGAATGCTTTCGGGGGAAAAGAGCACTGGCTTCATACATCCTAGGTGTGGTGGAGAGTTTATAGCTACGCCAAGTGGTATGCGCATACACTTGATTATGCTAGTAAATGTTTATGATGTGAATGGTAATAAGGTAGACCAGTATGAAGAGTAGCCTGCGGGAGGGTGTCTGATAATGGCTTGGCTCAAACGATTTCGACTGCCGATTATGTTTGGTGTTCTGGCGACAGTCTTAACAATCTGGTTGATCTTTTTCACCAATGAAGGATTCACAGGAACCTTATTACCTGAGCTTATAGGCTTCGCTTTAGAAGGGCTCGTGTTTGTTGGTTTGTTTACTGTTTATCAAAGGAACAAAGAGCAAAAGCAAATAGATAAAATGCGGGCCACAGCCTATCGCACTCTGTATATTCCTTTATATAAGTATGCTGATGTGCTGTTTAGTATGCACAAAGCTACGGCAACAGAAGCAAGGAAGTGTAAGAAGGTATCTATATCTAGCTTTCTAACTGGTTTAGATGTGCAAAGTATGGGGCATGTTGGAATGCAGCGTAATGCTCCTGTATCCCCTACCTTATCGCCCAGTGTCCCTTGGTGCGAGTATGTACGTGCTACTACCGAAACCGTGGTGCAAAGCATAGAGAAGGCGCTAGATCGATACGGTTGGAATTTATCAGCGGAGGATGTCGAGTTGCTTGAATCGGTTGCATCAAACCCTGTTGCTCATACGATGGGAAGCATCTGTGAAATACTCCGTGGGCGTTCTACGATACCTACGGAAGCCGCTCACTTCCAATGGCAAACCATGTTTATGACTCAATCAGAGGGACCTCAATTTTCACGATTCCAAGAATGGGTTAACTTGCTAACACAGCTATCGGATAAAATTGATGCAAGTCATAAAGAAGTGAAAGAAGAGTTTTACTTGAACTGGCAAACCAATGTCGCGCCTAAACTTGGTCAAGAGCTTCCTATACTGAAAGAACAGGTCGCTCAATGACTCCACTCAGCTTAATCACAGATCACATTACTGGCCTGCCTGTTGAACTTGCCAAAAACCAATTTTCACAAGTTTGGCAGGCCCGAAAAACCAAACGCTTCGAACGATTCCTATCTCAACTGCAAACTGAAATGGATCGCATGACTGAAGAGCAAAGAAGTAAGCTTAACGATTACATTGAAACAGGAGAGGCACAGGATCGTTTAATCGAGTTTGCTGACTCAGTGTTGTCATCGTCTGATAAACGCGTTCATGTCGCCTTAGCTTTGCTGTATGCCAATGATCACGATTACCCCTTAAGCGATAAAGAAGTTCATGCTTTTTGCATGGCTGTCAGAAATATCCATCCTGAGTTAATCACATTTCATTTGAAACTTGAGATGGCTTCTTCGAGTCGTATATTTGACACGCTACCTGAACGTTACACGTTAAATCATACTGACGTAGATGTTTTGTATGATGGCGAGTACAGCTCTGATGAAATTACGGAAATGATTGGAGAGCTGGTAACATTGAAATTAATCTTAATTGACCCTGAGAAAAATAAAGGTGCTGAGGAAATGATTTCACGAGCTGTTAGCTGGGGGATGAATGACTCTAAATGGAATATGCTACGGCTGCTTAGAAAGGCCGAACAACTAGTAGAATAAGAATGAAATAAATAAGGACTATAAATGAGCTTTCCGGACAATATAACACGTGCGCATATTTTGAAAGCTATTGTAAAAATTGAGGATGAAGGGGTACCGGCTGGGGCCCACTCTTCGACTTATGACGTGGCTTATAAAGATGGACTATATCCACCTAAATTGGTTGTTTCTTATGCCAATCTCTTTGCTAATGGAAAAGTTCTTAAAAGAAGTGGTTTTCATGGCGGACGGAATGAGCCTGCATTTAGGTTGTTGAAAAAAAGTGGGTTTGAAATTTATGAAAAAGAACAAAAATATATGACTGAATTAGACGCTGAAGAATTTGAGTACTTTTCAGAAGAAGAGTTTAAGCTCCTAGAAGCTAGAATGGGGCAAGCTTGGGACAAGAATGACCCGGATAAAGTCGCTGATAAAGTCATATTGAAAAAGGCCTATGACAAAACAGATTACTGGATGAATCAAGTTGCTAAGAAAGCATTTGGAGTAGCCCAGACGCGTATCAATAGAAGTGTGACTAATCAGGCTCAAAAATTTGAAAGCTATAACTGGGGAAAAATATACCCAAGTTTAATTGAAAAAGAAGTAGGTGAACTGGCCTATACCGTAGGGATGCAATCAGATGGCATATTTAGAATAAAGATTGATACAGTCGGGAACTGTCCTGGTCGGCAAGATTACCTAAATTACAGAGATGCTAATGAGATCTCTCTATCAATTCCCATGGAGGAGGGGCTTAGCCTGGGTTGGAATAAGTTAATTGAACGAAGTGCCGATTTCATAGCGAAAGTTATGCCCCATTACAATGTGATTAAGGAGCTTCTAAAAGGTGATGATAAGGCTAGTCTGGTGAGTGAAGACTCCACTGAATATAAATTAAACATTAAACACAAGGATAGCCAGGCGGAACCTTTAAATCGAATTCTTTACGGCCCTCCAGGCACAGGGAAAACGTATCGAACAATAAATGAAGCATTAGCTATATTGGAGCCAGAACTAAACGTTGATAGTATTGATAGAGCTGAGCTAAAGGCTAAGTTTGATGGTTATAAGAAATCTGGCCGTATTCACTTCGTAACGTTTCACCAAAGTTTTTCCTATGAAGATTTTGTTGAAGGTTTAAGGGCTTATAGTAATGACGGGGCTATCTCATATAGTGTTGATCCAGGTGTATTTAAGAAAGCCTGTAAATCGGCAAATAGGATGGCAGGCTTTGAAAGCCTAGATGAACAACTTGACCAATTTATTGAAGACGTAGCTGAATCACCAAAGCAGGTTACGACAATAACCGGAAAGACATTTACGGTTCGCTATAATGGAGGCGATACATTTTTATGTGATCCGATGGGAGCTAAAGGTGATCGTTTTTCAGCTAACATCCAAAAAGTTAAGCAATTACTTTCAGGTGTAGAGCCTGAGAAAATGTATTGTGCAAGTTATGTTAGAGGCATTGCTCAACATATTAAGGGATTGAGCCCTGCTAGGGATGTAGGTTTCTCTGTAGGGCAAAAATTTGGTGATTATGAGGTCGTTAATGTTACTGATGAAATACTGTCTATTAGAAAACCGAATGGATTAGTATTGCCTTACCCTGTAACGATTTTAAATGAACTGAAAGAGCATGTATTAGCAGGGTCTATTACATTACAAGATATTCGAGATAAAGTGTGGGTGGATAAGGTCAGTACTGAGATTGAAACCTATTTGGTGAATGGCTATAACAATCTAATTCCCAAAATTGTTGAGTTTACTTTAATCAATAATATAGAAGAGGACAGGGATGGCTATGCTCCGCCAGTCGTGCTTATCATAGATGAAATCAATAGGGGTAATATATCTAGTATTTTTGGTGAACTCATTACCCTGATTGAGCCGAGTAAGCGCGAAGGGGCATCGGAAGCGCTCTCTGTTATCTTGCCTTACTCTAAAGAGAGTTTTTCAGTCCCCGCTAATTTGCACATTATTGGAACCATGAACACCGCAGATAGATCCCTAGCGCTAATGGATACAGCATTGCGCCGTCGCTTTGAATTTGTAGCAATGATGCCAGATACAAAATTACTATCTAGTGTGGACGTACAAGGCATTAATATCCAGAAGATGTTGGATAAGATGAACCAGCGTATTGAGGTTTTATATGACAGGGAACATACCCTAGGGCACGCTTTTTTTATGCCTCTAATAGAAACTGATGAAAATAAACGCTTTGGGATGCTGCAAGGGATTTTTAAAAATAAAATACTGCCGTTATTGGAAGAGTACTTCTTTGAAGACTGGGAAAAAATCAGGCTTGTGCTGGGCGATAATCAGAAAAAAGACCAAGACTTGGCATTTATCATTAAACAGAAAGGCAACTCAGCTGAGGACCTGTTTGGTAACACTGAAGACCTCTATGAAGCGGGTATTGATGAGACCAGAGTATACAAGCGCAATGACAGAGCATTGAAAGAAGAGACAGCTTATAGAGGCATATATGGCCAATAAGCCATATTGTATTCGCGAGTTTGGTTATTTGGTGGATGAGGCCCAGGGCTTTATTAAAGATGAGAACACTAATGTTGCTGTCTTACCCAGTAAGGCCTATGCCAGTCTAATGACCTTGCAGTACAGTGAGCACTCAACTGATGCGAATATACAACCATTTTTACGTCCGGCAACCTATAAGCGTAAAGCTGCTTTACAGGTTCGTAACTATGTAGGTATTTTACAAACAGCCTGTGGTACACAAATTGAGGTGCTTCCTAAGCTGTATGACAGCAGTGCCGATAGCAGTGATGAACATTGTCGTGAAATACTGCTAAAAATGCTGCGTACATTACGAGATAGCCCGTTTAAGCAAGCGGGTAGGGCTGACATTCGTGATGCCAAGATGCCCTTGTTAGAGGTGTATATTAGCCAGTATTTGTCATTGGTGAATCACCTGGTTAAGCGAGGTGTTCGTTCTGACTATGTGCAGGTGCAAAAGAATTCAAGGTTTTTGAAAGGGCGTTTGTTAGTTAGCCAGCAAATTAGAAAGAATACCTTTCACAATGAGCGCTTTTATATTGAACACAGTGAATACCAGATTAATCGCCCCGCCAACAGGTTAATTAAAACCGCCTTGCTAAAGGTATCCAAGCTTGCCAGATCAAACCGAAACCAGAAACTGGCGCGAGAGTTGTGCTTTGTCTTTGAAGAAGTGCCTCGCAGCGTAGATGTTGCAGTGGACTTTCAACGGGTTAAAACAGATCGAAGCATGGGTTATTACCAAGAGGTTTTATCCTGGTGTAAGTTGCTGCTATCAGGATTAGGGCCAACTGCATCTGCAGGGGCTTTTAATACTCTTAGCTTGTTGTACCCCATGGAACGTATTTTTGAAGATTATGTAGCCTACAGCTTACATAAGGGTATGCCTGAAGAGCTTGGTGAAGATGCCAAGTTAAAAACACAGGTGGGGGGTAAAACCTTAGTTGAAAGCCATAATGGTAAGTCTATGTTTAGGCTGCGACCCGATTTAATGGTGATGAATGGTAAAGAAGCCACCTGGGTAATGGATACCAAATGGAAGTTGATTAACGGAACAAGCCGATCTAAAAACTACGGTATATCACAATCGGATATGTATCAGTTGTATGCATATGGGCATAAGTTTTTAGGCTCAAACCACAAGAAATTGATGCTTATTTACCCAATGACTGAAAACTTCAAAGAAGCGTTACCGGTATTTACCTATCAGGATGGCTTTGAGCTATGGGTTGTGCCGTTTGATATAGTTAAGGGTGAGCTATTACTTCCGAGCAGTGAAGTGTAAAAACAAGATTTTTCCGCCACTTGCTCTGCTGATTTAATTTATTCAAAGAGTAGCCTACTAGCTTCCCAATAACGGGAATCAATTAGGAGAAAATATCATGGCAAATGCATCTACTTCAAGTCAA
>Ga0209396_1002557_pt1 | contig 18980 bp, 9 predicted proteins | sample GOMGulsemesocosm_6_FD_184638 | JGI IMG/M metagenome (GOLD analysis project Ga0209396, IMG submission 184638) | Methane-oxidizing microbial communities from mesocosms in the Gulf of Mexico - GOM8C Gulf of Mexico (SPAdes) (version 2) | ecosystem: Environmental > Aquatic > Marine > Cold seeps...
GTACTTAGCGGTTGAGTTTTATTTTGAATAATATTTAAGGCACCTACAACATTAGATTTCAAACCAAAAGCATTAACTTTTACTTGGTCGCCTAACAGGGCATTCACATCGATATCAATGGGGATAGCCCGTTTCGTTAAGGCTTGTTGTTTAATGGTCACATCGTCAGAGAGGCCAACAGCAGACTGCGGCAACGATTCTATTTTTACGTTGGCACTATCAATGTTTACCTTGCCTCTTATCTTCGCACGCTCAGGGCTGAGAGTAAGTGTAAGCTCAGGGCTAAATACAACATCAACACCTTTACTTGGCGATAACGCTAATTCGTTGCCTGTGAGCGCGAGGGTTGCTAATAACTCATTTTTCCAGTCAATAGCCCCTTTAAGAGCGCCATTACCACTGGCTAAGTTAAATGCACTGTCAAGTGTTGCGCTAGCGCCCGTGAAAGATACCTGAGTATTTAGGTTGTCTATTCGGCTAGGCAATTTATCACTAGCAATGGTGATATTGCTTGATGTTAATTGGCCAAATATTTGCTGTTGCTGTAAATCACCAGAGAAACCGGCATTCACACTTAGCTTTCCATCGAGTAACGAAACGTATTTGAGAAATGGACGATAAGGCGCTAACTCTAACCCATGACTCTGAATATGGCCACTCACAAAAGGTTGCTCATTAAAAATGTTGCTGACCATGCTGACATCAATCACTCCTAAAGTAGGTGATGATAAATGGGCAATAATATTGGCTAAACTGCGATCTATTGCGGCGCTAACACTGAGTTTGGTGATGTTATGTGACACCAGAGAATCACCAAAATCACTCTCAATTAGACCATTAGTCCATTGAATGTTTGACGACAAACTTAATTTGTCGCGGCTAAACAATTGAAATGATAAATGCCCACTAACATCTCCTGTCACCACATGTGCTTTAGGTAAATATGGCTGAAGTTGTGCTATGGAAAAATGATCGAGGTTGATGATGGCTTCATTTGAGCGTATCAGCTGTGTATCGATGGAAAAAGGAGAGGCTAAACAAAGGGTCCCATTGCGGGTGTTATTTTTGGTGGATGACAGCCAACAATGTTTGCTTATATTAAGAGATTTAGCCTTTAGGTTCGCGCTAATCGTTAAGGGGGACGTCAATGTTAGGTGTTGCTCGTTAACGCCCATATTGGCTTTTATACTGACATTTTCGATTGTGCCGTGCCACCTAGAAGATGTGAGTTCACCGACTATTTCAGTGCTAATATTTAAATCATTGCTAGTCAGGTTTGTTGTTAACACGTGATGCGCTTTATTCCCCGACAGTGATAATGTCAAATCGTTAGGTACTTCACTGGAGAGTATTGTTGGGAGTGTTAATTGCGTCGCAACAACGTCAATATCAAAGGGTAATGTCTCGGATAAAACCGCGTTAGCAGTGATAGTAGCTTGCTCTAAAGATATATTTTTAGATTTATAATCAATGTGCTTTGCTGTCATGGCAGCGCTCAGCTTAAGGGCCTCGATGGGCCCTGCGAGTGTAAGCCTTCCTTGAACTTCGCCAGGATTTTTAGATATCAACATCGGCAATGTTGTTCCAATATTATCAATGGATATGTCGGCGATTAAGTTTGCACTATCGGAAACTGTGCCATTAACTGCTAATTGATTATTTGCGTGTTTTAGCAATAAACTATCAGCAACCCAATGTCCCCATTTGGATTGCGATTGACGTCCTGTAATACGCCCAGATAAATCAAGCTGCCGGCTTAACCATTGCCCGGAGACATCCATATTCGCTATATTTATGTACCAATAATTATTGTCGCCTGATCCCTTTAACCCAGTGTTGACATCAAGTGAACCGCTCAGTTGACCTTGATATTGAGGCCAAAATGCATGTGGTTTAACCTCGTTCATGGTTATTTTACTCTGTAGAGTAATATCATTTTCCCAAGACAATAGGCCGCTCAGTGTGACATCACCCTGGAGCAATGCCAGGGTTGCATTGTCAATTGATAAACTACTTGTTGAACCATGCGCATTAATATTCCCTGCCACCGAGGGGTAATTTGGTAACGTTGCGCCGCCGTTAAACTCCAGTGCATAATCGGTTATATCACCTTTTAAAAATAGTCTACCAGTGTCTAAATCTAGTGCCATTGTCGCTAAAGTCATTGGCTGCCAATTAGCTGTGACGTTAAATGGAAGGTTTTGCTGTGTTAATGACAATTGACCCGTTAAAGTCGTTTCTATGTCACCTGAAACATGGCCGTTTAACGTCAATTGGTCAACATTACCTTGGCTGCTAACCTTGAGATGACTTTCACCGATTAAATCATTGTTTGTGTCGAAAGATAATATCAACTGATGATTGAATTTTGGTTCTAACGATAGGGCGCCATCAAGGTTAAAAGTATTAGCTTCATAGGCTCCACTTAATGATAAAGCGCTAATCTCTTGCTCATGCTGTACAAATTGAGAGGAAACTTGCTTAACCGTTATCGACTCGTTTTCTGGTTCATTGTTTTTATAATGATAGATCAAAGAGTTAATCTGGCTTTGTTGGAGGGTCAGGTTAAGCGGTATATATGGTATCGATAGTTGGTTTAATGATTGTTGCAATTTAGTAACTAATGCGTTTAAGTCAAAGTTGTCATTAGGAGTCTTAGTTGTACTAGAGTGGCCGAGATCTGTGACTGTTTGGTTGTTCGAATCTTGGCTGTTATAGATTACGATGGATGACATATTTAAGCGCGGCACGATTAAGTTGTTACTGGCTAGAGATAGTGAAGTGTCAATGTCTTTGAATGTTATTTTGAGTTTATTAAGATTAATTGACATCGTTTTAACGATGAGTTCAGTGATATCAATATCAAGACCTAAATCTATGGACGAAGAGGATAATTTATTAACATTTGCGATGAGCGGTTCAATGTTGGACTGTTTTGATGACGGTATTGCTGTAATCAATAATTCGCTTGTTGATAGCGATTCAACACATAACTTAGACTGCCACAGGCACCCAAGATCCCAATTGATTGATGCCTGCTTAATTTCAACATTGACATCACCAGTGCTAAATTCAATATGAGAGAAACGAGGGGAGAATAAGAGACTACCTTCAATCAATGATATACGAAGTGTTGGTACCCGTTTTTCTATCGCACTGATCAGTAATAAGTTACCCCTGTGCGTTGTAATAATAACTGCAATAAATATAATGGCAGATATCATAATAAAACCAAGATTACGCCATGATAAGTAACTTGAAAATGCCTTCATAAATCGAGACCTATGGCAAAGCTAATATGAAATGGTCGATCAAAATCTCCTACATCACTGCTTCTCACACCCTTAGCAAAATCTAAGCGTACTAAACCGACAGGGGTTTCCCATCGTACACCAAGTCCAGCATCAGCATAGGGCGTTTCAAAAAAGGTGTCTCCTATATAACCCACATCATAAAAAGCAGCTAGCCGCCATTTTTCCCAAACCGGATAGCTATATTCTATGGTGCCCAAAATTTGAGTCAGGGCTCCCCGAGCGACATTTTTATCATCAAGAGGAGATACTGTTTTAAAGTCATAGGCGCGTAAATTATTATCACCACCGCCAAAGTAGCGCAACGATGTAGGTACATCATCAATGGTGTTTGCACTGATATAACCCACTTCAAATTTCAGTAATATTTGATGGGTTTCATTAATTTGCCGCAACCAATTAGAACGCATAGTGACTTTATAAAAATCAGATGTTGATCCCCACTTCTTATTGGACGCTTCTAGTGAAATAAATTGCCTGTCGCCCCAATAAGGGGTTATACCGCCATGGCGACGGGAACGGGTGTAACTAATCCCTGGTATAATCAAGTTAAGTAGTTGGTTATCATTATCTTCTCGTTCATATTTTAACAACAACACACGTTTCCAATACTCATTGATGACCTGGTGTCGCTGCCATTGAAGGGTGTATTTTTTATATTGCTGATTGGTATTGTCTTCATCATTAGTATGATTCCAACCTAATACGTAGTTGGTGTAATCATCATTAGGATCGCCATGAGGGATTTTATAACTATTGGTGATGGTTTGCTCTTGTCGATTAAGTTTCATTTCACTGGTTAAGCTATGACCATGTCGATTAAGCCAAGGCTTGACCCACTTTAACCGACCTCTCTCGCCTAAGTCAGAGGTAATTCCTGCACTCACTTCAACAATATTACGTGGCCTATTTATGACGGTGACATTAATATCAACACGTTGTTTTTCTTTGTCAGCTTTTTCTGGAATCGCCTGTACACTGGTGAAATATCGACTTTTATTGAGTGCTATGTTGTATTGTGCAATTTTATCGTTATCAAAATAATCCCCTTCTTTAAAAGGAGACATCGCAAGAACAATGCTGTTACTGGCATGTTGTTCTTGGATATTAATACGGCCAAATTTGTACCGCTCCCCAGTATTAAAAATTAACCTAATGTCAGCCGTTTGTGATACTTCATCGATAACGACAATGTGTGCCTGCCAGGTTGCATTAAAGTATCCATAGGTTAAAGCAATATTTTTCATGTCAGTTTTAGTGCTTAGATAACTGCCGTGATCAAATTTAGAACCCACCACCAATGGAAAGCTATTACGTTGAGCAATAAAATGTTGATTCGCTGCGCCTTGACCTATTACATCAAACGTAGATTGCTTAATGACAATGGGATATCCCATTAATACATTCAAAGATACCTGATAGTTATCGTCTCTTAATTTTGTGGAAACATGAATTTTGCTGTTGTAATAGCCGAGCGCTTGAAGGGCATTTTTTGCCTGTTTAATAAGCTGTTTTTGCCAATAATCGATATTCTCACCCGTTGGTGAGTCAAAGTCATCGAGATAGAGTTGCAGATTGCGTTTGACTTCACTGCGAAGTGAGTTGTCAGAAGAAGTAATAATATAGGTGGTACTTGCTTGTACTTCACTAATGAACAGCAGACCTATTAAAAGTAGACGAACCATTAAACTATCCTACAAAGCAAAGGCAAGCATATTAACAACACACCATTAATAGGCCCTGAATTAATTGTCTATCAGTTAGCCGCACTAGAGTCTCTTGTAACAAGTTGTGGCGTAAATACTTCGCTAACAAACTCATTGCTGCTTGCTTTTGAATCAGATATTAGTAGGGCGGTAGCGTGTTGGGCAATTTGTTGATTGGGTTGATCCGCCGTTGTTAGTTTCGGCCACGTTTGACGAGAGAATGGGCTATTTTCAAATCCGACAATAGATAATTGTTGAGGTATTTCTATGTTCCTTAAGCGAGAAGCAAACAACGCACCTGCGGCTATTTCATCGTTACATGAAAAAATGGCGCTTGGTTTTTCGTCAAGATCCATTAAGTGATTAGCGCCGTTAACACCTGATTCAAACGAATATTCACCGTCAATTATCAAAGAAGCATCAAGTTCAATATTAGACTCCCCCAGGGCTGTTTTATAGCCCTTTAATCGCTCAAATGTAGATTGATGCGCTTGGCCACCGCTTAAAAAAGCGATACGGGTATGCCCTAAGTCAATTAAATGTTTAGTAATATCATAAGCAGCTTTATGATCATCAACCAAAATACAGGATGAACGCTGGTCTGGGGCAACGCTGCCTGATAAAATCCTTACAAAGGCGATATTTGATTGAGTCAGTCGTTCAATAAATTCTGGGCGCTCTGAAAAAGGGGGAGTCAATACGATACCCGCAATTTGAGCTTGTTTTATCATGGTGATTAATTCATCAATAATAGTAGGGCTTTTAGCATTACAAGGATGAATAAGTAATTCATATCCTTGTTTACGACATTCATTGAGAATGCCGTTTTGCATATCGATGATGTAATAGGCATTTGGGTTGTCGTAAATGAAGGCAATATTATATGATTTGGTTGTGGCCAAATTTCGGGCTGCAAGATTGGGCTGATAGTTGAGCGCTGTGATAGACGCCATCACCTTTTCACGGGTTGCTTGGCGAACTGAACTTTCATTGTTAGTTACCCGAGACACTGTTTTAATAGAAACACCAGCGTGTTTAGCAACATCATTTATTGTTGTTTTCATTAACCATACTCAAAGAATTATAGCGCTGGTTAAGGGTATTGAGTTTTAAACCGCCTCGCAATCATTATTTATACATTTTCTTTGATTAATTAGTATCTTGTGATTGTTTCAACACAATAGCTTGATTCTTACAGTTATGACAGCGTTGTCATTTAGCTGGGTTCTGTGCTACCTTAATAAACATTAGAGAACCGTAAGAATAGGATTGACGCATGAACCGATTACAACTTCCCATTTGGCAGCACTTAACCCAATTGGCCAAAAAATCTAGCACTCAGAATTTAACTCAAATGTTTGAATCTGATCCTAAGCGGTTCGATCAATTCTCCGTTCAGTTTCCCAATATCTTATTAGATTATTCAAAAAATTTAATTGATGAAAATACAATTACATCATTAATATCCTTAGCTAAGGATACCAATGTTGAAGCCTGCCGTGACCAAATGTTTGCGGGTAAAAAGATTAATCAGACAGAAGATCGCGCAGTCCTTCATACAGCATTAAGAAGTCAATCAACGGATAAAATAATCGTAGATGGCATTGATATTAGGCAACAAATTTCTGATGAATTAGCCGATATGAAAATATTTGTGGATAACTTTAGGCAGGGGAAATGGCTAGGTTATTCAGGCAAACGCATCACTGACATTGTTAACATCGGTGTGGGCGGCTCAAACTTAGGCCCGCAAATGGTTACCGAAGCGTTAAAACATTATAGTGATGATACTGTAAACGTTCATTACGTATCTAATGTTGATGGTGCTCAAATCGCCGAAGTACTCAGGCCATTAGAGCCTGAAAAAGTGATGTTTATTGTATCTTCTAAGACCTTCACAACCACAGAGACGATGACGAATGCAACCACGGCGATGAATTGGTTGATGGCGGCAAGCTTTGATACCAAAGCGATTGATAGACATTTTGTCGCTGTGACTAGTAACAAAGAAAATGCAGTGAAATTTGGTATCCATGCCGACAATATTTTTAAAATATGGGATTGGGTCGGCGGCCGCTTTTCATTATGGTCAGCTATTGGATTACCCATCGCATTAGATTTAGGCTTTGAGAGGTTTGAGCAATTATTGCTTGGTGCATACGACATGGATCAACATTTCATTAATGCGCCATTAGAGCAGAATATGCCCACGATTATGGCCCTATTAAGTGTATGGAATACGACATTTTTAGGTCATCAGTCACAAGCTATCCTACCTTATGATCAAACATTGCATATGTTAGCTGCTTATTTACAGCAGGCCGAAATGGAATCAAATGGTAAGTCAGTTTCTATGAAAGGTGAATCAATAGAGTATCCAACTGTGCCGTCAATTTGGGGCGGTGTGGGTATCAACGGTCAACATGCTTTTTATCAATACTTACATCAGAGCAATAATGTTGTGCCTGCTGATTTTATCGGGTCAATCGAAAGTGTCACGCCTATCAAAGGGCATCACGAAACACTCATGGCTAATTTCTTTGCTCAAACTCGGGCATTAATGACGGGCGTTAATGAACAACAAGTAAGAGATGACTTAGCGGCAAAGGGCAGGGCTGATGATTACATCGACAAGCTCGCTCCCCACAAAGTACACTCAGGTAATCGTCCGACCAACACCTTGTTACTGCAACGTCTTGATGCAAAAACATTGGGCAGTTTAATTGCGTTATACGAACATAAAATCTTTGTGCAAGGCATAGTGCTAGACGTATGTTCATTTGACCAATGGGGCGTGGAACTGGGTAAAGGCTTGGCGGCAAATATTGGACAAGAGCTATTATCAGATACGATTAATGCCTCATATGACAGCTCTACGCAGAATTTAATCGCACATTATCATCAACATAAATAATTTGAATTAACGACTATGAATAATAATAGATACGTCGCGCTTGATGCCTTTAGGGGCTTAACCATCGCTTTGATGATATTGGTAAACACACCTGGTTCATGGTCGCATGTTTATGCGCCGCTGCTTCATGCTGATTGGCATGGGATTACGCCGACAGATCTTATTTTTCCGTTCTTCTTATTTATTATTGGTTCGGCGCTTTATTTTTCGCTGGCTAATAAAAAGCAGCAAAGTACATCTGCGCAACTTAAAAATATCGTTAAACGTAGCGCTACCATTTTCTTATTGGGCTTGTTACTCAATGCCTATGGCGATTTAGGCCAATTATCTGATCTACGAATCATGGGTGTATTACAGCGCCTAGGAATAGCCTATGGTATAGCTGCAATATGTATTTTATTTTTGAGCGTCAGGCAATTAATTGGGTTAGCTGTGGTGATATTAATGACCTATTGGGCCGTTTTTTACACCTCTCAAGGGAGTCTTTATTCCTTAACTGATAACGTAGTTCGTCAACTTGATCTCACTGTGCTGGGAGTAGACCACATGTGGGGCGGTAAAGGCATAGCATTTGAGCCTGAAGGGCTATTAAGTACGCTGCCTGCTGTGGTTAATGTTTTTGTTGGATTTTTAGCAACGCGTTTATTGATGATAATGCCTACAAAAGAAAAAAGTGTCTTAGCCATAATAACTGTGGGTATTTTCCTTAGTGTATTTGGATTATTTTGGGGCCAGTGGCATCCCATTAATAAATCACTATGGACAGGATCTTACGTGCTGTTTTCTAGTGGATGCGCATTGTTACTATTAGCTTTCTTTATTTGGCTGGTGGATATTAAAGCGCAGACAAGGTTGGTTCAGCCACTCCTCGTTTATGGCACAAACCCGATGTTCATTTATATATTGTCGTGGTTATGGGTTAGTACTTACTACTTGATTGATGTCGGTGATACTTCGCTGAACAACTATTTATATAATATATTAACGTTAGGATTATCACCGCATCTAGCGTCCTTCACATTTGCGTTTATTCACGTGTGCTTGTTTTACTGGTTATCAAAGTGGCTTTATAACCGGCAGATTATTATCAAGGTTTAACTGAAAATGCCCATGTGAATGGGCATTTTTTTTTGACTAGAACTTAGGTATTAAACTTTAGATGATGCTTTGACAAGCGCTTCAATGCGCTGCATTGAGATAAGTGAAGCGTATATAGCAACAAGGGCACCAGATTGACGCAAGCTATCAAATTTATCGCTGCTTAGAGCATTGAGCTTCTTTTCGTCAATCGCGTAAAGGCCATTGAGTGAGGTTTCTTTTTTACCCGTTGCTTTAAGGGTCAACGTTTGTGGCGCTAACAATTCAAAATCGAGTAATACGTTTATAAAATGCTGAGTCAATTGTGTTTGCTCAACATAACTCACAACTTGCTCACCACGTTTAGAAACCCAATCACATGCGGCGTTATTCTCATCAAAAAACGCCTCACCTTGTTCTTTGTTAATGAGTGGGCTTTGACTGTCTATACACAAAATTGCGTCTTTCTCATCGGTTTGTTGACTGACCATAAAAGGGGATAGTGAATAGGCTTGTGGACGGTAATTCCCTTGCCAACCTTTATCGCTATAAAACAGATTACTACCTGGCTCAATCCCTAATAAAGCAATAGATTTAAACTGTCCTGTTTCTTGCTCTTTTATAAATACGATAGGGAAGTCTTGGCTCGCAGGAACAAACTCTCCAACCACTAAAGGGGCAAAATGCTTGTTTTTACTTTGAATTAAACAAGGATCTTGTTTGAGTTTTAAATCCGCGTGTAATTTATTACTTAATGCTTCGATAGTCACATTGATTCTCCGGTAAATGTTTGGCGTTTTATTGTTGTATCGCTTACTAAAGCTTTTGGAAGCCAAATTGTTGTATTTTTTCCAATAGTTGACGATTAGTTGGCAGTTTATGCTGAACTTGATCGGCTATTGACTGTATTTTTTTAAACGATTGCTGGGCGTGCGTAATATTTCCATATTGCCCTGCATTAAAACTTAAATCTTGCTCAAAGCCCATGCCGTAAAGGATATATTGGTAACTTTCTAGGGGGAAGGGCTCATAGACATTATCAAAGTCGTAACCACTTACGGGATGGTATTCCCACCGGGCTAATAAATTGGTTAATGATACGGGTAATGTTGTTTGGGTGCGATTATCAAGCCAAAAAGGCTCACTTCTACGCGATAATAGATAATGCATCTTGATAAAATCAATCGTTTTGTTCCAGCGAAACATCAGCGAATCATTGTATTTTGTCTCAACCATGGCCATCGCTGCTCTGTCTCGTGGAAATAACTCCATCAGCATATTATTAGCGGCTTCCATTAAGAATATAGCTGAGGCCTCTAATGGCTCAATAAAGGCGGCGGATAAGCCAATAGCAACACAGTTTTTATGCCAAAACTTTTCCCTGTAGCCAATATTCATCGGAATAAAGCGCGCTTTTAAACCAGCGCTTTGCTCGCCAACATATTCACGTAAGATCTGTTCCGCCCGTTCATGTGAACTGTGTTTTGAACTATAGACATAACCGGTACCTCGGCGATTAGCTAAACCAATGTCCCATATCCAACCTGCTTCTTGCGCAGTAGATATGGTGCAAGAAGCGATGTCTTGAGTCTCGTCTTTGTATGGTACTTGCATTACAACCGCATAGTCGGTTAATAGGGTGTCATCTACACTGTTAAAAGGAACTTTTAATGCTTCACCTAACAATAAACACCTAAACCCCGTACAGTCTACAAACAAGTCACCACTAATGTGGCTTGCCGTGTCAGTTTCTACCGCCAGGATATAACCATCAACGTCAAGTTTAACCTCGGTGACATTGGCGCTTACATGTTTGACCCCAAGGTTGTTAATGGCATGGTCTTTTAATAGTTTTGCAAACTCACCAGCATCAAGATGGTAGGCATAATTTTGTACGCCTTCATATTCTTTATTGGTCATTGATTTGGGCGCTAAATATTTATCACAAAGCGCTCCTTGTACACTGACACTTTGCGCGAATGTGGCTGTTTGACCAATCTCACCACGTTGCCAATATGGCGCCATATTAAAATCATTAGCATCATGAAACGATGTGAATAAATGATAATAATGATTGTCGATACCTGGTTTTGGTGTTTCTTTCCAGTTTACAAATTTGGTGGCTTGTTTGAGTGAAACGTGACATTGGCGCATAAAATCTGTTTCACTGATGCCAAGACTGGCCAGTGTCTTGCGCATGGTTGGCCACGTGCCTTCACCTACACCAATAGTGGGGATATCTGGTGATTCAACCAAGGTTATTTGAATGTTTTTTTTCTCAACGCTATTAAAGCGCTTAGCAAGGCTTGCCGCGGTGAGCCAACCAGCAGTGCCCCCACCAACTATAACAACTTGTTTTGTTTCATTCTTTGTCATTTATATCACCGCTTAAATTCGGTTGAAACCATAGGTATTTACTTTGTCAATCAGCGCTGTTTGCTCAGGTAATTTATTGAGTAATAATTTACTGGCCTCATCGACATGTCCAAATAGCTGCTGGGCTTGTTCATATTTATTATATTTAGCCTTTACCTGCGTTAAATCTGTGTTGTAATTCATGCCATACAAAACATACAAATAACTATCAAGATTAAAGGGTTCCCACGCGTTATCAAAGTCATATTTAGTAGGAGGTTGGTTCTTCCAAAAAGTCAATCGTTGTTGTAAGCGTTTAGGGATTGAGACAGGATCACAATTATCTCGCCAATAAGGCGTATCAGTCCGATCGGAGATGCAATAATGAAGTTTAATAAACTCAATGCTACGTTCCATGCGCACCGTAAAATGCTTATTAAACGATTCTTCACAGTAGCTTAGCGCATCACGGCGGCGCGGAAACTGTGAAGCTATCATGTTGGCAGCCGCATCAAACAAGAAAATAGCAGAGGCTTCAAGTGGTTCAATGAACCCCGCTGACATACCAATCGCAACACTATTTTTGTGCCAAAATTTAGTGTGATAACCATGATTTAATTTAATTTTTCGGATCATTAAATCATCACTATAGTCCTCACCAATATAGGCGATTAGCTGTGCTTTTGCGGCCTCATCACTGATGTATTTACTACTATAAACATGACCTACACCGCGCCTGTGACGTAAACCAATGTCCCAAATCCAACCAGCATCTTGCGCTGTTGCTAAGGTATGGGTTTTTACTTTGGTGTTTTCATTGAGGTAGGGCACTTGAACCGCAAGCGCTGTATCGTTGAAAATAACATCGTTGATGTTATTCCAACCAATATTATACGTTTGCTTAATGATTATTCCTTTAGCGCCGGAACAATCAATAAAAAAATCGGCGTGAACTGTTTTAAGTTCATCGTGGTCAGTCGTGACATGGTCAATAAACTCGTCACTATCTAATGCAATGCTTGTTACATTAGCACTAATGAAGTTGATACCTAACTTGTCAATACAGTGTTTTTTAAGGAACATTGCAAATTTTGAAGCATCCAAATGATACGCGTATTCTTGAGCTCCATTATATTGTGCCATTGTGATAGGTTTTGGTCCCAACCCTTGGTTACATAATCGCGGCTGAGTTGATACAGCTAGATCATAGGGTAAACGCGTCTCTTCATCTTGTTGCAGCCAATAAGGGGCGAGTGAAAAGTTATAAGAAGAGTGGTTAACGGTATTTAGCGGGTGGAAATATCGATGTGGCTCGTTCGTAGTGTTTTTTCGCCAATTAACAAACTCAGCCCCTTGTTTAAAGGTGGCATCACATTGCTGGATAAAATCTGATTCACTCACACCGATTTTTTTTAATGTTGCCCTAAGGTTAGGCCATGTCCCTTCTCCTACCCCTAAAATAGGAATGTCGGGTGATTCTATTAGGGTTATTTTGACGCCGTCAGGCTGAGTACTACGTAGCTCTGTCGCTAAAATTGCTGCACTTAGCCATCCAGCAGTACCGCCACCAATAATGAGAGTATGATTGATATCCATTGCTATGCTCGCTGAGATAATAAGAAAAAAAAGTTGAAATGACTTTAAAATAAAAAAATGAGAAAGGAAAGCATCGCTTTCCTTTCAACATTGGTCTCTAAAACTTCTTACATACGGTAAGAAACTTTCAGATAAAGGTTACGTCCATTTTCACCTGACAAACGCATAGCGTTATAATCAGTTGTTAAACGTTGAGTGGTGCTTTCGTCTGTTAAGTTTGTTGCTTCAAAACTAACATCAATATTTTCAGTGGCATGCCATGTGATATTTGCATCGATGAAACCATGCGAATCCCATAACGTGTTACCGCCAATACCTGTTGATTGTGCAATAAAGTCTTCACGGAACGTATAAGCAACGCGCGCTGCATATTGATCTGTCTCATAGTAAGCACTTAAGTTGTAGCTTAACTTAGACATACCCGGTAAATCAGTTTCTTTGATGCCATCATCTGTTTGTTGCAGACCAAAACCTTCAGAATAAGTGGCATTTGCAGCCCAACCAAAATCACCCATTTGTTGTTGATATTGCAGCTCTAGACCTTGAATCTCGCCGCCTAAACCTTGAGCAGGTTCGTTAAGAATATATTCAATACCATCGTTGATTACACGACTTTTATTTGCACCTTGAATAACAAAAGAGCGAATATCTTTGTTAAATAACGTGGCAGAGAACAAAGACTCGTCGTTGAAGTACCATTCAATACCGATGTCTGATTGCGTTGCACGGTAAGGGTCAAGCTTTACTGTACCACGGGTAATTTGACGGGTTGTCTCATTAGTACTTGCCGCAGGGTTTAAGAATGTGTAGTTAGGACGGCTGATAACTTTCGCTGAAGACACACGTAAAATAACGTCTTCAGACAGGTTAACCGCTAAGTTAAAGCTTGGTAACCAATCAGCATAGTCACTTTTTTCACTATCAAGTTTAGTCGTATCAAAGAAATTGTAAAAATCAGCTGAAGTATCAGTGCTTACATAACGTAGGCCAATATTACCGCGGTAATCTTCACCTGAGAAATCACCTTGTACATAGGCTGCAAAGATATCTTCTTTAATAACACCAAAGCTGTTCGCATTTAATGTTTGGCCAGTTTTGTTCGAGTTGATATATGCTCGTAAATCGTCACCATTAACACGCGCTATAGCTGTTGGACTGCCAGCGGCTAAACCAACACCTGAGTGATTAAAGTGACCGTCAGCAAAGTCTGCTTTAGTTTTTCCCGTGGTCATCGTGTCTTTAAACTGCCATGTATTAGAATAACTTGTAAATTCATGGTCTCGCATTTTTACGCCAGTTTTGAAGCTAGATACTGGGCCCCATTCAACGTCAAAGTCAAAGTCTACTTGGGCGAAAGTTTCTTCATCTTTACGATGGCCAGCAACAACAGAGGCATTATTCATCGCATATTCGGCGTGATTACTTGCATCGGCATTAACTGGTTTAAGTAACATCGAATCTTGACCTGTCATATCAAATTCAATAGATTGGTTAGCATTACTTGAAATCCAACCAACGTTGTAATTACCGCCATCACCACCACTTGCTTCGGTCGTGCCTAACTTACCTTGCACACTGTAACCGTCGGCTTGGTAATTCACTTCGTATGCAATAACTTGTGTATCCATTTTTGCATTACGTGAGTTGGTGTCGTCAAATGCGTTACCCGCATAGGTGCCGTTTAAAGCAAAACCATTAGCTGGACTAAATTTGGTGGCGCCTGTTACGTTGGCATTAAAAGCTGCTGGATCTGTACCGGCAATGATTAAGTAATTCTGATTAGTATTTGCAGCGTCTAAATCTACTTTGAAGTAATGTAGATTCATTGAGAGCGAATCGCTAGGAGCATACTGGAATGTTAAATCAATGGCGTCACGTTCACGAGTTTGGTGGAATTCAGCAATACCTGCACCAGCCCAACCGTCATCCATATAATTTTCGGCTTTATGTGCGCGGCCAACAGTTTCTAAAGTTGAAATAGCACCAAGAATACCAAATGTTTCTTCTTCATTTTTCCAGCTGTACATGCCAGTAAAGCCCATGCCATTATCATCTGCTAGACTGTTATCTTGCATTTCAACTGAGGCGTACACTGTATTTGAATCTAAATCTAATGGCTTACGTGTGCGAACAGCCACTGTACCGCCAACGCCGCCTTCATCTAAAGAAGCCATTGGTGATTTGTATACATCAACACCAGCAACAAGTTCTGGTGGTAACAAATCCATGTCAAATGAACGGGTTGCAGGCTGCTGAGAGAACCAACCTGTAGAAGCAACATAGTTACCATTCATTGTTACTAGCGTCAGCTCAGGGTTTGTACCACGAATAGATACATTGCCACCTTCACCAGCGAAGTTACGTGCGATAGTTACACCAGGAATACGCTGTAATGATTCTGCGATGTTACGATCTGGGAACTTACCAATGTCTTCTGCTGAAATTGAATCTACAACAGCGTTGGCAAATCGTTTTGAGTTTAACGCTTCTTTTTGGCTTGCTCGGATACCACTAACTTGAATGGTTTCGATATTTTTTTTTGCTTTAGTTTCTTCAGCTGCAAGCGCTGGAGCGGCGACGCCACTAATTGCAAGCGCTATACTGCTTGCCACTAGGCGTTTGTTAAATGTAATGCTAGACATTGTCTTTCCTTTCGCAGGTTTATTTTAATTGTCATTAATTTGATATCTGTAATCAATTTCAGATGATTAAAGATGACGCTTTTCGGTTCAAATTAATCGTTTTATAAAATGACAGCGTTGTCACTTGCACTGACATTACACCGAAATTGTGATCTTGACCAGTAAAATTCAACATTTTGTGTAAATTATATGCACTAATTGGAACGATTTTACTGTCGTATTGTCATGACAAATGCTTTAACCGCTTGGTGTGTATACGCTTTACAGCAGGTTTATTTATGTTAATAAAATGGTTCTATTCTGTTATTTTTATTTATTTAATGCGTTTGAAAGTGACGTGTTTTAATAAAAAACTATCCATAGAGAGCACCATTGTTAGTCAATCAAGGGTCATAATCATAATGAATAAATAGCTTGCTAAAGGGGGGCACTTATAATCATTCATATGGATGAATTGTTAGAACTGCTGTGGTTGACAGCGTTGTCATTTGTGGTAGGGTGAGAATTGAAATAATTTTTATGTTGCTACTAATTATGAAAGACCAATTAATTTAGTGACATTTAAAAAGTGTAAAAACAAAAAGGCTATTAACTATGAACCGTATGAGTGCACTATTTGTATTATCTGCTGTGTTAATGATAGGCGGATGCAGTGATGACATCGCTAAGTCATCGATTAAATCGCCCAGTGTGAAAAAAAGTCCTGCAATAAATGACAATGTAGTATCGCCACAACAACAGTTTAATAATACAGCGGATAGCCTTGTTGTTCGTTATAAACATTTAACTAATGTGCCTGGTGAACATTGCGTAACAGATAAATCGAAAGGACCATGCTTTCAAGTTGAGATATCAATTACTTCGCCTTATGCAATGGAAATTGATGACTGGTCTATTTATTTTAGCCAAATATCCCCAGTCCAGTCTTTCACCAGTGATTCATTAATCATTACGCACCTCAATGGTGATTTTCATCAGATTAATGCAACAAACAATGGACACTTTAAAGCGGGTGAGACAAAAACGTTAGTCTTTAATGCCCTGTTTTGGTCTGTGTCTGAATATGATGCCATACCTAACTATATCTTTTACAAAGAAGGTCTAGCGCCACGGGTTATTGCGAGTACTAAAGCGGTTATTGATCAGCAAACGCAGATTGAAACGTTACCTTTTGTAGCAAGTTATACGAATGAAGAGGCTCAATTTAAACGAACGGCTGATGACAGCACCATTTGGGCAACAAGCCAGGCGCTCTTTAGCAAAAATAGTGAGTTGGGTAAAACAGATAAGTCTGTAGCCGCCTCTATTATACCTACGCCACAATCCATAAAAATGCCTCGAATGGCCGGGTCGCTCGATTTTAGTAAAGGCCTTAAATTCAATTTTAATTCACTTAATAAACACAAGCTCAACAGTGCTGTAGAGAGGCTTACTTTATTAGGGGCGAAGCAATCGGCTAAAGGGGTAGATGTTAATCTTACGATAGATTCTTCTATTTCTGATGTAAAGGGAGCCTATCAACTCGCGATAACTCACCAGGGCATTAATATAAGTGGTGGTGACATTAGTGGTGTTTATTATGGTCTTACATCACTTGCTTCATTAATCACTGTCGGTGATAAAAACATACCTTATTTATCCATTGTTGATAAACCCCATTATCAATTTCGCGGTATGCACGTTGACGTTGCTCGTAATTTTTTAAGCAAATCTTTTATCATCAATCTGATGGATCAGATGGCAGCCTATAAATTAAATAAGCTTCATTTACATTTGGCTGATGATGAAGGGTGGCGATTAGAAATCCCTTGGTTACCAGAGTTAACTAACATTGGAGGCAATCGCTGTTTAGATTTTAAAGAGACAGCTTGCCTAATGCCTATGCTAGGGGCTGGCCTAGATGTTAACAGTAAGGTGAATGGTTATTACAGTGTTGAAGATTATCAAGAAATTTTAAGAGCAGCCACAGCGCGTCATATCCAAGTTATTCCTTCACTTGATATGCCAGGACATTCTCGTTCGTCAGTAACGGCAATGAATGCACGATACCAACACTTTATGCAACTGGGCCAACCAGATAAAGCAAAACAATTTTTACTCTATGATCTGGAAGATAGAACGCAATACTCTTCTGTGCAATTTTACAACGACAACACAATGAATGTGTGTATGGAATCATCTTACGCGTTTGTGGACAAAGTGATGGATGAAGTAAAACGCATTCACCAAGAAGCTGGCCATCCATTAACACGATATCATATAGGCGCCGATGAAACGGCAGGGGCTTGGGTTGAGTCATCTTCTTGTAAAGCGTTTTTAGCAAACAATAAACTTGGAATAACCTCGGCTGATCAATTAGGAGGATATTTCATTGAGCGCGTAGCGCAGATCCTAAAAGATAAAGACATTGAAGTAGCCGGTTGGAATGATGGTTTAATGCATACGAAGATTGAACGCATGCCTAAAGTGGTTCAAGCCAATGCTTGGGGCACTTTATATGATAATGGACACAAAGTAGCCCACAAAATGATAAACCAAGGGTGGCAAGTTGTTTTATCCTCACCGGATGTTCTCTATTTTGATTTTCCTTATGAAGCAGATCCCAAAGAACATGGCTATTACTGGGCGTCTCGTGAAATTAACACCCGTAAAATATTTGAGTTAATGCCTGACAATTTGCCGGCTCACGCTGAAGTATGGAAAGACAGAATGAATAATTCATTTTCAGCGGTTGATAGTGCTCAGACAGTTTTAACCGCTGAGCATTCACTCAGTGGAATTCAAGGTCAGTTATGGACCGAGAGTACGAGAACACCAGAAACTGCGCAATATAAAGTGTATCCCCGCCTATTAGCACTTGCTGAACGAGCATGGCACAGCGCAACATGGCGCGTGCCTTACCAAAGCGGCGGCGCTGTTTATAATGAGTCGAGTCAATTTTTTACACCACAACTTAAACAACTTCGTGATGAAAAATGGCAATTATTTTCCAAAACAATTGCGTTAAAAGAAATGCCAAAGCTTGATTTGTCAGGGGTTATTTACCGGATACCAACCATTGGAGCAATCATTAATAATGGTAAGCTTGAGGCTAATTCAGTCTTTGCGCAACTGCCAATCCAATACCGTGTTGATGGCGGAAAGTGGCATGAGTATGTTTCACCCGTTGCTGTATCAGGACAGGTAGAAGTACGTGGCCTTTCAGCAGATCGTTCACGTTCGGGTCGAATAATAGCTGTTAACTAGGCGAGTAAGGCACAAGGAAGTGCTTTTGTTATGTCATTGTTAAATTAATAATGACAACGCTGTCATTATTGGTTAAGATAGTTTCATTGTCGATATAAAAAGTAATCACCAACGTAATCAAATGGTGGTTGAT
>Ga0209396_1002558_pt1 | contig 18980 bp, 12 predicted proteins | sample GOMGulsemesocosm_6_FD_184638 | JGI IMG/M metagenome (GOLD analysis project Ga0209396, IMG submission 184638) | Methane-oxidizing microbial communities from mesocosms in the Gulf of Mexico - GOM8C Gulf of Mexico (SPAdes) (version 2) | ecosystem: Environmental > Aquatic > Marine > Cold seeps...
GTTTTGAAACGCGTAAAAGAGATTTACCGGTGCCATTACCAGCTACATGGAAGGTCACTGAATTAGAAGATAAAAGAGTACGTGTTGAGATTGAAGGTGAGATTGAAGTTAAGCACGATTCAGTGCGTGATAATCCAATCAAAGCGGCAGGGCAATTTCCCACAGGCTTCGAACCTGCAAAATTATACAACAGCCGATATCAACCACGTGGTTTACAAACTACTATTTTTGGTGCGGCAGATGCGATTCATTCAACGGGATTTTCTTGGGATGAAATTGTTGGCAAAATTAGCCCTGATTTAGTGGGGACATATTCAAGCTCGGGTTTTGGACAAATGCAATCCGAAGGCTTAGGTGGAATGTTGAAAAATCGTTTACACGGCGATAGAGTCAGCACAAAAAACTTAGCACTCGGGCTAAATAGCATGTCATCTGACTTTGTTAATGCTTATGTCACTGGAAGTGTAGGAACCACGTCAACGTCAACAGGTGCTTGTGCGAGTTTCTTATATAACTTACGAAATGCCATTCAAGACATTAAAGCGGGTCGAGTTCGTGTCGCTATTGTTGGCAGTACTGAAAGCCCAATAACGCCTGAGATTATTGAAGGTTTCGGTAATATGAGCGCGTTAGCAAATGAAGAGGGTCTGAAGAAGCTTGATGGCATTACAGAAGGTGAAGCTGATCACCGACGTACCAGCCGTCCATTTGGTCAAAACTGTGGATTTACCATAGGTGAAGCTGCACACTTTTTAGTATTAATGGATGACGAACTAACAATTGAATTAGGCGCACGTCCGTTAGGCTCCGTTGCCGATGTATTTATTAACGCAGATGGTGTTAAAAAGTCGATCACAGCTCCTGGCCCAGGTAATTACATCACGATGGCTAAGTCGGTAGCGTTGGCAAAAACAGTCTTAGGTAATGAGGCCATTCAAAAACGTAGCTTTATTTTAGCGCATGGCTCAAGTACGCCACAAAATAGAATTACAGAGTCATTAATTTATGATCGTGTTGCTAACACATTCGATATTAACGACTGGCCAATTGTTGCACCAAAAGCGTTTGTTGGACACAGCATTGCTCCTGCTAGTGGAGACCAAGTTGCAATGGCGTTAGGTGTATTTGAACATAATATTATGCCTGGTATTACGACTATCGATAAAGTGGCTGATGACGTTTATGACGAGCGCTTAAATATAGCTACTGAACATTGGGAGTGTGAGGAAATGGATGTTGCCTTTATTAACTCTAAAGGGTTTGGTGGTAATAACGCTACAGCAACCTTGTTTTCGCCGTCTGTAACGTTATCTATGCTTGAGAAGCGCTACGGTGGTGATACCTTTAGTGCATACATTGAACGAACAGAACAAGTTAAGATTGCTCAACAGGCTTACCAAGAAAAAGCCGATAATGGTGAGTTTGACCTTATTTATCGATTTGGTGTTGATATGATTGACGAGTCTGAAATTGTGATTACTCAGGATGGTATGAGCATACCAACTTTTGAACAAGACATCGTTTTAGCTCAAGCAAACCCGTTTGACGATATGGTGTAAATCCCGCTCTATAATAACTATCTCTGATGTTAACTAAAGCTTGAGTTATTGCTCAGGCTTTTTTTATGCCCATGATTTTACAGATAAATGTCAAAAACTCGCTAATTGTTATAAATTTGTTAATATAGGTGGGCGAGTTATCTTTCTTTGGGTATAATCGCGCCAATATTAATAATTTATAGAAGGTAGGAAATAACATGAAAGGATTACTAAAAGGTTTAATTACTGCTGTAGTTGGTTTAACTTTATCAATGACATCAGCGAATGCTGCGGATTGTAAAGGTAAAACTCAATCAGCATGTTCGACAAGTGCTTCGTGTAACTGGGTAAAAGGTTATGATCGTAAAGATGGTGTTAAAGTATCAGCACATTGTCGTGTAGGTAAAAAGAAAAGTGCCCTAGCAGCTAAAGCAGCCAAGTCTAAATCTAAAGCGACAGCGGCAAAGTCTAAAGCTAAGTCAAAAGCGACAGCGGCAAAGTCTAAAGCTAAGTCAAAAGCGACAGCAGCTAAGTCAAAAGCTAAATCAAAAGCGACAGCAGCTAAGTCAAAAGCTAAATCAAAAGCGACAACAGCAAAGTCTAAAGCTAAGTCAAAAGCAACAGCAGCTAAGTCTAAAGCTAAGTCAAAAGCAACAGCAGCAAAGTCTAAAGCTAAGTCAAAAGCAACGGCGGCAAAGTCTAAAGCTAAGTCAAAAGCAACGGCGGCAAAGTCTAAAGCTAAATCAAAAGCGACAGCAGCTAAGTCTAAAGCGAATGCAAAAAAGACAGCGGCAAAATCTAAAGCTAAAGATGCAAAAGAAAAATTAGCAAACAAAGCTAAAACAAAAAGTTAAACAATAGTCTTATCTTTTTATAAGCCCACAGATGTGGGCTTTTTTATGCTTTCAGTTTAGCTGAAAACCATTAGGCACAAAAAAGCCGAAGCAAGATGATTGCTTCGGCTTTTATATTTTTACTATTTGATATTAGCTACATACGTAATCTAAAATACCTATAGCAGCCTTACGGCCTTGATCTACAGCAGTAACAACAAGGTCTGAACCTAGAACCATATCGCCACCAGCAAAGATGTTTGCTTTACTTGTTTGAAGGGCGAAATCACTGTTTTCAACAGCAATTACACGGCCTCTCGAGTCAAGTTCAACACCGGCATCTTTCATCCATTGTGGAGGACTAGGTAAGAAACCAAATGCTATAACAACAGCATCAGCTTCCATCACAAACTCTGAACCTTCAATAGGTTCAGGATTGCGTCTGCCATTAGCATCAGCTGCACCCAACTGAGTTTTAACAAACTTAACGCCATAGGCTTTTCCGTTTGCATCAACAGCAATGTCTAAAGGTTGTAGGTTAAACTCAAAGTTAACGCCTTCTTCTTTAGCATTTTGAACTTCGCGAGGTGAACCTGGCATGTTTGCCTCATCACGACGGTAAGCACAAGTCACTTCAGTAGCGCCTTGACGTACTGAGGTTCGTACACAATCCATCGCGGTATCACCACCACCAAGTACAACAACTTTTTTGTTCTCAAAGCTAACAAATGGCTTAGCGTTTTCAGTAATACCCATTAAGTTTTGTGTATTACCAATCAAAAAGTCTAATGCGTTATAAACACCTGATGCACTTTCGTTTTCGAAGCCACCAGACATATCAGTGTATGTACCTAATGCTAAAAATACAGCATCGTACTCATCGCTTAATGATTCAAAGCTAATGTCTACACCAACATTTACATTAAGTTTAAACTCGATGCCCATACCTTCAAATATTTCACGACGTTTTTTGATTACATCTTTTTCTAATTTGAATGAAGGGATACCGAAAGTTAATAAACCGCCAATTTCAGCATGTCTGTCGTATACAACGGCATCAATACCATGTCGAGTTAATACGTCAGCACATGACAACCCAGCAGGGCCCGCGCCAATAATGGCAACTTTCTTACCTATCTTTTCAACATTAGAAAGATCTGGTTTCCAACCTTGAGCAAAAGCCGTATCGGTAATGTATTTCTCGATATTACCTATGGTTACTGCACCAAAATCTTCATTAAGCGTACAGGCTGATTCACACAATCTGTCTTGTGGACAAACTCGACCACACATTTCAGGTAAGCTATTTGTTTGGTGACATAAGTCAGCTGCTTCAAAAATTTTACCTTCTGTAACGAGTTCTAACCATTGTGGAATGTAATTGTGAACAGGACATTTCCATTCACAATATGGATTACCACAGTCCAAACAACGATCTGCTTGACCGGCACTTTGTTCAGTACCTAATGGTTGGTATATTTCTACGAAGTTAATTTTACGATCATCAATCGCCTTTTTAGGCGGATCGATACGTTTAACGTCGATAAATTGATAAACATTTTTACTCATACTGTTTCTTCCTCAATTCGCGTTCGTATTACTGTGCTTGAACGCGAAGTTCTGCAGATGAACGGCTACGATGACCTAAAAGAGTTTTAACGTCAGTAGCTTTAGGCTTAACTAATTTAAATAATGGTGCATAAGCATCAAAGTTATTTAAAATTTCTTGGGCACGAAGACTTTCTGTTTCTTCAAGGTGTTGATTAATAATGCCACGTAAATGCTCTTGGTGAATCGTTAAATCTTCGTTATCCATTGATAACATTTCAATCGATTCGTTGTTAAGCTTAACATCTAGGTCATTTGCTTCATCTAAGACGTAAGCAAAACCACCGGTCATACCAGCACCAAAGTTAACCCCAACACTACCAAGTATAGTGACTATACCACCAGTCATGTATTCACAAGCATGATCACCGGTACCTTCAATAACAGCAGCACAACCTGAGTTACGTACAGCAAAACGTTCACCTGCACGTCCACAGCCGTATAGCTTACCGCCTGTTGCACCGTAAAGACATGTGTTACCCATAATCATCGTTTCATGAGATTGGTATGCAACACCTTTTGGTGGCTTAATGGTTAATTGTCCACCAGCCATACCTTTGCCTACGTAATCATTTGCATCACCTGTTAGAGTAATGTCTAAGCCTCCGGCATTCCAAACACCAAAGCTTTGTCCTGCGGTGCCCGATAGGTGAATCTTAATCGGGTGAGCAGCCATGCCTTGATCGCCATGATGACGTGCAATTTCACCAGAAAGTGAAGCACCTACTGAGCGATCAGTGTTTTGAATAGCAAATCTATATTCACCACCAGAACTGTGAGCAATAGCGTCAGCTGCAGCCTCAAGCATTTGCTTGTTTAGCTTACCATCATCATACGGAATATTATCTTCTGTTTTATAATGGGCGGTATCAGCAGCAGGAATAACTGGTGCAATAATTGGCGATAGATCTAATTTTTGTTGTTTAGCGGTAAGTCCAGCTAAAGGAACAAGTAGGTCGGTTCTACCAATAATAGCAGTAAGACTTTCTACGCCTAATTTTGCTAAGATTTCACGTACATCATGTGCAACGAACTTAAAGTAGTTCATTACTTGATCAGGTAAACCTTTAAAGAATTTTTCTCTTAGTACATCGTCTTGTGTTGCAACACCTGTAGCACAGTTGTTTAAATGACAAATACGTAAGAACTTACAACCTACAGTTACCATTGGGGCTGTACCAAAACCAAAGCTTTCAGCACCTAATATAGCCGCTTTAACAATATCTAAACCTGTTTTTAAGCCACCGTCTACTTGTAAACGAACTTTATGACGTAAACCATTAGATACAAGTGATTGATGCGCTTCAGCTAAACCTAGTTCCCATGGACAACCTGCATATTTAACAGATGTTAATGGACTCGCAGCAGTACCGCCGTCGTAACCAGATATGGTGATGAAGTCAGCGTAAGCTTTAGCTACACCTGATGCAATTGTACCTACACCTGGACCTGATACTAGCTTAACTGACACAACCGCTTTAGGGTTAACTTGTTTTAAATCGAAAATTAGCTGAGCTAAATCTTCAATCGAATAAATATCGTGATGCGGAGGAGGTGATATTAAGGTAACACCTGGTACTGAGAATCGAAGTTTTGCGATTAATGGCGATACTTTATCACCAGGTAATTGACCACCTTCACCTGGCTTAGCACCTTGAGCTACTTTTATTTGAAGTACATCAGCATTCACTAAATAGTGAGGTGTTACACCAAAACGACCAGACGCAATTTGTTTGATACGTGAATTTTTCACGGTACCAAAACGACGCTCATCTTCACCGCCTTCACCTGAGTTTGAATAACCACCTAGGCGGTTCATGGCAATGGCTAATGATTCATGTGCTTCAGGACTTAATGCACCAATTGACATTGCTGCACTGTCAAAACGTTTGAACATCTCTGTATCAGGTTCAACACGGCTGATATCAATACTTTCGGTATCATCTTTAAGTGCAAGTAAATCACGCAGTGTCGTAACAGGACGATTGTTTACTACGTCTCTGTACGTTATGTAGTCAGAGTATTCGCCCGTTTTAACTGCTTTTTGTAATGTATTGACCACATCAGGGTTATACGCATGATATTCACCACCATGAACATATTTCAATAAACCACCGTGAGTGATTTTTTGATGTGGTAAAAAGGCTTTGCGCGCTAAGTTTATGTTATCTTGTTCGATATCTTCAAAGTCAGCACCTTGAATACGGCTTGGTAAATCAGGGAAACAAAGTTCCATGATATTTTGATTTAAACCAATAACTTCGAATAACCCAGCACAGCGGTAACTAGCAATTGTTGAAATACCCATTTTAGAAAGTATTTTTAATAAGCCTTTATTAATACCATTGCGGTAGCTGATGACAGCGTCACGAGCAGTGCCCTCAATTTGGCCTTGTTCAACTAATTGTTCAACCGTTTCTAGCGCTAAGAAAGGATAGATTGCTGTTGCACCTAAACCTAATAGTACCGCGAAATGATGCGAATCTCTTACTGAACCAGTTTCAACAATAATGTTTGAATCACAACGAAGTTGTTCATTTACTAGTCTTTGTTGAACGGCACCAACTGCCATCGCTGCAGGGATAGGTAATTTACCTTTCTCAATGTTGCGATCTGATAATACCAAAATAACGGTATTTTGATTACGTACTAAGTCGACAGCTTCGTTACATATTCTTATGACTGCGGCTTCTAAGCCTTCATCTTGTGAATAGTTTAAAGAAATAGTATCGCTTCGGTAGTGCTCAGGGTCAAGCTCACGTAATTGTTTTAAACCGGTATACATTAATACAGGTGTTTCAAACTGAATACGGTCTGCATGACCTGTGGTTTCATTAAATACGTTATGTTCACGACCAATACAGGTACCCAATGACATGACGTAACGTTCACGTAATGGATCTATTGGTGGATTAGTTACCTGAGCAAATTGCTGGCGGAAGTAATCGTATAATGTGCGTGATTGGCTAGAAAGAACGGCCATAGGGGTATCATCACCCATTGAACCTGTCGCTTCTTGTCCATTTTCAGCCATTGTTTTTACTACTTGATGAATTTCTTCATAACTGTAGTTAAACATTTTGTGGTATTTGTTAATTTCAGCATCGTTAAATACGCGCTTTCCGATAAGGTCTGCACTTAACTCATGGAAAGGAACAAGCTTACGAATGTTATTGTCTAACCATTCACGGTATGGATGACGAACTTTTAATTCGTTATCGATAGTCGCTGAGTTGAATATTTTTCCGGTAAAGGTATCTATGGCAAGCATTTCGCCAGGACCTACACGTCCTTTTTCGACCACTTCGTCTTCACCGTAGTCCCAAATACCGACTTCAGAGGCTAACGTGATAAAGCCATTACGGGTAATTACGTAACGCGCTGGACGTAGACCGTTTCGATCAAGGTTACATGCAACGTGACGGCCGTTAGTCATTACAACTCCAGCTGGTCCGTCCCATGGTTCCATGTGCATTGAGTTAAACTCATAAAATGCTTTTAAGTCGTCATCCATGCTCGGGCTGTTTTGCCATGCTGGAGGCATAAGTAAACGCATTGCACGATATAGATCCATACCACCAGCTAAAAATAGCTCGAGCATATTATCTAATGATGAAGAATCAGAGCCGCTTTCATTAACAAATGGTGCAGCGTCTTTTAAATCAGGTAGTAATGGAGATTGGAAGCGATACGTTCGAGCACGACTCCACTGTCTGTTACCTTTGATTGTGTTTATTTCACCATTATGAGCTAGGTAGCGGAATGGTTGCGCTAAATGCCATTGTGGTGAAGTATTCGTTGAAAAACGTTGATGGAAAACACATATCGCACTTTGTAAGCGTATATCAGCTAGATCTAAATAAAAGTTCGGTAAATCTACAGGCATTACTAGGCCTTTATAGATAGTTACTGAACAAGACAAACTAGCGATGTAAAAACGTTCGTCTGTAATTCGTTTTTCAGCACGACGACGAGCCATGTATAAACGACGTTCAAGATCTTTATTTCTCCAACCTGGAGGTGCATCGACAAATATTTGTTCGATACCAGGTAAGTTATTCGTCGCAACTTCACCTAGAATAGAAACATCGGTTGGTACAACTCTCCAACCAACAATTGTTAATGTTTCCTTAGTTAATTCTTCTTCGAAAATCCTTTTAGAAAGAGCAGCCTCTACAGGGTCAGGATTTAAAAATATCATTCCAACCGCGTATTTACGACCTAATTGCCAATTGTTTTCTTCCGCGATAGCGCGGAAAAATGAATCGGGCTTTTGCATTAATAAGCCACAACCATCACCAGTTTTTCCGTCTGCTGCGATACCACCGCGGTGTTGCATACGATCTAGTGCATGAATGGCCGTTTTAATGAGCTTATGGCTAGTTTCCCCATGTTGATGGGCGATTAAACCAAATCCACAATTGTCTTTTTGGAAGTTGGGATCATAAAGCTGCATAGTGTCTCTCCTAATTATTATATCGTCTTGGCAATACAAGGATTAAAAAAGGAATAAAGCTATATGAATAATGCATAAACACCCTATTTTTTTACCAAGAGGAACCCACAAGATTAAACACTTATTAAGCAAAGGTCAATTAAAATAGAGCTTTTGCTCGTAATTTACTTACATCAGGCTAAGGTGTTGAAATTAAATGTTTTTCTTGAGTCTTGTGGTGTAAATGCTAATCATTAAGATTTGACTCACTATGTTTGAGACACTTTATGATCATTTTGGAATAATTTATGTAAATTTATTACATAGTTGGAGCCGTTTGATATAATGGAATAAGTATTCACTTTTGTATTCACTTTATGGTGAGGAATAAAAAAATGTATTCTAGAGGCTTTAGAATGCGGCTCAAGGTTTTGTATTATCTGACTTATAGTTAAAGTTAAATAGGAAAAAGATTAATAAGTGTGAATAGAAGGATTATTGGCATAATGTTGATGTCAACTTAGCATCAGAGAAAATAGGCTAAGTTGACAATCGAAAAGTAGAGTTTACGGCAAGTAGCCGTTTTTGATGCCCTTAGTTGTAATACTTACGGCATCATGAGCATGAAGTGACTCTAGGTGATTTATCTTCAACCAGAAATCTTGAAATTCTTCTACTTGGTTCATCGCATGCTGTAAACGACGTGCGGCATCTTCACAAAACATTAAGTTCTGGCCGTTCAGTCGAGCAAACTCTTGTTCGTCTTCACGCTTAACAGCGGCTTGAACAGGTGTTTTTAATGCATTTTCTACTAAATCAACAATGTGTGTGATAGGAAAGTCTACAGTATCTTTATTTAACATCACTTTAATTTCAGCAACTGATCTCTGGCTATGTGGGGTTGCCACAATACCTTCTGACGTTCCTAACCAAGCATGAATACTTTCAAGATTAACAGACTCTTCTTGGCTGAATTTATCGGTAAATGCCTGCTGAATAAGTTGTCTAGCTAATGCTGCAGAACAAGGGCAAGTTGATGAATATCTAATATCTACCGAAAGCTCAACCGTTAAAATTCCTTTATTAATTCTTCCGGTAATTGTTACAGGATAGGCTTTCCAACCTTGTTTTCCACTAATTAATGATTTTCTACGCAGATGATAATCAAAGTTAAATTGTACTTTAGCATTGTCGCTTAAGTCTTCATGGCTGGTAATAAAACCGTCAAGTAAGCTTATTAAACTTTGGTGATTTAAGACCCCATTATTTGATAAATCATCTAATAATAGATATAAGCGAGACATATGAATGCCTTTGGCTTTAGGTTCTTTTAGATTTACAAATGCGTCAACGTGAGCTGAAACCATGCGTTCTGCTTCATCTTTAGATGCAACGATAATGGGCATCTCGATATTACTCATACCTACCCAATCTAAAGTGCCTTCAGTTTGGGCTTTAGTGTGATTGGCAATATCTGGCATTGATGTTGGCATTTATACTCCGCTGTATAGCTAAATGTTAATATGTCTATTTGGTTAGTAACGACATGTAAATCAAGGGCGCATATTCTATCGTAGTTTGATGAGAATGTGATTGTTTATTTATCAAGTTGAACGATAAATAATAATAGTTGTTACCCGCGACCTGTTTAAAATCGCGAGTATTTTGAATGAAAGTCTTGGCAAAATCAATATAAATGGATGTGTACCACTATATTAGGCATACTATGCCGCGAAATTATTTAATAGACGTCAAAACTAAACAATAAGTGTTATTGATTACATGACTTTTAAAAATAGCTTGATACAATGGTTCAGGTAGGCTGTTTGTTAATTATAAGGAAAGAAATATGAACGAGAACGCGCACTTAGATATAACGTTGTTGGAAGGGTATTTAGATAGCTTGGGGCAAAGTGTCGTTCAACAGATGTTAGATCTCTATCTAGGACAGTCAATTATTTATATCGATGATATTAATCGACATATTGGTATTGAACAGCAGCGTGATTGGCAAGAAAGTTGTCATAAAATGAAAGGAGCGGCAGGTAGTGTTGGTTTACTTCAAGTACATAAAATGCTGGTAGATATTGAGAAGAGCGAAGTTAATGATGACAGTAAAAAAGCACTGGTTGATGATTTAAAGCTGTTAAATAAAAATGCGACAAACGTCTTTATAAAATGGTTAAGTAAAGTATAAGTCTTTACCTAACCTGTTAATAAAAGCGTAGTTTATTCTACGCTTCCTACAAATCGGTATCCTTCACCATGAATGGTATTTATAAGTTCTGGTGAACCTTCTATTGATTCAAAGTGTTTACGTAAACGTCTAATGGTTACATCAACCGTCCGGTCATTTGAGCGTAAATCTCGTCCGGTCATTTCTTTGATTAATTCTTGCCTAGTAACAATTTGACCTGCATTTTCAATTAACAGATGCAATGCTCTGTATTCGCCACGAGGAATTGCGATAACTTCACCACTAGGTGATGTCATTTTTCTTGAATTTCCGTCAAGCGTCCAATTATTGAAATTGATCACTGAGTTTTCGGTTTCAGAAGTGTTACTTGCTATCCGATTAAGTATGTTACGGGCTCTAATGGTAAGTTCTCGAGGATTAAATGGTTTTGTTAAATAATCATCTGCACCAATTTCAAGTCCAAGCACCTTATCAATGTCACTATCTCTGCCTGTAAGGAAAATTAACCCCAGGTCTTTATTGCTGGCAAGTTCACGTGCAAGCAATAATCCATTCTTCCCAGGAAGATTAATATCCATTATGACTAAATTCATGGTGTGCTTTTGTAATTGCTGATCCATGCTTTCGCCATCTGTTGCTTCGAAGACTACGTAACCTTCTGCTTCAAATAAATTTCGTAGATTGAACCGTGTAACTTCTTCGTCTTCTACGATCAGTATATGAGTATTTTGCATTTGAATTCGTCCAAGTTAATTCTAAATTTTATGCTGATCTATTTTTAATTTATCAAATAGTAATAATAGTTAAAATTTTAGAGTTAGTATGTTTATTAATGGTTAACCAGCCGATATTTCCATGTTATATAACCTAGCAGTAAAACACAATGCTGGTTTAGGCTTTTGAGTTATATAAGCTATTCTTTGTTTGTTTATTAATCGTTATCGGCAGGTATATGTTAAAATTAACACCTATTGTACTTTTATCGAGCGAAATGTTTCCACCAAGTGCTTGAGTTACTAAGTTATAAACTAAGTGAAGGCCCAATCCACTACCACCTTTACCTCTTTTAGTTGTGGTAAAGGGCTCGAATATTTTATTGATGACTGATTTATCGATGCCACGTCCATCATCTTCAAATTGAATATGCAATTGATGGCTTAATGACATTATCGAAATAGTGATGGTACCGCTATCCTTGTTTTCAAAGCCATGAATGATGGAATTTATAATAAGATTAATCAATATTTGATTAATTGGACCGGGTTTACTGTTGACTGTTAGGTCGTCTGGGCACAGTATTTCAATCTTATAGGGAGTATTAGAAATTTTTGGACCAAGTGTAATGATAACTTCATTAAGTAATTCTTTGACGTTAAAACTACGTATATCTTCAGTTGATTGATCAACGGCTACTTTTTTGAAACTAGATATGAGATCAGCTGCGCGTTTTAAATTTCGGTATATGAGCGAGATGTTTTCATCACTATCGTAAATGAATTTTTTTAGTTCACTGGATTTCAGCGTTTTATCATCAAAAGCGATTCTAATTGCTTTTAAACGATCACTTAATAATGTGGAAGCGGTAATGCCTAAACCTATGGGCGTATTCACTTCATGAGCGAGACCTGCAACCATGTCACCCAAAGATGCCATTTTTTCGCTTTCAACTAATTGTCCTTGAAACTGATGTAATTTTTCCAATGTCGATAAAAGTTCTTGATTAGATTCTTTGAGTGCGTCAGTACGTTTACCTACTTTAGCTTCTAGATCTTTGGTGATTTGTTTATTTTTTCCGTCTAGCTCAGAGAGCTTTTCTAAATGCTTGTGTGTCCGGTTTAATAATATGTTGGTGTTTCGTACTAGCAAGTCAACTTCTTTGAAATAAGACGGTGGGCTAATTAAAGTAAAGTCCTTATCACGAGCCGTCTGTTGGATGGTGGAAAGTAGCGGGCTTAAGGTGTCGCTTACTTTATTCGATATTTTAAAGGAAATCATAATTCCTAAAATAATAAATAGAATAACGATAGCTGTCATGATCAATATAATAGTGTTTATTATTGATTGAAGCTTGTTGTCATTCATTTGGATGTAAATATAACCGTAAAGTTGATTTTCATCTTTAACAGGGTAGATAAATTCTATGCCGTTAGTAGTTGCTTGAGGAGCTGACAGTCGATCTTTTTTATCAATCTGATTAGGAATGGTCGGAAAATTGTCGTTATTGTTGTAACTGGTGAAAAAAGTCAGAGCATTTGTTTTGGGATCTGATTTATATACGTGTACATAATTAATATTAGCTACATCATCTAAAAGTGCCAGTTTCTTGGTGAGGGTTTTATGGTCACCTTCGTTTATGTAAGTAACACTAATCGAAGCTGCGATTTTGGCAAATTGAAGTATTGCTGTCGTATTAAGTTGCTTGTTATGTTCAATAAAAAAATAACTGGTCGTAATAATAGAACAGAGTAATGCAAAGCTTAAAAAGCTAACAACATAGGTTGTTACATATTGTCGGAACGAGCTCGTTTTTTTTGAATACGATTTAATCGAGTCAGCCATACTTGGGTCGTAAACTCACTAATTGTTGTTTATTTGTGGCTAAATTTAGTTAACCACAAGTTTAATTAAAGCAGATTATTACTATTTATACAGTTTAATTTTTTGGGGAACCATACAAACGTTATGCATTTGATTGATATATGGTAAAACCTTGCTCAGACATTAATTTTTTAGTTTTACCTATCGAACTTTTCATTATCGGTTCGTATTGAAGAAAGTTATTAGCAACAACGATCACTTCACCTTTAGCATTTAAATATTGTTTGATCCCTTGTAGAAACGTTTCGGTTGCTTGGTAGTTTGTCTTAACTCCTTGGTGAAATGGTGGATTAGAGATAACCGTTGAGTACTTGTCTTTTAATTCGGATAGACTATTTGACGCAAAAACTTGTCCTTGGAGGTTGTTAATACTTAACGTTTTTTTCGATGATGCGATAGCGAGCGCACTTACATCTAATAAGTTTAATGAAAGGTTAGGGTATCGTTTGCCAACAAAACTTGCGATTACACCTGCACCACAACCAAAGTCTAGAATATTGCTGCCTGATATTTGTGGCAAGTTTTCCAATAAAACTTTAGTACCTTTATCCAAGCCTTTTTGGCTAAATACACCGGGTAATGCAGCTATTTTTAATTCAATACCGTCTATCGATACGTCGTAATACTCATACCATTCATCCAATACAAATGGAGATGTTTGGGGTGTCAATTTAGCGATTAATAAAAGGCAATGCCTTGCAGAATCAACCTTGTTACAGCTGATAAGTGTATTTTTAGTGAGTTTATCTATGGACTTAATACCACTCTTATTATCACCAACAATGAGGATGTTGGTTTCTTCAGATGTCGCATGAGCAACCATAGCTAAGGTAAAGTTCAGTTCTGCTTTACTCTTAGGGAAAGCAATGACCACGAGATCATGAGTTTGAGTAGACTGATAGTGAGCGCTAAAAGTAGCACTTAGTTTTGCGTGACTTTTATATTTTGCATAATCTTCAAAATGAGTGTTGTAACAAGTAACTTCTGCTGTAGGAAAATCAGCTAGATACTCTTGGATGAAACCATCAGCGCTAATGTTAATAAATAAAGGACGAGTAGCCTCTAATATTTCTATATTTCTAGACAATATTTGATTGATGTTTTTCGAAGACATGTAAACCTACAGAAAGTGAAACGAATAATGGAGTTAATACGACTCATCTATTCTACTGTAATACGTACTTAACCCCAAAGAATAGTTTTATTTCCTAGCGGACTAGGAATTATTCAGCCGTAAAAATGATATTATGTTAAATTAATTCCAAATAAACATGTAAGTCGATATTTCATTGAATACCATCTCTAAAGAAGTAATACACGTAGGCGAAATGGCAAGTGGTGCAGCGTTAACTGTTCCTGTTTATCGTATAAAAGGTGATAGCGAGTCCCCAAGTGTTTATATTCAAGCGAATATGCACGGAGCAGAAGTTCAAGGTAATGCGGTTATCTTTCAGCTACTGGAAATTTTAAAAGACACTCACATAAAAGGTAATATTACCTTAGTTCCTTATGCTAATCCTGTAGGATGTAACCATAAAAATGGTGAATATACCTTAGGTCGTTTTGATCCAATAACCGGTGTGAATTGGAATAGAATGTACCATTTCGATGAACAGCTTATAGAAACTTTTATTGCTGAGTTTGCAGGGCAGCCTGATGTAGAAATAGAGCAGGTATTTAAACAACGTTTGTTAGCCAGTATTGACCAAAAGTTAGACCATAACCATTTTGGTTTAACGACCGGGCAGCGTATTGCTTATCAATTACAACGTTTAGCACATGAAGCTGATTTAGTCCTAGATCTACATACCGGACCAATATCTAGCAAACACCTGTATTGTCCTGAATATGCACAAGCGAGTGCGAGTTATTTTAATATCCCTCATACCATTCTTATTCCAAATGGCTTTGACGGTGCTCTTGATGAAGCAACATTTTGTCCTTGGTGGACTTTACAAGAGAAGCTTCAAGAAATCGGAAGCTCATTTTCTATAACATCAAAATTAGTTAATAAAGAGAGCTTTACCGTAGAATTAGGCTCTCAAGAGCAAATTGATTTAGATGAAGCTTATCAGGATGCGCTGAGTATTCTCACTTATTTACAACATAAAAATATTGTTGAAAAACCGTTATTAAAACCCAAAAAATTAACACGTTATGCGTGTTATTTGAAAAACTACAAAGCTTTTTATTCACCTATGGGTGGAATGGTAGATTATTTAGCTGAATTTGGTAAACCATTACCTGCGGGTGAATCTTTAGTACAAATTTTACGTATGGATAACTATGGAGATGGTGATCCTTTGCATCAAATCACTCTAGAGCATGAAGTTCTGCCTATTTTGCATTTTGCTTCCGCGAGTGTGAATCAAGGAACCGAACTGTATAAAGTGTTTACTAAATATTTTGTTATGTAAGTGTTTGTTAAATAATCTGTAAGTTATTGATGAACTATAGGGTCTAGGCTTTATAGGTTAAATTTTAAAGAAGTTATTCTATGTTTGTTTTACTCGCTACGCTTTTTGCTTTGTTCGCTTTTGCTGCTAATTCTATATTATGCCGTATGGCTTTAGGGAGTGGTTTAATTGATCCTGCCGGTTTTACTATTGTGCGATTATTGTCGGGCAGCATTGCTTTATATTTTATTTTAAGGGTTCATCAAGGTATTGCCTCATCAGCTACAGATGAATCTTCAATACAGCAGTCGAAGGGAAGTTGGTTTGCTAGCTTTTGTTTATTTACCTACGCGATTGCCTTTTCGTATGCCTATGTGTATTTAGATACAGGAACAGGAGCTTTATTGCTCTTTGGTTCGGTACAAATTTTTATGATCACCTATTCACTTATTACAGGCGCTAGATTATTAAAAATAGAATGGTTTGGGCTTATTACTGCTTTTATCGGTTTTGTTTATCTTGTTTATCCTGAATTAAATACGCCATCGGTAAGTGCTTTAATATTAATGATTGCTGCTGGCTTATCGTGGGCGGGGTATACGGTCATGGGTAAACAAAGCAAAGCGCCTTTAATTGATACTTGTTATAACTTCTTTAGAACCATTCCGCTTGTATGCGTGTTAACTATGATGACGTTGTATACCGCTGAATATACTGCCGAAGGTATATGGTTAGCTGTTGCATCAGGCGCCGTTATGTCAGGCGTTGGTTATGCTATTTGGTATGTTGCTCTTAATGGCTTAACAGCAACACAAGCGGGAGTTCTACAATTATCCGTACCCGTTATTGCAGCCTTTGGTGGTGTAATATTTATGAATGAAACTCTAACCTGGCGTTTAGGTACTTCGATGTTTGTGATTGTTGGAGGAATAGCCTTGGTACTACTTGGCAATAAATTGATGGCCTTATACCAAACGGATTAGTTAATTATCACTATGTGAGTATTTAATTAGTCCGGTTGGTATTGTTGCCAAGTAAACGCTAAAACTTAATGTTTGATTTTAAGTAGTCCAATAATTCTTTGTGGTATTTACCGGTTTTTTCAGCTTTCTTTTCTTTTGCTGCGTGGCGAACCAGTTGACGAAGCTTTTGACGCTCCATAGATTCGCTTTGGGCAAGCGTAGCTTCGATAAGATCATTCCCTGCTTCAAGTAATGAATCTCTCATTTCTTCAAGACGAGTATGTTTCACAGATTCTTGTTGGTGTTTGTTCGCCATTACATCCATGGCTTGATGGATGGGAGCTAAATCGGTTTCAGATAATATTTTGGCTATATGCCTGATGTGACGGCGTAAAGCTTCATGTTTATTTCTAATTTTGTCAGCTAACACCATTGCATCTTTTAACTCTTCAGTTAATGGCAATCGACTACGTTGATGTTTAGACATCTCAATTAATTTTTGACCAAAATCTTGTAATTGGTGCATTTCACGCTTTATTTCAGATTTACTTTTTAAATCTTCATCTAAGTCGTCGATATCGTTAGCAGACTGGGGCATAATGTTCATTAAATAATGGAAATTAACAATAGTATACTACATCTCCTTATTTCAAAAAACGTGTACGCCTTTAATTGTTATTATTTCTTTACTTAACTTAGCATCAGAGAAGCAAACTCAAACATGACAGATTCAAACGGTATTGTTGTTCAACTTGATCAAGTAAAAGAACGTGTAGCTAAAGTATTAGAACTCGCTCAATCTTTAGGTGCTGATTCGGCAGAAGTGGCGATGAGTCGCCAACAAGGCCTGAGTGTTGGTACACGTATGGGAGAAGTTGAAACCGTAGAGTTTACAAATGACGGCGCGTTGGGCTTAACCGTTTATATGGATGGCCGTAAAGGTAGTGCTTCTACTGCAGATCTGTCAGAAGCGGCATTACAGCAAGCTGTTCAAGCTGCTGTTAATATTGCTAAATATACTTCCGTTGATGATTGTTCAGGCTTAGCTGATAAAGCGTTATTGGCGTTGGCCCCTGAAAACTTAGATTTGCATCACCCTAAAATATTAACCACGGATGAAGCGATTGAAATTGCAAAATCTTGTGAAGAAAGTGCGTTAACGGTTGATAAGCGCATTACCAATTCTGATGGTGCCAGCCTAGATTGTTTTGAAGGTTTTAAAGTATATGGAAATACTCATGGCCAATTAGTCGGTTATCCAAGTAGTCGACATAGTTTAAGTTGTGTGATGATTGCCACTGACGGTGATGACATGCAACGAGACTACGCATATACCGTTAGTCGACGTTTTGATTTACTTGATGATACGGCGACGGTAGGTAAACAAGCTTCTTTAGAGGCGCTATCAAGATTAAACGCACAAAAACTACCTACAGGTAAAGTACCTGTTATGTTTAAAGCGGATATCGCTAATACTATCTTTGGTCATTTTATCGCGGCGATAAGCGGTGGTAACTTATATCGTAAGTCGTCATTTTTACTTGATGCCATTGGCAAAGATGTTTTTCCAAGTTTTTTAAATATTAGTGAACGCCCTCATATTAAACAAGCATTAGCAAGTAGTGCGTTTGATAGTGAAGGGGTTAAAACCCTTGATCGTGAAATTATTACCGATGGTTGTTTAGCTACTTACTTATTAACGAGTTATTCAGCTAGAAAGCTTGGTTTAGAAACTACAGGACATGCTGGTGGCATTCATAACTGGATATTAAACGCTAAAGGTGAAGGTGCTGGTGGAGATTTTGATACCATGCTTAAAACCTTAGGGACTGGATTTTTAGTGACTGAACTTATGGGACAGGGCGTTAATGTAGTCAATGGTGATTATTCTCGTGGTGCTGCTGGTTTTTGGGTTGAAAACGGCGAAATCGCTTTCCCAGTATCAGAAGTAACGATAGCAGGTAACCTACAAGATATGTTTAAAGGTTTAGTGGCTGTTGGCTCTGACGTTGATATGAGAGGCAGTATTAGAACAGGTTCATTGTTGATTAATGAAATGCAGGTTGCAGGTAATTAATTTCCCCTAAGAGTAATTTAAAACTTATCGATAAAAGAGTAGGCTATTTATAGTCTACTCTTTTTTTATGTGATTAAGCTTAAATTAAGTAACCTGAGGTTTGGATAAGAGTTTTGTAACACCGTGAAATTAAAGGATAAAACTTCATTTTATTTCCAGTGACGGAATTTTATTGATTATCAAGGCATTTTTACTCTCCAATAGTGGGCTATTGGGCAAATTGTCTTATCCGAAGCTCAGGTTAAGTAACCAGAACTGGGCTTAAGTTAGTAGTAGCGTGGCTGTACCTAAAAAGGCAAATATGCCGACTACGTCTGTTACTGTAGTCAATATTAC
>Ga0209396_1002559_pt1 | contig 18978 bp, 15 predicted proteins | sample GOMGulsemesocosm_6_FD_184638 | JGI IMG/M metagenome (GOLD analysis project Ga0209396, IMG submission 184638) | Methane-oxidizing microbial communities from mesocosms in the Gulf of Mexico - GOM8C Gulf of Mexico (SPAdes) (version 2) | ecosystem: Environmental > Aquatic > Marine > Cold seeps...
GGCGAAGACTGGAATGGTCACGGCTCGCATGTTGCCAGTACTGTAGCAGGTAATGTTCAATATGAAGTTGACGATTTATTACCTTCGTATGGCGGCACGGCTGAAAACCCTGGGCATGGTTTGCCTGTTGGCGTAAAAATGCCAAAAGTATCAGGTGTAGCACCGCGTGCAAATATTATTTCCTATCAGGTTTGTATGCCAACTGGCGGCTGTGGTGGTGAAGCCATGTTGTTCGCTATTGAACAAGCGATAAAAGATGGTGTTGATGTGATCAATATGTCTATCGGCGGTGGTGAATCTTTTCCTTGGGACGATGCCTTTGAAATGGCTTTTTTATCTGCCCGTGAAGCTGGCGTTGCTGTAGCGTTATCAGCAGGTAACTCAGGCTCAGCATACGGTACAGATTCACTATATACTGTTGACCATACCTCTCCATGGGTATTAAACGTAGCAGCGACTACTCATGCTCGTTCAATAAAAATTGATGGTAAAGCGCTCAATGGCTTTACAGGTGGCGATACAGAATTAACGCCTTTACAGCTAAATGGTGCCGGTATTTCAGGTGAATTTACTGGTGAATTTGTGCTTGCTGAAAATTTCGGCGATTCACGATGTAATTCTCCATTTGCGGCAAACACTTTTACCTCAAACCAAATTGTGGTTTGTGAACGAGGTGATATTGCTCGCTTTGAGAAAGCATTAAATGTGCAAGCAGGTGGGGGCGGTGCTTTTGTGCTTTATAACACCTCAGCGGAAGGCGATGATATTCATAATGATCCTTATGCAATACCGGGTATTCATATCACTAATACTCAATGGGAAGGAGCAAGTTGGCGTATTAACGCATTAAAACCATGGTTAGCATCTGGTACAGGTTTAACTGGTACTATTACCGCATCGATAGTTTCGCGCGAAATAAATGCTGAAGATGCTGACTGGTTAGCGCCATTCTCATCTCGTGGTCCGTCTTCTACCGTTAATGAATTGTTTTCTCCGGGTATTGCTGCGCCAGGCGTGGATATTTTTGCCGCGTGGACAGAAGAAAATCCTTTTGATGAATTTTCAGATACCAGAGATTGGAATCGTATCAGCGGTACGTCAATGGCGAGTCCTCATGTTGCTGGTGTTATGACGTTAGTGCGTCAGGCACATCCAGAATGGACAGCGTCAGAAGTTCAATCAGCATTGCAAATGTCGGCTGACTCAAAAGCGATAAAAATGGAACATCCAATTTATGATGAAGTGGTTGTTGCAGGTCCTTATCGTGCGGGTCATGGTTTAATTAACGTTGCTCGTGCCATAGATTCTGGTTTGATTATGGATGAAACTGCAGATAATTTCCGCCGTGCTAATCCTAATAATGGTGGGCGTGTTCGTGATTTGAACTTACCACAATTAATCAATCGTGATTGTGGTAAGCAATGTAGCTGGACCAGAACGGTAAAAGCTACACAAGACGGTACTTGGACTGTTAATGTTGAAAAGTTGCAACAAGATCATATGTATTATGATTGGACGTTAGATCCGTCAGCAACCATGAGTGTTTTACCAAAAACGTTTAGCCTTAAAGCGGGTGAAAGCGTTACTCTAACCATTACCAACAATTTCAATGAAGTTGATATGGCTTGGTATGAAGGTACCGTTCATGCCGATCAAGGTGAGATTCAGTTTATTTCTGACAATGAAACTACCCCAATGGCTATTTGGCCATATTCTTCGCTTTATACGGGTAAGACATTACCAGATACAGTGAATATTAACGCCAGTGATGATAATGCCAGTACATTTATTGCTAACATTCCTTTTGGAGTACCTAGTTCAGTGATAAACGCGGTAGCTTATGCTCCCATTGAGTTAACTGAAACAGAATTAGCCATTCCTCGTATGGGCTTTGGAGTCTCACTTTTTACTGAAACAGGTTACTTCAATATAATTGATGATGAAGTATTAGGTACAGTTGCCCATGATTTCATTAAAACGATTTCGCTAAATGTTCCTGAAAATTCAGCTATTTTACGTGCCGAATTATCTGCAGTACTTGAAAGTACCAGTAATAATGAGTTAGGCACTGATTCGTACATTAATGCTGATATCTATGTTGTTAAAGACTATAACAATGATGGAAGACTTCATTTTACCGAAGCTGTATGTGGTTCAATGTTACCGCAAACCACTGAGGGCGAATTTTGTTCAATTGAGAACCCTGAAGCGGGTGAATACACAATCTTAGTAACGAATGGTGTATTATTCCCATGGGAATCGGTGGATACCGTTGCTGTCGCTTATGGGGTTGTATCAAAAGAGATTAGCTCTGAATTTAGTTTTGAGTTTAATCAATCACCATTAAATGAACTCGTTTCAGACATGGTCATTACTTGGGATAAAACACTGAATGAAAATAGTACTTATCATTCGGCTATTGCCATACAGGCAGGTGATAACGCGGAAGGGTCTTTAACGTTCATTCCTATGAAAATAGAGCGTGGTGCCAACACAGTATCAATTGAATCATCGCAAACCAATGCCTTGGTTGGTGATATTATTGATATGAGCGTAATGATACAAGCCAATAAATCTGGCGCAGACCGTAGTGTTGATTTGACGGCAGAATTAGCGAGTGGCCTAACTATTGTGCCAGGCTCATTGAATGCTGTTAACGGTTTAACAATGACAGACAATGGTTTTACCCTAAATACCTCTCAAGTAAACTCTGCCGATTGGGCAACCAATTACACCATCACAACCAATGAAACTGATGAAATGTGTCGTACACCTTGGGAAGAGTACTTACCTGAAACTGCAGGTAAATATGTCAACCTAAGTAATTACGGACTTGCGCCTTCTTGGGGATCTTTCTTTGATGTAAATGAATGGGGCTGGGGCAACTGGGTACATGAATTGATTATTCCGGTGATGACAGATACTGGCAATAACATGACACCATTTGATAATGCAGCATACTTTAAAACCAATCAAATGGTATTGAGTTCACGTGGTTGGGTGCAATTAGATATTGGTAACTATAATCCTTGGGATGTGGTGCCTCAACAAGTGCACCTTGAATTACCCTCAACAGGATATTCAACGCCGCCAGATTATTTGTTTGCACCATTATGGAATGCTGAAATCGATATGATGACTTGGGGCACAAGCACGACCCTAGCAAAATTTGAAGGTAACTCAGGAGTAACATTAGCCTATTTGGGTGATTATGCTTTACTTGAGTGGGACAATGCTAAAACCTATGACAAAGGCCAAGACATGAATTGGAATACTACGTTTGATGCGCGTGACGACAGTTATAATCATCAAATGTTTATGCGTAGTAATACCTCTTACATTCCGGGTAAATATGAAGTGGTTATGGCATATGACAGTATTGATTTCGGTACACAATCGGGTTCTGGTTCAATAGGTTTACGTGGTTATAATGGACCTCGTGCCGGAATGTGGCCTTTAAATGGTCATACGGGGGTATCTTTAGCTTATAACAACCTTGACGAAGTTATCAAAGATGACTTGGTTGTTTGTTATGACATTGTTGGCCCTGAATCAACAAGTATAATCGTTAACTTTCAAGTTCAAGTTACCGGTGAAGCTATATCTTCTGATCAACTGATTAACGTATCAGGTTCTGTTGAAGGTGTATCAAGTGCAGATGCTGAGTTAAGTGTTAGCGTAGCATCAAATATTAGTATTACGGCAATTGCAGACAAAAGTATTGATGAAAATGAAAGTCAAGATATCACAGTAAGCTTTGCTGATGGTGACGGTGGCATGTCTGCTAATACTATTAGTGTTACCGGAGATAATATTTCAGCACAAGTAACTGAACACGTATCAGGCTCAGTTGTTACTATCACGCCAACGAGTAATTGGCATGGTGATACAGAAGTAACTGTTACGGTTAGTGATAATATATTTACTAACGATATGGTATCAACAAGCTTTATATTAACGGTGAATTCAGACGGTGTTGAATTAGGTTGTACTGATTCATCAGCAACTAACTTTGATGCCAATGCAAACAGCGATGACGGCAGTTGTAAATTCCCCGTTGCTGAACAAGCGAAGAAATCTAGTGGTGGCTCTATAGCTTGGTTATTATTAACGCTTTTACCTTTAGTTGCATCAAGAAAAAAGCAAGTAACTCTTAAAGGCTAATAAATAATTTATATTAGTAAATGACGTAAAAATCCGATGAATAGTATTCATCGGATTTTTTTTATGTTGGTTCATGCGTTTTGATTGTCGATATACCGATTAGCTATTTTCAATGCGAAACCCTATTTTTATGGTTACTTGAAAGTGAGCTACGTTATTATCAACAATGTGTCCACGCGTTTCTACTACTTCGAACCAGTCTAGGTTACTTATTGATTTTGACGTTTCAGATATGGCATTTTGAATAGCTTCTTCAATGCTATTTGGGGATGTGCCCACAATTTCTAATTTTTTATAAGTGTGGTGATTTGACATGTATTTACCCTTAATTTTCTAATTCGTTATAACTTAAAGGTAGTCGATATGTTATTTTTAGCCAAAAGAGTAGTATATTTGAGCTTAGGTTCCTGTATGTATTCGAATACTACACTGTAAGAGAAGCTAATATATGCCAATCAATGATTTGGATTATATTTTGTGGCCATAAGTGCCAACTAACGGTACAAATATGCTATTATTTAAAATCAAACTTTAATCTTTCTAAACTCTAATTATGACTACAAAAACTCTCCGAATTCGTGAAAAAACAATCTTTGACGGTATTTTTAGTAAATATATCCTTAAGTTTATTTTTAGCCTTTGGTTTAAAATGGCTGGTTGGAAATTGTGTAAAACTATGCCAGAAGGAGCAGGTATTACCATTGCTGCGCCGCACACTTCAAACTGGGATTTTATTTATGCACTTGGCGCCGCTATTTTACAAGATGTAAAAATTTACTTTTCCATTAAAGACAGTATGTGCCGAGTACCAATTTTAGGTCGTTGGTTGATGTTTCTTGGTGCTATTCCAATTGACAGATCCCCTACAGGGGTTGGTCAGGTTGAACAAATTAGACAGTTTATTGAAACACAAAAAGGTAAACGAGTATTTTTTTTATTCACGCCTGAAGGTACGCGAGGTGGAGTAGCCAAGTGGAAAACAGGGTTTTACCATGTTGCTCAAGGATGTGGATTACCTATTTTTTTAGCCAAAGTCGATTATCTCAGTAAAGAAACGGGTGTTTTTCACATTTTTAAACTGACTGATAATAAAGATGATGATATTCAAGCTATGCAAGCCTCTTATAAGAGTGTCTATGGAAAATACCCAACTAAACAATTTCCACCTTATCAAGGCCGTATGCCAAAGATAGGTGATAAAGAAGCTGCAATCATTCGTGCACTTTACGCTATTAACTCTATTAAAGGTGTTGCTACTAAAATGGAGATAAGCGCAAAAGCAAAGATGGGTGATATATCAAACAATATGTTCGATTTTTTAATAGAAAAAGGGCTTGTTGAAAAAGGTTTTCTTGAAAGAGCAGAAATTACCTACCAATTAACCTTAGCAGGTAAAGGCTGTTTTTTGCATTTACATTCTCAATCAAGGTAAGCACAGGAAATACAAAAAAATAAATTTTGGCTAATATTTTCTGTGACCAGATAATATTGCTGATTAATACACAATTAAAGTTCCCGACTATATTTGCTATTTAGATAACTTCACAAACGATATTACAGGTATGCCAAAATATGCAGAGCGCTGCCTGTAAAAATGATTATTGATAAACATGCTAATTGACAAAATTTTTCAGTATTAACATTAAAATCGATTTTTGCTTTTTGCGACAGAAAAAAGTATAAATGGGGAAGTACAATATAATGCAAAGGAACTTAGCCAATTATGCAAAACTTCTTAAAAAAAGGGATGAATGCCGTTCGTTCAGCTACTGACAAAGCTACAGATGAATTAGCTGCAAGCTATTTAATTGTTAGAGAAAAAGTGAATGGTTTACCCATATTTGTATCAGCAGAAAAATCAAGCAAATATAGTGATATAGAGTATGACGAAAAACATTACTTTGTTATACCTTTTGAACTTTCAGAATATAAATTTGCTTTGCACACAATGCGCTGTTTACCCAATGCGGTTCCTGAAATTAATAACCTGCCTAAAAGACGTGTTTTTCATTTCCCTAATAAGCACTCAGAAGAAATGCTTAAAGGGTATATGCGTGAATCCGCTGAACAAATGGTTAGAGATAAAAATGAGAGTAACCCAAGTAGTCTTGAGTCTTTAGCAAATGAAATAGACTCTCTTGATAAAAAATTAACTTATGGCATGTTGTTAGTGGGTGGAGTGGCTGCCATTGTAAATCCTTTATTAGGGGCAGGTATTGCAGCTAAGGCACTACTGCCAAGTGTTGGAAGTATTTTGAACAAATATGGGCTACGGGCAACAGCAGAAAAAGTAAACCAGCATCAGCTCGATAAATCACTTGTCGAAGCTAAAGAACACATAACAAAAGAGTTTGAAGGGGCTAATACCCTTCAAGTAATCAACCCGATACTACAAGAATTAGAACTACTTCTTCGTACCACAGAGACGCAACATGATCCCCTAACTGGGCCTAATTTAGCGCAAGGCAGTATACCTGAACTAGATGGTGAAAGATGGCGTGAACTCACCGAGGTTGCTATTTGTCATGTATATAAAGAGGTTTATGAAACGCCATCTTTACACGAGAGAGCGAGTCTTGGGCCAGAAGACTTAAGATGGCTAAAAGTAATGTTCGAAGTAAACAGCATGAAATAACGGAATTTTTTAAATTAAAGGAGCAGATAGAAGCCAATAAAATCAGTTTTTAATTCATTCCCAAGGTACCTCTTGTTCATCTAAATCGACTTATTCCTTCTGATGGCAAATTCATCACCAATCGTAAATATTTGTCCTATACTTTAATTTAGTTTTATCTATTATTTCTAGAGCTTAACACAGTAAAGTTATTTGGCTAAGAAGCCTTTTTATCCAAAAAAAATCGCAACGTGCCAATAATATTCTAGAATGTAAAGTGTAACGCTCACACCAAAGTAAGGTAGATTATGTCGTATTTTGTTATTGAACCTCAACGTACAGAATTAGTTAAATATCATATATCTTTTAATATTAATGAATTTAAAAGTGAACATGTGGCTTTTTCTGGAGCCTTGGGAAAACACCCTTATGACACTAATAAAATAATATTAATTTCAGAGCCCTATGCAAATAATACTAGTTACTATGAATTTAATAGTGCTGATATTGGCTTGGTCGAGAAACGACCTAATATTATCGATAGCAATGGTGAAGACGTTGCTATGGTCCAATTGTGGATAAAAAAAGGCTGCTTTGTTATTAGAAGTGAAGTTTTTCTAGTTGAGTCAGCAGTTCTTTGATTTCAATAAATTATGAAAGTAGAAGTGAAAAATATTTGAATTATTGAAATACGGGGCAGTAACTTTTAATGAAGGAGATCATTTTAGACATCATATTTATAGCCTTATTCTGAGTTGGCCCATACCGAAGAACGAACTATTAATTTTATGGTTATTAATAATTATTTGTTTACTAAAAGGAGAAAAATATGCGTAAAAACCTATATTTAGTTGGCGTTGATGGCAGTGAATGGAGCGATCGCGCAGTAGAACGTGCGATGCATTTAGCACAACAAACAGATGCTAATGTTCACCTTGTTCATGTGATCACTTGGCAAGAGTTTCAACCCGTTATGGTTGAAGGTATAGCACCACCCATGGTTGATAAAAAGCAAATAGAAAATGACGCGAATGAAAGAGTATTACAACCATTGATCAATAAATATCAAGGACAAAGTGCAACGTTAACTAGTGGATATGCATGGGGAGATCCTGTAGAAGTATTGCATCAAAATGTTAAAGATCATCACGCTAATATGCTTTTTGTTGGACGAAGAGGTCGATCGCGTTTTGTAGATATTATCCTTGGGAGTGTTGCAAACAAATTGGCTCATCAAACTGGCGTGCCGATCGTTTTAGTTCCTTAAGGTTTTGATTTTAGGTGTTAAGCTTTGGTGTAGGTAAGTTTTACTCAGCACGTAACGCAAGTACTGGCTCAAGTTTAGCCGCTTTACTTGCTGGTTTCCAACCCGCTAGGGCACCTATAATGACAGAAATAATTAATGTTAACATTAATACAAATGGCTCGAAAACTATCGGCATGGTCGGCATAAATAATTGCGCGATAAACAATAAAGCCATTGAAATGATATAACCTAAAATACCACTGGTTAATGAGATGACAATTGCCTCACCAAGAAAAAAGTAACGTATGTGAGCTGATGAAAACCCCAAAGCTCGAAGTAAGCCTATCTCTTGGCTACGCTCAGTAACAGTGATTGTTAAAATGGTAATAATGCCAACCGCACCCACAAGCAAAGATATCACGCCTAACCCTGCTGCAGCATACTTAACAAAGCGTAAAATTTTATCTAAGCTCTTTAACATATCGTCTTGGGTTATGAGAGTGAAATCTTCACTATTATGACGAGAAATTAATAGCTTACTGATTTGTTGGCTAAATTTTTCGGTGGCGATATTCTCATGATAAAAAATGTCTATTTCCATTACGCTATTCCGATTGAACAGACGTAAAGCTTTTGCCGTTGGAATGTAGACCATATCATCTAAATTGACACCCATAAACTCACCCTTAGGTTTGAGCACACCTATTACCCTAAAGCTGTGACTACCCACATGAATTTTTTCGCCAATGGCATTGTTGTTGGCAAATAGCTCTTGTTTTAAAGTATGGCCTAATACAGCTAAATCGCGGGGTGTTAATATATCATCAGCAGGCAAAAATTTCCCTTGAGCAAGTGTTAATTGCCAAGCATTTAAAGCTGGCGAAGTAATACCAGCAACGTCAGTATATCGTCCGCGTTGATACCATTTAACTTGTGCAGTGCCCATAACTACAGGAACAACATATTTAGCGGCAGGTAAACGTTCTAAACTGATGGCGTCATCAAGTGTCATCGGTCGTACCGTATTTAGTAATCCACCAACACCAAAGGTTTCCGTTTTACCGGGCATAACAGCAACAATATGACTACCGAACTGGGTGAATTCTTGTAAAATATATTGTCGTAAACTCTCGCCAATTGCATTGAGTAATATCACCGCTGAAATACCGACACTAAAGCCAAATATAGTTAGTAATGTTCGTCTTTTTTGAGCATTAACCGCGCGATAAACCCACGTTAGATAATCAGTTAGTCTCATTTTTTGTTACCCCCTTAATGCCAAAATAGGGTCAACTGTTGCAGCTTTGTTAGCCGGTAACCAGCTAAATAATAAAGCAATGATGAAAGACATAAAAATTGCTGAAAGTGTTGACCACCAAGGAATAGCTAACGGTATGTTAGGGAAATTAGCGTGAATAATGAAAACGATACTGTAAGAAAAGACCAAGCCTGCAAGTGTACCAAAACTTGTGATGACCAAAGATGAAATAACAAAAATTTGACGTACTTCTTTAGCACTGGCGCCAAGAGATTTCAGCAGGCCAATTTCTTCACGTCGTTGTGAAACACTAATGTAACTGACATTCATAATTAATATACCCGCAACAAATAAACTAATTGCAGCAATAGCACCGATACTGGCGGTAACGGCAACAATAATTTTATTAAAAGCAGATAACATGGCATCTTGACTGATAATAGTAATATCGGCTTTGCCCTCATGGCGTTGCGAAATGACTTTGTTAACTTGCACTATAGTGCTCGTTTCATACTCGCTTTGTTTCAATTGTAATAAAATACGAAATAAAGCCGGCGAATCAAACAGTATTTGCGCTGAGCGTACAGGAATAATTGCCATATCTCGCAAGTCTAGCCCTAATGATTCACCGCGTTGTTCTAACAATCCAATAACTCGGTATTTATATTCACCTATGCGTAACCATTGGCCTAATGGTGAATTGTTTTTAAAGAGTTCTTTCGCTAGTTTTGCACCTATGATACAGACCTGTGTTGCGCGACTTTCACTATTTTTCGGCAACATACTACCTTGTTTAAGTGTTAAGTTACGTATGGTGAACATGTCTATATTTGTGCCAAGAATTATGATGTCACGGGAGAGTGATTGGTTAGACACTGTTGCAGTACCAGCAATAATCGGGGCAACATGGCTTATTGAATGGATAGTTTTTAATGCATGTGCATCTTCTATGGTTAAATCACGGGGAGTTGTTCCATAAATGGGCGGGGCAGAGCCTGTAGTTTCTTTTTTTCCGGGCAACACAATCAGCATTTTTGAGCCCAAACCAGAGAATTCCTGTTCGATAAATAAACGCGCACCTTCACCTATGCTAGTGAGTAAAAGTACTGATGATACCCCCATAGCAATGGCAAGTAATATCATTGCACTACGAAGTCGATGACGAGCCAAGGCTTGGTAGCTAAATAACCAATGATCCGCTAGGTTCATAGGTTTACTCCATAGTACTTAGCTGTATTTGCTTGTAAGCCCGTATCAGAAACAATTTCCCCATCTAACATGTTAAGTCGACGCTGGGCGCGTTGCCCTAAAGCAATATCATGCGTCACTACTAACAAGGTAATGCCATTGCGATTGTAACGCTCTAAAATATCGGTAACTTCTTGACCTGATCGTTGATCTAAATTGCCGGTAGGCTCATCAGCAAGTAAGATTTTCGGTTCGGTAATTAACGCTCGAGCGATGCCCACCCGTTGTAATTGCCCGCCAGATAATTGCTTAGGCAATTGCCCAAGATGATTTCCTAAACCAAGCTCAGATAAAAGTTCACTAGCTTTTTCGCGGCGAAATTTAGGCTTTACACCCGCTAACATCATTGGTAACTCAACATTCTCTAAAGCAGTTAATCTTGAGATCAAATGAAACGACTGAAAAACAAAACCGATATGTTTACGTCTTAACTGTGCTCGTTGCTCTTCAGTTAAAAGTTCGGTATTTTCACCCTGTAGTTGATACTGACCAGTATCGGGTCTATCAAGTAACCCTATCATATTAAGTAGGGTTGACTTACCTGAGCCTGAAGGGCCCATCAATGACAGGTACTCGCCTTGTTTGATGTTAAGTTGAATGTTTTTCAATGCGTGTAGTGGCTGTTCACCCACTTGATAGGTTTTGTTGAAGTTACTAATTTTAATCATCGCGCTATCAGTCATTACTCGTTTTCTCTTGCTCATGCTTTTGTTTAGATATTGCGGATAACCCTGCGCGAATATTTGTGACATTGCTGGCATTAAGGATCACTTGTTCTGACTTTTCTAAACCTTGAGTAACTTCAGTAAATTGCCAGTTTGCTAGCCCAGTGCTGATTTGTCTTTTCTCTATTTCTCCAATTTTATTGAGAATATAAATAGTGCTATTGTCAATAATGGCATCGGTTGGTATGCGTAAATTAGTATTATAACTGGCTAAAATTATTTCAACATCAACACTATAACCGGCTAATAGGTCGGGTAACTCTTCAACATCATCAAAATCAATTTCTACGGTCACTGTTCGTGCCTGTTTGGCGTAGTTTTGTACATAAGGAGCTATTCGTTTGACTTTACCCATAAATACTTGTCCTCGAAATGCATCTAGGGTAATTCTAACTGGCATACCTAAGGCGACTTTCCCTCCGTCAACTTCATCAATAGGCGCGGTAACATAATGGCAATCAGTGGTGAGTAAATCAATGGCTGGAGGTGTTGGTACTCCCGGTGGTGACGGCGTACTAAATTCGCCAATTTCTCCCGATATTTCACCAATAGTCCCATCGAAGGGGGCAACCAAATAGGTTTTTTCTATAGTTGCCTGCGCTTGAGCTAACATAGCTTTTGTTTGTTGCCAGCGCGCTTTAGCCGAAGTACAAGCAGCTTTACTGGCGAGAGCTTTAGCTTGTGCAATATCAAATTGCCCCTGAGAAGATAATTTTTTAGCCACTAAATTATTCAGCCGTACGGCTTCTCGTTGGTCTGATTGGTTGACAATACACAAACTCTGCTGAGTAAAATCAGCTGCCGTGACACTAGCTTTAGCAGAGTTTACTTGGGCTTTAAGATCTTCATTCCACAAGTTAAGTAACGTATCGCCGTGCTTAACTTGTTGTCCTTCCTTGACATTAATTGCAGCTATTTGTCCGCCTACAGCAAGGGCTAATTTTGAGCGTTGGCATGCAGTTATAGAACCAGAACGCGAATTAACAACCGATGTTTCGGTTAAACCAATATCTACGCTTATGGTTTCAACGATGAGGGGGGCTGACTTATTTAGTTGCCAAATAAATATGCTTGCTGCAAGAATTAATATAATCCAGATTATTTTTTTTATCATATCGACCTCATAGATATCATTCATCTAAACAAGTGTTAACAATCAATATATAGCTATCTAATAACCATAGCTTAAAAAACAAACACCTGACTGTGCTTTAGATCAAATTTTTGGAGGGTAATGTAGGCTATTTTGTTACGCTGGGGAAAGTGAGATTGTATCGGTTAAAATAGCCATATAAATCGCTTTGTATCTAAAGCATTAATACAAAGTATCAAGATAAAAATCAATAAATTTGACATTATTTTTTTAGAGGTAAGCCGTTAAACTGCTAATAACAACAAAAGCCCTCGCTATTGTCTATGGCTGTTACCAATCAAAATGCTATTATGTTCCGTATTCTCGTAGAACTCTTCAATCTTATGTGAGTTTTATCTCTTAATACTGCATCTAATTGATCCACCAAGTAATGAAAAGTATATGAAAAATTATGAGAGCGTAACTATTGCCTAAATTGAGCCCCAAGCTGCATTCCATTAGTGACTTACACGATATAAATAGACTAGTCATCCCTTCAAAGGAACTAGCAGATAAAGAACGTGCCTCTATTTATGGTTTAACGGGTATGGTTTACACACCCTATATAGATGAATATATGAAGTTAAGTATAAAAAAAGCTGAGATATTAGCTTGTTTGAAGAAACAAGGAATACTGGCTTTGTCTGAAGTCGAATTAATAACTACGGCATTAGATAGTTTATACAAAAGAGCTAAGAATAATGTTGTTGTTGAGTATGAAGGAAAGCTATATCAGCGCCGGTTTTCACCGCTAAAGTTAAGCAAGTCTGGAAAAGTAGTGATCAAGTGGGCGAGATATTGGCTTTTACAATGTTCCAATGGCAACATTGATCCAAGTTGGGAAGGGCAAGTACGAGAAATTTGGCCGGCTTATTTTCTAGTGAGGATAACCGACCTGTAGTCAAATATGAATATATTATTGGGGAGAAATATTGCATGACTGCCCTAAAAATAAAGCTTAATAACAACAGGCAAATAGCGAAATCTAAACAAGGTCATTGTTTTTATCAACCCACCGTTTTATCAGATGTAACTAACGATCTGCCTATTGCCACCAATGAAATTTTTGGTCCTGTAGCGCCCATTATTAGTTTTAAAACCGAGCAAGAAGCAATAGACATTGCAAATGATACGGAATACGGCTTGCTTATTTTTATGCTCGTGAAGGTTCAAAGTATGGCTTAGATGATTATCTTGAAATAAAATATTTGTGCAAAGGAGGAATTTAACTTTGCTAATTACCACTTCAAAAAGTGTTGTCCTATTAAAAAGAAAACAGTTCCATAGTCATTATCACGATTATTTTAATTTATATTAGCAGTTTGCGTGGGAAGGTACTTCAACCAATAAATAATATTGTGTGAATAGAATGATTTACTTTAATTTTTGACATTACCTTAATGGCTTAAATTAAGCTGTTTCTATTCTATTGCGACCATTTACTTTAGCCGTATACATTGCTTTATCGGCATCATTGACCATTTCATCAAAAGTTTGATGGCATTCTTTTATGCTGGTTATGCCGATACTAACAGTGATGTCGATACATTGTTCATTAGTGATGAATTTATTATCATGAAGTGCCTGTTGAATTCTCTTTGCGTGCGTTAACGCACTTTTCAAATCACAGTGGGGCAATATAATAATAAACTCTTCTCCACCATATCTTGCAATAAAATCAATTTCTCTCATTTGTTGCTGACACACTTTAGATAAATGTTGTAATACTTGGTCGCCAATTAAGTGGCCATAGTTATCATTAACGTTTTTGAATAGATCACAATCGAGTAATAATACTGATAACGAGTCAGAGTAACGTCGAGATCTGGCAAATTCTATCGGTCCGCGTTCGAATAGTGCCCGGCGATTAGCTAAATTCGTTAATTGATCTGTGTTTGATAAAAGGACCAAAGCTTTTGTACGTTCATCAACTATTTTTTGTAAACTATCCCTTGATATTGTTGTTTTTTGTAGTTGTTCACTCATATCATTAAACTTATCAATAACAAAAGAAAATTCATTACTTTGTTCCACTTGCTTAATTTTTCTATAAGTACCTGCATTTATTTCTGCTATCCCTCGTAGCATGCCATTTATTGATAATTTGAATATTCGGTTGAAATTATATAAACCCCATATTAAGCCTAGGGTACCGATAGTTATTACAAATATGGTCAGAGAAATTTGGTGTTTGATCATCTGGTGAGTATCTTCACGAACAATCGTGCTCAACTGTTGACTATCTTCCCGAATAGACTCTATTTGTATGAGTAATCGCTCTGTTAAATGTTTTTTTACTTGGCTAGTTGGCGGATGTTTGTCAAATGTCGATATATGATTAAAGAGAATGAACATGCTTTGGTTCTTACTGACTATGCTATTATGCTGGGTTTTCATTTCAGGTGAAAGTAAAGGAACTGAAGAGAGAATTTCACTGAGTTTTTTATATTCTGATAACCATTGTTTACGACTCTTTTTGCCGACCAACTCTGTTTGATTGTTAATGTTTTGGCTTAAGTGATCAGCCAAAATGCCAACTCTCTGAACGTAGTCAAACCGTTGGAGTGCTAAATTAACTTCTCTCGAGGAAATAAATAAACTGGCGATAACAAATAGCACCAACAAAGTAGAGCCAATAGTAAACATAAACAAACGTTGTGACAGACTCATTTATTATTCCTTGTCATTTACATAACATATTACTTTATAGTAATGGCTTTTCTATCTATCTGTTCTAACGGTCTTGGATCCATTATTTTATTATAATCAGGAATGTTTCGCTTTTGCACCATACCTGTATTTATTGCCCATTGTGCTTGAGACTCTAAACTCATCATCAAGGTACGGTTTAAACTTAATTTAAATATATAATCTGGCCATAGCCATTTTATGAATGCTTGGTCTAGCTCAAGGTGTTTTATCAGAATGTTTTGTGAATTTGTCGGTTCGGCGGCAATGTAATTGATCGCTTTATGCAAAGCATCAATTATGCATTTAGCACTATTTGACTGTGATTGAGTATTAAGTCTTTGTGATATCAAATTAAAAGACAACGTATATAAGTTTTTAGTGTTCAGTAGTTTTGTCTTTATTTCTGAATTATGAATACTTTGATAGGCATATGGCTCCCAAGAAACAATCACTTCAACTTCCTTCTCAACAAGTGCTTGTTGCAATTTATCGGGAGCAATATCTTGTATTACAACTTCATTAATATCAACTCCACCTATGGCAAGGTATGTGCTCAGTAAGTATTCGCCTGCTGCACCTTTTACTACGCCAATGCGTTTACCAACCAAATCTTTACTGGTGTGAATATTATTATCATCAAGGGTAATTATCTTTACATCATTATCTGACTGCACGAAAGTCGTTAACGTAACGAAGTCATTTCTATTCAAACTATTAAAGGCTATTACTGAATCAGAGCTTGTGCCAAAATCTGCTTGACCATTAACAACTTTTTCAAAACTTTGTTTACCACCAATTGTTTTATCGAGTGTTACCTTCACACAACTTTTTTCAAAATACTTCATTTCTTGCGCAATAAAGAAAGGGGCTGACAATGGAGTTTTAGAAACAGATATTTTAATTGAAATCTTATCACTACTTTCTATGTTTTCCTGACAAGCAGGTAGCAACAGACAAACTACTGTGAGTAGAGATAAACGCAGAAAAGGGTAATGAAATATTGTCACGTTGAATCACCTTTTTGTTTCTCTTTCTACTATAGGAGATAAATTTGTAACATTCTGTATATTACTATAAATAGTGCGTTATTTAATCGATAAATATCACCCCAATTTTGACCTCAATCAAAACTATTATATTTTTTAATGTACATGCTAATGCTAGGCTAAAAAAGGATGTACATTATGGGGACAAACATAAGTCAAACAGAGTTCTGTCAAGCAGACTTTATAGAATTCCAAAATAAGCTTTTTGAACAATTAGAACAGCTGAAACTTCTTTTACAGCATCCTACATTTGGACAAGATACGCTTAAGCTTGGAGCTGAGCTTGAAATGTATCTGGTGGATAATTTAGGAAATGTTTCGTCAAACAATTTGAAAATTCTACAGCAATTGGACGACGAACAATTCCAACCTGAGCTCAACAAATATAATATTGAGCTTAATTTGTCGGCTGTAGCAATTGCTGGTAAACCATTTAGTTCATTGGTAAATGAAATCAGAGATAAAACTAAAAAACTTGAGGAAATAGCACGTAATCAACAGACTAATATTGTTCCTATTGGCATTCTTCCTACCCTTAAAAAACATCATTTAGATAGTGACAACATGACTGATATGCCGAGATATCACTGTTTATCAAAGCACTTGTATCAGCAACGCGGTGAAAATTTTAAAGTTAATATTAATGGAAAAAAACCATTAAGTGTCGACTTCAATGATATCTGTGCAGAAGGAGCAAATACCTCATTTCAAGTTCATTTAATGACTAAACCTGAAAAACTAAAAGATATTTTTAATGCCGCACAACTTACCCTACCTTTTGTTACCGCAATGGCTGGTAACTCAGGAATTTTTCTAGGGAAATCATTATGGGATGAAACTCGTATAGCGCTCTTTAAACAATCTCTAGATATTAGACTTAGAGATGAAGTGCAGTGGCAGCAACCAACGCGAGTGAACTTTGGTCATGGTTGGCTTAGAGAAAGTATTTGGGAGTTTTTCGCTGAAGCTGTTGCTTTACATCCACCGTTAATTCCTTTTTGTCAAAGAACTGAAGAAAAACCATTGCCTAGTTTTCATGAATTATCAATGCATTTAGGTACTATTTGGCCATGGCATAGACCGGTTTATTCATCAGAAGGTAATGGCCATGTTCGTATTGAATTTAGGGCGATCCCCGCAGGACCCACCAGTATAGATATGGTAGCAAACGCCGCGTTTGCCATTGGTTTGGCGGTTGGTATGAGTGAGGAAATCAACGAAACGATTTCTTTAATGCCATTTCGATTTGCTGAGTATAACTTCTATCGAGCAGCACAATACGGATTAGCAGCTAAAATTTTATGGCCAACCGAAAATAAATATCAACCAAAAGAAATTGAAATAACAACCGTAATTTCCAAAATGATCCCTGTTGCTAAAGCTGGGTTAATATCCCTAAACATCGACAATGAAGAAGTTAATTATTTTCTTGGTATTATTGAGCAAAGGCTCGCAAATAAGGTGACAGGGGCCATATGGCAGAAGAAAACACTTCATACTTTTGAACAAACGATGGCTACTGATAAAGCCTGTGAAAAATTAGTACAGGTTTATTTAGAAAACTCCCGAAGTTGTCAGCCTGTTGCTCAATGGGAGCAATTATGGAAATAGATTTTAATCACTTTAATTTTTTAAAAAACCCTAAAGCCGGGCAACTTAAAGATAACCATCTAGCGTTTTTAACGACTTTAACCGTGCCTACTGTAATTGACATCACAGGCAAAGATACGACACGTTATCGAGTTGTTACTACATTACTTCATGGTAATGAACCTTCAGGCTTAATCGCTTTACATCAGTGGTTAACACAACTAAATGCTTCAACAATCCCACAAACAAATATTCGCTTTATTATTTGTTCTGTTGAAGCAGCCCAGTTGTTACCTTTTTTAAGTCATCGTTATCTTAATGAAGGTCTTGATATTAATCGTTGTTTTGGTCAAAAAGCTACAGAAGATTATTATCTTCGAGCTCAATTAATTACCAATGCTATTGAAGAAGTTTCACCTGACCTTGTTGTTGATTTACACAATACTTCGGGCTCAGGACCGGCTTTTGCAGTCTGTACTAAAGTATCAAGTAATGCGCTTTCAATTATTTCATTATTTTGTAAGGACGTTATAGTCTCAGGAATAAAGCTAGGTGCGTTGATGGAGCAAAATTTCAATTGCCCTGTTATAACGATCGAATGTGGTGGTGCTCAAGACCAACAAGCGCACCATATAGCATTCCAAGGTATTGAGCAGGTTGCAGAAATAAAAGAAATTAACAAAATAGTTCATCAAGAAGTGAATATAATACATCAACCTTTGCGATTTAAACTAAGATCTAACGTTTGTTTAAGCTATGGAGTGTTCGATAGTGGAAATTCAGGCGTAACCTTACTGTCTAGTATAGAAAAAACTAACTTTGACGGCGCTAAAAAAGGGCAGTTGTTGGGTTGGTTAGATAGTGTAGGTTTAGGGAATTTAGAGCTAATTGATGATATGAATAATGATGTAATTAATGATTACTTTATGGCTAAAGGTCATGAACTTATTTGTAAGCAAAATATGCAGATATTTATGGCAACGTCCAACAAAGAGATTGCACAAGCAGATTGTTTATTTTATATCGTTAAGTTGACTAGCTGAGTTAAGAAAGAGGCTTATTGTGATATCTATGCTTGATAAATTTACTCCATAAAAAAAGCCCTTAAGAACACTAAAGGGCTTTTTGCTAAACTTAATGCAGTATTAGAACTTGTAACTAATACCTACTTTCATTTGCCAGCCTGAAGAGCTAAGCACCGTTTGGTCATAACTGCGCGTATCTGCACCGCCGTATACTTTATCTATTGTGTATTTGCCATCGT
>Ga0209396_1002560_pt1 | contig 18975 bp, 14 predicted proteins | sample GOMGulsemesocosm_6_FD_184638 | JGI IMG/M metagenome (GOLD analysis project Ga0209396, IMG submission 184638) | Methane-oxidizing microbial communities from mesocosms in the Gulf of Mexico - GOM8C Gulf of Mexico (SPAdes) (version 2) | ecosystem: Environmental > Aquatic > Marine > Cold seeps...
GGAAGGAGAAACCACGGTACTGGTGCCAAATTTCATCGAAGCTAAGATCAACGCCCTTTTCGGTTAGAAGGTCATGGTAGTAGTGCACCAGCTCATGTTCATGCTCGGCCAGCACATCGGCAGGCAGGGAGTCGGTTAAAAAATACTGCACATCACGAATGCCCTTGCCCCACTGCGCCGCCTGCCAATCGAGCATGCCCGCCTCATCACCATGAAGAAAGTGGTTACCGAGATGGCTGTCGCCGTGCACCAGCGTCAGCGGCCCCTGGCTCCAGTGATCGACCAGATTATCCCAATGCTTAACCGCCTTGTTATAGGTGGCGATCTGTTGCTCCGTTAGCTGCACCAGAGGGTTCTTCAACACATTCTTCAAGGCAGCCGAACCCATCATCGGCGAGATGGCGCGCATCACCGGCGCCGTAAAAGGCTGCAGTCGATTGGGCAGGTAGTCTTCACGCGCCTCCTTGCCTATACCGTGAAACGACCCGTGAATGGTCGCCAGCGTCGTCAGACAACGGCGCACCTTATCGAGACTCGGCCCCTGCATCATTTCAAGATTGGTGTGCAACACCACGCTCGGGTCGGCATGAAGGTCTTCCATCAACATCACAAAGCGAGAGCCCTTGTTCGCCATTGCATAGGCCTTAGGTGTACGTACAGGAAGACGCTTGGCGAGCTTTCGGTAAAACTGACACTCCAACTCCCATGACATGATGACGTTAAAAAACAGGCGGGTGGTGAGGCTCTTGACGGGCATCTTTAAAAACATGCTGGGCGGACGCTCAAGACCTGCGCCCTTAGCCGCCGCTGAGATCTGAGTCTCATCGTATTGCAACGCAATCACACGGTTATTGCAGTTGCTGCTGATCGACTGAATGTCGGTTAAGGCCGCCGCCGAAATATTGTCCAACGTTTGATAGGCGTCGATGCCATATTCACTGAACAGTTGGTTTAGAAGTTCTGGGTCTGCTATTGCGCTGTCATCCAGCGGCAGCGCCGAGGCGGGACGCAGGGCGTCCAACCCCGTAACAAAGACGCTCTTACCCAGTTGTTTTAAAATAGCGATGTTGTTACTCAGGGCCATGTTCACTCCGCGGCGTTGATTCATTTTTATAGCCCCATCTTAACGCCCAGATGCCGCCACTCTGACTCCCCTTTTATCGGTTATTGCAAAGCCACTAACCGACTGATTTAATTACGGAAAGTAACGATTGCAGAATCACAAAAAGAGCTTTACTCGGGTTTTACAATTGCCCCTAGGCCTTTCAAGAGCGCACGCCACATGAGCAGCCCAGCCCAACCCCATCGCAAAGCCAAACAAAGCCGCTCTAAGGCCACTACCCAAGCTATTCGCGAGGCGGCGCTGTTGATACTCGCCGAGCAAGGCTGCGATGCCATCACCACCAACCGCGTAGCCGAGCGAGCGGGTGTGGGCATTGCGTCCCTGTATCGCTACTACCCTAATAAAGAAGCCATACTCACCGACATCTACGAGCATGAAATAGCCAAGCTCGATGCCTCCCTTTACGAAAAGGCAGCCGCCTTCGAAGGACAATCACTGGAAGACAACATCCACCATGCGGCGGCGATTCAAATCGGTTACTGCCGGGATCTCTACCAGCTCAACAGCGGTTACTTTCAGGATTTTCAAAAAGACTTCGACATCACCCTGCGCAAAGGGCCAGAGGGCAATGAACAGTGGCGGGACTTTGCCAGCCAGTGGTTGACCGGCCTGCTTGAAGAAAACAGACATCGGCTGAGAATCGATGACTTCCCGCGAGCCAGTCTCACCGTGCAGGATTTGTCAGACGGCTTTGTGCAGCGGGTGGTGGCCATGCGCCCTGAAGAACTGAGTAATCCGCTGCTAGAGCAAGAGCTGAGCGATATTATTTGTCGTTACCTGATTGGCGATTAATTGTCCTCAATAGATAAACTGGCGCGGCCCCTTGATCCGCCAATAACAGACCAATAAGTCGGCCCGTCAAGGTGCTGCTGCGCTCAATAATTTTAATATTGCGGTAGGATGATTTACTCATGCTTATTGTTAACAACATACGTCAGCTTTTTCTACAGACAGACACAGAAAGTGTGTGACGGACTCAAACGCACCAACCGCTACGTCAGAATCCCCGCCGCTCGCTGCAGTGACCAGAACATGCCGATAGCGCCTATACCGTAGGCTGGCACATAAGACCATTGGCTGAGGTCCCGGGCCACCAAGCGTTTTGTCAGCGCCACCAGCAAGAGCGCGCCGAACACAAACAACAGCTGCCCCAGCTCAACCCCCAGATTAAACAGCAGTAACGCCAGCGGAATATCGCCCTGGGGCAAGCCCACCTCGGCCAGTGCCCCGGCGAAGCCGAGGCCATGTAATAGCCCAAACAAAAACGCCAACAGCCATGGTTTACGGGTGGCCAGAGCGTGAAAACCCCGGCGCAATGCTGAGTAATTTATAGAAAATTCGGCTGCCAAGCGTCCGCGCCGATAATCCTGTACGCATTAGTGGTGCTTTTTTTCTAGACTTACGGGTAATGCGGGGTTTTGATAGACTAACGTCTGGACTCGGGATAACCCCCAAACTCCTGATAACATCTAGGCTCCAGCATAATAATTAAAACAAGAGGCGGTCGCTGAGTGGATCTAGCAGGGTTTTTATACGGTTTCGGGGCGTTGCAGGGCGTTATTCTCGCCTGCATCCTGCTGGCGATACGCAGCGACCACCGCGTTGCCAATGCCATCATGGCGATATTGGTGATGACGATTGCGCTGGGTGTATTGCAAGAAATGTTGGTGTACATGGGCGTTTTGTTTGAAGTACCTAGCATGGCACTGACGATTTACCCGGTGCGTTATACGTGGGGGCCACTGCTCTATTTGTATGCATTTAGCCTCTCCGGTAGCCAGCTACGTATTCGCCAGTGGCTGCATTTTTTGCCTGCGGTGCTGGTGTTTCTGATCATAAGCGTGCCAATTTTGCAATTGACCAGCCTGCAGCAGCAAGATCTGCTCAGGTATATTACTTCGTTGCGAAATGACTCTGCGCCGGAGGCCTTGATCTGGAGTTTGGTGCCTAGGTATTTGCGGCTGATGAACGAATTCCAGGTAACTAGCCTAGTGTTTATCCTGCAGTTTTCAGGCTATTGCCTGCTATTGCTCGGGCAACTCAAGAGGCACAATCGGCGTTTGCAACAGCACTTTTCATCTATTGAGCATATGAACCTGCGCTGGCTAAGAGTGCTTACCATCGCTTGCCTGGTATTTCTGGCTTTGTTTTTAGTGCTTAATCGGCTGCCGATACTGCTGTTTGAGCAGTTTGATCGTTTTACGGTGCAGGCCAACCTTCATACGTTTTTCCTCATTGTTCTTATCTATGTCATCGGCATTGCCGCCTTGTTTCAGGCCAACCTTGTTAGCGGTGTTGTGCAAGCCAGCGGCAGTGAGCCTGATGACAGTGAACCTCCGGCTCCCGACGCTGGCACTGCTGAGCCCTCTAATCCTCAAGGTTCCAATGCTGAAGGTGTCAATCTTGAGCCAGCGGCTTCAGCGCCAGTTGCAAGCACAGAAGCTGTCACCGGGTCAGGCTCGCAGGCCGAGGGAGAAGCTGGGTGCAATACAGCGGCTCTAGGCAAATACGAGCGCTATGCCCTCAGCATGGAAGCGGCCCAACATTATCAGATCGCATTGATGGAAATCATGCAAGAAAAGCAGCTCTATCTGGATGGCGAGCTTACCCTGATTGGTCTAGCTGAAGCGGCTGGGCTAACGACCCACCAGGTATCACAGGTGATTAACGGGCAAATGAACCAGAACTTTTTCAGCTTTGTGAATAACTACCGCATTCAATTGGCCAAACGAATGCTGTTGGACCCCAAGACATCGGCTATGCCCATTGTTGAGCTGGCTATTGAGGTGGGTTTCCAATCCAAATCCGCTTTCTATGATTCGTTTAAACGGGTTACCAACATGACGCCAACACAGTTCAAGAAAACTGGGCAGGCTAGCTCCGAGTAGCTTTATGCATGAGTGAGGGTGTTGAAAGCCTTTCTTCAACACCCTCACAGGCAGCTCAATCCCACCGTGTTATCCATTAAGCTCTCTCGTAACTCCCTCGTTGTAACTACTCTTTGCTCTTGCCATTCTCTTCTGTCGTCATTTTTGGTGCAATGGTCTCACTTCTTTTCGTAAGCCTGCTTGGATTGCGAGCTCGCCTGAAGGCCTGAGTTGCAGCTCCATTTTTCAGAGGCCCCTAAATCATCAAGCGGATTGTCGACACTGTTCGGCGCAGCCCATGTGACCACCAATGGTGAATTGTAAAATTTCATGTCCGCTTCTATCGGTGCGGACACCAGAGCGTTTATGGGCCAGGCACACTGGTACAAATCTAATTTATCCAGATAGGCCGGATCGGATACCTCACCTGCAAGAATCGATTAAATTACGTACACGGTATTACTATCCGTAATAAAAATAGATAGGAGTAAAGGCCATGCTGATAAATAAAAAACAAGAAATCACTCAGCGTAATAGATTAAGCAAATACAACGTTTCTTTCCCGAAAGTCGCAGTACTCAGTCTTTGCCTGAGCGCATGTAATGCTTTCGCCCAAGTCGGCTACAAGGACGGGTTCAGCCAATCCATTTTCTTAGGGCACAGCTTTTTCAAGCCCGCCACCAATGATATTGCTGTACTGGCACCTTATACTGGGCATAATCGCCACACCCAATACGGCCAATTCGCTGGCGGAACCAACGGTGATGTAGGCTCTCTCTGGCGAAACACCGGCGATAATGAGTTAAGTAAAGCTGAAATCAAAAAAGGCGGCGTCGAACTTGTAGCGGTGACATGGCATAGCGACACACTTGACAACGAAATAGCAGACTATGTCGATTGGATTGACTTAACACTGCAATACAACGCCAGTACCTTCGAGACGTTTGCTATCCAGAGTGTCTGGGGAAGCGCTTCCGTCTCGACGACCTATGCGGACATTCGAGACACACAAGATGTTATAAATCTGGAGATCAACGCAATAGTGGAGGAATTGCGCGTTTTGTATCCGGATTTGACCATCCTGAATATGCCAGTTGGTGAAGCCATGCCTCGACTGTGGGCATTATACGAACAAGGTCAATTAGGCCCAGAAATTTGGGGTGTACAAATAATCGGTAATCGCGCAAATTCTTTACAAACGGATACTATCGGTCACCCCGGCGATATCATGGAAGATGTGCAGGGCTTGATCTGGCATCAAACCTTATACCCTGAAACCGATGTTAGAACGCTAACGAATATACCGACCTATCAAAATACCTGGACCTACGACATCCGCCAGTTGGCTTATGAAATTTGGCAGGATGAGTCTAACGCACATCGGTATAACGACGCACCAATAGATCCTGCACCTCCGTACTTCTATACAAGCCCGCTGGTTGAAATCGGCGCGACTGTCGATGTGGCCTATAGTGGAGCCACTCTGTCGGACAACGCAGGCGACTCCAATGGTGACCCGTTAACCTTTGCCAAGGTTTCGGGGCCGAGCTGGTTGAGTGTTGCCATGGATGGGACGCTTTTCGGTGCACCTGCATGGGATAATACTGGTTTGAATACTTTCACCGTCAGTGTTTCAGACGGGATCTATACTGCCGTTGAAGAGACACTCGAAATTACGGTTGTGGAACAGAGTAGCAACAACGCGCCAGTCTTTACTGCGCCTCCCTTTAATGTGTCGGATGGTACTGCCGATGAGGCGTACAGCGATACCATTGCCGGTTCCGCCACGGATGCTGACGGCGATCCGCTGACCTACTCCAAAGTCAGTGGGGCTGGCTGGTTAACCATTGCGTCAGACGGTGCGCTTTCGGGTACGCCCAATGGGGCTTACATCGGAGCCGAAGACGTGACTGTTATGGTGAGTGATGGTAATGGCGGTTCGGATACGGCGATTATGGAAATCGTGGTTCTAGAGGGAGGAAGCGGTCCAGTCGAGCTGTTAAAAGATGACATGGAGAACTTCAATTCGCTTGGCTGGGACACCGATTGGGGCACCACAACGGCGCAGTCCCATTCATCAAGCACCGCGGCTGTCGGTAGCAGTTGGACAAACGACCTCAAGTCACCGCGATTGGACACATCGGGTAAGACATCGGTGACGATATCGTTCTGGTATCGCAATGTAGGAGTTGATGCCGATGATAACGTTCGGATAATGCTATGGAACGGAAGCAGCTGGGTGGATCTTGAAGAGCTAGGCGATAACGCGCAGAGTACCTGGCTGCAATTCACCACTACTTTGACGAGTGCGCAAACCCCTGAATATTTCCGTAGCAATTTTAAGTTCAGGATCGAAGCCTCCAGTCTCGACAAGAACGAGTTTTTATTGATCGACGATGTCTTAGTGACGGTCGAGTAGAGAGTAAAAGTAAGGGGGTCGCCTAAACCTGATCTTGTCAAATAGTTATGGCGACTCTCTGTTTTTAACAATTCTATACATGTGGTGATGGGCTACTTTGGTGCACTGCGTGCTGAAATGGTACCGCATGTTTTCACAGTTGAGTTAAATCGGAAATGCTCGAATATCTCTGTAATTGATTTCATTAAAATCACTTGTTAACGCCAGCTCTTTTTGAAAATACCAGGCTTATTTATTCATCCAAATAGAAATAGGATTAAGTTCGTGAAGTTAAAACAAGCACTTTTTACAATATTTTCCACAGTGGTGATCATCTTTTCATTGGCCCCACATGTCATCGCATCTACCGATTCGCCAGCAGAAAAAAAATTCAACCCTTTGTCACTGCTTAAAATGGTTGAATTTAGCGGGCCAGAAGCCAAGGGATTTCACGATTGTTTTTGGATCGGACCAGTCAGCTTTGAGTCTTATAATATGGCCTATCCTGATGAGGGAGCGGTGTATTGGGCGACACGCTTCCAGATGCCGAAAGACTCCTCTCACCTGGAGATTGAAGGCTATTACCCAAACACGCGTTATTTTTCATTCACCACGTATGACAAGGATACCCAGCCCATTGATGCACTGATCGATACTGAGATAGTGCCTGTTACGGGTGCGAATCCCTTTGCCCAAGCGGATAAGAGTGGCGGTAAATACAAACTTAAAGTGATGGCCGCGCAGGCTCCCGTCACTGACCGACCCGCTAACACTCTGTATTTAGGGGAAGTGGCTTCTCGTAACACCGAACTTCCGCTGTTATTACGCCACTATGTGCCCGCTGCCAATAGCGACTTTACCGGTGGTGCGGGTATTCCGCAGGTGAGCCTGGTAATGAACAGCGGTGAGCGGCTAACCGGGAAGGCTATGTGCAAGGCGATTAACAGCCCTGCGCCGGGTTCAACAAATCGTACAGTGCCCAGCGTGGTGATGCCAGAGTCCAGCTATAAAAAGCTAATCAATGATGCGGATGCCCCCGTAGGCTTTCCTGCCAGTAGGGAAGCACAGTGGAACAAGTTTTGGGGTGGTCGCGTGACTGTTTCCAAGTTGCTAACCGATCGAGTATATCTGGAGCGAGCCATTGCCGACTCAGCGGCGGGAAAACTACCTAAACAGTCTGGTTTCTATGCCAACCTCCACAACGACTATATTAGCACCTTAGTGAACGAAGCCTTTGGTGATCTGGTGGTGTTGCGCGGTAAGTTGCCTCGGACCCCTGCCCGTGGTTGGGATATAACCTCCACAGACTTCGATATGCGGTATTGGTCTCTATGTACCAATGAAAGTTTGGTTACCACCCGTTATTCGGACTGTGTATACGACAGCAATGTTGTGACAGACGCGGAACGGAATTACACCATTGTGGTATCAAAGGCGAAAAATCGCCCGGCTAACGCCAGACCAGAGTGTGGTATTACCTGGCTGGATTGGGGCGCGAGTGGCGATGGGGTTGGTGACACTAAACAAGGAAAACTTATCCTTCGTAACATGAGCGGTGATGGTTTTAAACATAGTGTGCAAAATATCCGTTCTATTAATTCTGCTAAGAATGATATGGGACCTTATTATCCTGCCACGACCTATTACAGAAAAGCTGATTTTGAAGCGCTGGGGTGCAACATACCTGAATCTAGGCACGCTTCTAATCAGTAATTTATCTTAAAGGGTTCACTAGCCCCAGTAATAAGAAGCGCAAAAAAATCTGTCCAATGTGTCCGGGTAGGCCGGACCGGATACATCGGCTGCCAAAAGGGAATAAATTACATCTACCGTATGACTTTAATAAAAATAAATTTGGGTGAATAAACAGTTATTTATCGTCCGTTCCTATTGGACGGGACGCATGCTGTAACACAAACACTAATGATCGACCCAACAATAAACATAACCAGGAGAAACCACTCATGAAATTACGAACACTCAATGCGGCTGTGGCCGCAACACTCATTGCCCAGGGATTCATCCCCCAGGCAACAGCAGAACAACTGATGCTCGAGGAAATTATAATAACCGCGCAGAAGCGCACCCAGAGTCTGCAAGACGTGCCGATTTCCGTCACGGCCATGAGCGGTGAGAAAATCAATAACACCGGGATCATTTCGCTGCAGGAATTGACCCAGTATACACCCAATGTCACGATCAACAACGGAGCGGGCACCCCTAACCTGTATATCCGCGGCATCGGCTCCGGGACCAATTCGGGCTTTGAACAATCCGTGGGTATGTACATCGACGGCGTCCATTCCGGGCGCGGCGCCCTGGCGTCGGTGCCGCTGACCATGGACCTGGAGCGGGTGGAGATACTGAAGGGCCCACAGGGCATCCTGTTCGGCAAAAATACCGTCGCCGGTGCCGTCAACATAACCACCGCCAAACCCACGGACGAGTTCGAGGGCAAGGTAGAGGCCCTGATTGGACCGGATCACGGGGAACAGCAATACAACCTGACGCTGTCTGGCCCCTTGACGGACACATTGGCCGGGCGCCTGGCTGTGCGCTACGACGCTATGGACGGCTGGTGGGACAATACCACCCTGGGTACCGTGGGCCCCGACAACGACAACTTGTATGCCCGGGGCAGCCTGAGCTGGGACGCCACGGATACTCTGGAGATCCACGCCAAGTACGAATCCGGTGACTTCAACCGGAACGGCAGCCCGCTCGTCGTTTACCAGTCTGACTTCGTCGGCCAGGAGAACTTCGCGGGCACCGTGCCGATTCCGGTGATATCCGAGCGCGACAAGGGCGCATTAGATGTCGCTACAAAGAACGCCACCCGTACCGACGTTTTTGCCCTGACCCTGAACCAGGAACTGGACTTTGCTACTTTTACCTCCGTCAGCGCCTGGTCCGAGTACGACCAGACCAAGGTCGCGGATTCTGATGCCACTGCCGGCCCGGCCCTCAATCGCACACTGTCGGAAGATTACGAACAGTTCAGCCAGGAATTACGCCTGGTATCCCCCGGTGGTGAGACCATCGACTGGATTGCAGGTGCTTACTACCAGGCTTCTGAGCTCCACATCAGCCGTTCCTACGACGACCCGCTGGATTTTTCCCAGTCCGGCCCGCTGGCGACCAGTGCGCTGGTGCAGACAACGCCCTCCATACCTTCTGTGTTCGACCAGAAATCCGACAGCTGGGCAGTATTCGCCCAGGGCACCTGGAACATGACGAGCACGGTGCGTTTTACTGGGGGTATCCGCTACAACGAGGAGACCAAGGAGCTGGACAAGGCGGTCTCTTTTCCAGGAATGGGTATCCGGACCGGGGGGCCCATAATCTACGCCAGCCCTGCCAATGGCGCACTGGTCGAGGACCTTCGCACGCACAGCTTCACCGGCCTGAGTCGTGACGAGGAGAAGTGGACTTTCTCCCTGAACGGCCAGTGGGATGCCACCGAGGACGCCATGCTCTACGCCAGTGTCAGCACTGGCTTCAAGGGCGGCGGCTACGACGAGGCCTACGGCGGTTCAGGTGAGACTGTGCGTTTAACGGATAATATACTCACAGGTGTACCCAATGGCGAAGTCATACCCGGCAACGATGCCTCGGTTCTGGAGTACGAGGGTGAGGAGGTGACGTCCTACGAGCTGGGCGCCAAGATGAGTCTGGCGGACGGCGCCGCTGAATTGAACCTGGCCCTGTTCCGCATGGAGTACGAGAACCTGCAGACCAGTTCGCTGATAGGGGACTCCTTCCGCGTGGGCAACGCGGGCAGTGCAACCAGCCAAGGGTTGGAACTCGACGGCCGCTGGCAGCTTACCGAGCGCTGGACCTTGGGCGGATCGCTGGCCTACCTGGATGCGACTTACGGTGACTTTACCGGTGCCACCTGCACCGTTGTCCAGGCCACAGACCCCGCCAACAACCCCGGGTGCCTGCGCGACGACGGCAGCAACATCGAGGCGAGCAGCGAAAAAGGTGGCCAGGACCTGAGTGGCAAGGCCATGATATTCTCGCCGGAGTGGAGCGCTAACCTGAATGCCCAGTACATTCTCCCCATCGGCAACAGTATGGAGCTGATCACCTCGGCGGACATCAACTATGTTGACGAGTTCAACTCCGCCCTGGACCTGGACGACAATACCTGGCACGACTCCGCCACCCTGGTGAATGCCCGCATTGCCCTGGCCAGCAACGACGGTGCTTGGACCATCGCCTTGGTCGGCAAGAACCTGACGGACGAGAAGACCCAGATCTGGAGGAATGACGTGCCGTTAACGAATTCCAACAGTTATTTCGCCGTACCCGAGCGCCCCCGCTCTTACGCTATCCAGGGGCGTTATAGTTTCTAGGGGAAGCAGTAAATGGGGGCAGACCACCAACAGCAGCGGCCTGACACGACCGTGTTAGGCCGCCCGCTTGGCCTGCCCTTTTTTGTAAATTTAATAGAGACCACTGATCATGCGTAGTTTGATCACTCTTTTTCCCGCAAAGAAAAAGAGCAGTGCCAAGCAATCCATTTTTTTCTCTCTTTGCCCTCCTCTGTGAGGGCTTTTTTACATCAGAATTATTTATAAAAGGAGTGAATTTTGGCTGCTCAAGTTAAAAGGCTTGCTCGTGAGCCGTTTGTCCATTTCTTGTTTTTTGGCGCATTGATATTCCTGGTCAATGCGCAATGGGGAAAACAGCAAAGTAATAACAACGCCGAGATAGTGGTAAGTGCCACAGAGGTTGCTCGCCTACAAGCCCAATGGCAGTCGCAATACAACAGACCGCCCTCAGCTACTGAGCGCGATGCCATCATTCAGAATTATATTCGCGAAGAGGCACTGTACCGCGAAGCGATGGCGTTGGGGCTAGCTGACGATGATCTAATTGTTAAACGGCGATTAGTGCAGAAGTTTATGTTTTTTTCGGAAGACTTAATGGAGGTTGAAATACCCAGTGATCAAGTGCTTAGGGACTACTACAGCAAACATCAAGATCGTTATCGTATTCCCACAAAGACAACTTTTTCGCATGTTTATTTCAGTAGTGCAAACAAGGATAAGAACGCGAAACAGGCCGCTATCGACTTGATGGCGGCATTACAAATAGATGAAACAAACTGGCGCAGCCAGGGTGACCCTTTTATGTTGCGCCGCGAATATACCGCGCTTGAGGACCAAGAGATAACCAAGCTTTTTGGCGAGCATTTTACCGTGACGCTCAATAGTCTCACCCAAAAAGCTTGGCGAGCACCGGTTCAATCCGCCTTTGGCTGGCACACTGTTAAGGTGCATAAACGTAGTACGCCAGCCTTGCCACTATTGTCTGAGGTTAGGGAAACCGTGATTGCCGACTATAAACGGGGAAAAAAGGCAGAGGTAAGTGATGCATTCTACTCCTCAGTGCAAGATCGCTATTCAATTTCGATCGAAAGTAAAACCATAAATTTGGACAACGCGGTAGTGAGCGCACAATGATGAAACGATGGGTGCTTGCCCTAATGTTGTTTTCTGTTGGATATAATTGCGCCGCAGATGATATTCGCCCGGCTTGGTTGCAGCTAACGGAAGCATCGAGTGGCGGCAGCTTTGATGTGATTTGGAAACAGCCAATTACGCCGGGTAAACGGGGGCGCATAGAGCCTTCTTTCTCAGAAATTTGTACCACCACTGGCAATCCAACGGTAAATCGAACTGATGAATGGCTGACTCAATACTCTCGCTTATCCTGTGGCGACCAACAGGGTGCCGATCAAACGGTAAGCATTACTGGCCTTGAACAGACGGTAATTAATGTGTTTGTTCGCCTGGTTTCGGCGGATGGCTCGGTTAAGTCGTTTATTGTTAAACCCCGCGAACCCGTGTTTGTTTTCAATTGGGCAACGCAGGCTGCAGATGATGCAGATTTACTGACTTACTTTACCTTTGGCGTGATGCACCTGCTGGAAGGTTATGATCATGTGTTATTTGTGATTGCGCTGGTGTTGCTGGTTCGTGTGCCCATTAAGCTCGTGCAGGTGGTCACCTCCTTTACCGTAGCCCATTCGTTAACACTGGCGGCTGCGACCTTGGGCTTGGTATCTATTTCGCAGAATGCGGTGGAAGCCGTCATTGCCTTGAGCATTGTTTTCTTGGCGCTAGAACTGATCAAGGCGCAGCAGGATAAACCCAGCTTACTGGTTAAATATCCCTGGACCATGACGTTTGTTCTGGGCTTATTGCATGGCTTTGGTTTTGCCGGTGCGCTTACCGAAATTGGCCTGCCGCAGGAGACCATCGCACTTGCGCTACTGCTGTTCAATCTGGGTGTGGAGGTTGGCCAACTGATTATTGTGGCGATGGTGCTGGCTGGATTATTTTTCAGCCGCACTATCGCCCAGTCCCTGGTTGTGAAGTTGCGATCGCTACCTGCGTATCTGATTGGTTCCATCGCCAGCTTTTGGCTGATACAGCGGTTATTAATACTGTTTTAAGGTCGGCAGCGGGCACGTGTGGTTTGCTCTGAATGTTGCTGGTGCACTGGCCATTGAGAGGCGGACTCGAACTAAGGATACATATTATGAGAGGAAACAAGATGACTAAGGCGATGAATACAATTTGCAAGATGTCAGCGGCGGCGGTGGTAATATCCAGTCTGGCGGCGTGTTCCGAAAACAGCGAGCCTTCGGCCGTAAAAATGTCGGTAGCAGAAACAGCGGCGATGACCACTGGCAAGGCCAATGCCGAGGGTCCGATTGGCGCCCCCCCCAATCCAGATCGCAATGCCTATTTTGGCGATCTTCATGTGCACACCACTTATTCCTTTGATGCCTTTGCTTTTGGCACGCTGGCAACCCCGCATGACGCTTATCGCTATGCGACCGGCGAGGCGATTAAGCACCCTGGCGGGTTTGATGTGCAGCTTGACCGTGCCTTGGATTTCTATGCCGTGACCGACCATGCCATTTTTTTAGGGGTGGCGCGGGACGGGGCGGATACCTCAACCGAGCTTTCCAAAATCGGGGTTATGCAAGCCATCCATAATCTGAACGCACCGGACAATATGGGGCGGGACAGTATTCAACAGCGGCAAAAGGCTTTCCGGCCCTTTGTTGCGGCGCTAAACAAAGGTTTCGCCAGCGGTGAGATTGACAAGAAATTGATTCAAGGGTCTATGCGCTCGGCCTGGGCCGACACCATCAAGGCCGCTGATGATTTCTATGAGCCGGGTGTGTTCACAACATTTGCCGCTTATGAATATACGATTTTTGGGCATAATATCGGCAGTCTGCACCGAAATGTCATTTTTAGGGGCACCGACAATCTACCAAACCTGCCGTTCTCCCGCCTGAATTCAGAGAATCCTGAGGATCTCTGGTCCTGGATGGACGCTCAGCGGCAACAGGGTGTTGAGGCCCTCGCTATCCCCCATAACTCCAACGGGTCTGGCGGGCAGATGTTCGAACTGATGAATTGGGCCGGCGAGCCAATGGATGCCGCCTACACTGAACAACGCCTTCGTAATGAACCCCTAGTCGAGATCACCCAAGTCAAGGGCACGTCCGAAACACACCCTGCGCTCAGCATGAATGATGAGTGGGCTGGCTTTGAGATTTCCGAATATTCAGGCGGGGGTTTTTTTGGCGTATCCAAACAAAAGGGCGGTTATGTGCGTGACGCCCTGAAAAATGGTCTTGCGCTTGAGGTTGATGGTATTGGTAACCCGTTCAAATACGGCTTCATCGGCTCGTCAGATACCCACACGGGCGCCGGGTCGATAGACGAGACAAGGTATTTTTCCAAGGTCGGTGTTCTCGATGCAACGCCAGACCTCAGAGGCTCTATACCCTTTGATGTAGAGAATCCGCCGTTCGAGCTTTCCGAAGCGACAACTTACACTGACCCTGCAGGACGACTCTATTACAAGGGTGCGGAGCCGACCTGGGGAGCATCGGGTCTGGCCGGTGTTTGGGCGGAGGAGAATACGCGCGAGGCCATCTATGACGCTTTCCGCCGTAAGGAAACCTTTGCCACCTCGGGCCCACGCATGCGCGTTCGCTTCTTTGCCGGTGCTGACCTGACGGCCGATATGCTGGAAACGTCCGATGGCATGTCACGGGCTTACACCGCAGGCGCTGCCATGGGGTCGGAGCTGTTGGTTAACACGGAATCGGCCGCCCCCGCCTTTCTTGTGTGGGCCCTGCGGGATGCACACTCGGCGCCCTTGCAACGGGTGCAGATCATCAAGGGCTGGGTGGAGGCCGGCGAGACCAAAGAGCAGGTCATCGACATCGCTTGCTCCGATGGTCTGAGCCCTGACCCGGTGACCCATCGCTGTGCGGACAACGGCGCCAAAGTGGACGCACAGACCTGCGCATTCTCAACAGATGTTGGTGCGCCGGAACTTAAAACCTTGTGGCGCGACCCGCAGTTCGATGCCAAACAGCACGCGTTTTACTATGTCCGCGTGCTTGAAAATCCGACCTGCCGCTGGTCGACCTGGGACGCACTGCGCACCGGTGTTGAACCACGCCCCGACCTTGCCCCCACCATTCAGGAACGCGCCTGGTCGTCACCCATTTGGTTCAAACCAGCGTCAGAGTAATTCAGACAAAGGCTAGCGAATTAATGCGTTTATTATTGTTATGGGGGCTGGAACAAAAAAATAAGGATAAGTTGTCCACTTGCGACAACTTATCCTTACACCGACAGAGTGGCCAGAAACTAAATAATATCGGCCCAGTTTAGAAGTCACTGGTTAACTATAGATGTTTGGCTGTTAGTGGTGCGTACAATTGTACGCACCACTAACACTAAAAAAGTATGAGTCCATACCTATTATTTTTTCTGGGCAGCAGTTTATGAAACACACACGGCTTACCCTATTTAGTTTTCTGTCTCTGTGCTGCATGAGCCTTATTGGTTTATCAAGCTGGGGCTGGCAGCAGTTTTCGGAACTTGAAACCGGCGACCATGCCGTACTGTTTTCAGCGCAGCGCATTGCGGAAGATCTGAGCTATTTCGACGCGTTGGGTATTCACCGAACTGGATCAAACGGCGATATCGCCACCCCATAGCGTTGAACAGATAACGGACCTTCCATGCATTCTCTGAGAGATCAAAGACCACATAAAAAAGCACAGGTTTTATACCTCGCCCTGTTGCTCCTGTGCTTGCTGTGCCCACCACTGCAGGCCCAAACAATACCAACCGAAGCTCAGCCAGAGACACTCGCACCACTCAAAGTGGCCATCTGGCCGTCCCCCTATGGCTATCAGGACGACAAGGGCGTTACTCGTGGGGTAAGACCTGCGTTCTTCGTTGCTATCGCGAACCTCATGGGCTGGGAAGTAGAGTTTATACACATGCCCTATCTGCGCGCGGTACATGAGTTAAGAACAGGAGGGATCGACATGATGAACGGCATAAACATCCCCTCGACATACACTCGCTTGCCGGCTGGGACAATCTCAACACTGACGCCATATACCACACGGCCGATCTCGCTCTATTCAATCGCGGGCCGCGGCTTCGAAATTAAGACACGGGATCAGGCCAAACGCTACCAAATAGGTTCCGTGCGTCTCACCTCCACAGAGCAACGCACCCCGTGGCTCGTTCAAGGCAACACACAGTATTTTGAAGGCCTGGACAGGCTGATAAAAGCCCTGCTCGCCAAGCGAATTGATCTAGCCACACTGGACCCTCTCGGCGCGGCTATCATCGGCAAACAGCTGGGCGTCAAACTTAGCCGAGTTTTTGACTACACTACGGCAGAAAACTTTGTACTTTTTTCGGCTGTATCGCCACGCATCCCTAACCCGCTAACATTTTGCCAAGACTTTGGTTCCGCGCAAATTAAAATAGTGGCCAACGGCCAATACGAGGCCATATTAAAAACCAATAAAATGGCCAGCCTGCTGCCCTACTACAATCAAGACTATTCACCCAGCTGCCGTATTATCCCAACAGAGTAAGCACTTAAGCTATCTGCCGTGACGGTGCCCATTGCCATTAACATCGGCGTTAACATTGGCGTGCGCGACCATTTGTCACTATTTGATCGCTTATTCCCCCGCCCCACCAAATCAAACGTTATAAGCTAAGCTTTAGATGTCAGCCTGCTTGCACATAAAACGCAATTCGCCACCCCATAGCGTTGAACAGATAACGGACCACCCATGCAATCTCTGTTACATCGAGCGCCACATAAAAAAGCACAGGCTCTATGCCTCGCCCTGCTGCCCCTGTGCTTGCTGTACTTGCTGTGCCCACCACTGCAGGCCCAAACAATACAAGCCAAAACTCACCCAGAAACACTTGCACCACTCAAAGTGGCCATCTACCCATCCCCCTTTGGTTATCAAGACAACAAGGGCGTTACTCATGGAGTAAGACCTGATTTCATCGCCGCTATCGCGAAACTCATGGGCTGGGAAGTAGAGTTTATACACATGCCCTATCTGCGCGCCGCGCATGAGTTAAAGACCGGTGGCGTCGACATATTGAACGGCATAAACATCCCCTCGACATACGTGCGCTTGCCGCCTGAGGCAATCTCACCACTGACACCCCACACCACACTGCCGCTCTCTCTCTATTCACTCGCTGATCGCGGGTTCGAAATAAAGACGCGGGATGAAGCTAAGCGCTACCGAATAGGTGCCCTTCGTCGCACCTCCACAGAGCAACGAACCCCTTGGCTCGGTCAAGAAAGCACAGACTACTTTGAAGACGCGGACAAGCTGATAAAAGCCCTGCTCGCCAAACGAGTTGATGTAGTCATACTGGAGCCTGTCAGCGCGGCTATTATCAGCAAACAGCTGGGCGTCAAACTCAGGCGAGTTTTTGACTACAGTACGGTAGAAAGCTTTCCACTTTTTTCGGCTAAATCGCCGCGCATCCGTAACACCTTAATATTTTGCCAAGACTTTATTGCCGCGCAAATCAAAGTTTATGACAGCGGAAAATACGCAGAGATATTAAAAACCAATAACATGGACAACCTGTTGACCTATTTCAATCAAGGCTATTCACCCAGCTGCCGTATCATCCCCGCAGAGTGAGCTCGGTACGCTATCGCTCGACCCCGCCCTTTAACACCTAACAAATCAAGGCCAATAGGCTTAGCTTTAGACATTCGCCGCTCCTATAGCACTGAGCAGATAGCACTGAACAGATAACGGGTCACCCATGTTTTCTCAAGTAGATCAAAAGCCAAATAAAAAAGCACAGGTTCTATGCTCGCCCTGTTGCCCCTGTGCTTGCTGTGCCCGCCTCTTCAGGCCCAAACCATACCAACCGAAGCTCACCCAGAGGCACTCGCACCACTCAAAGTGGTCATAGACCCAACTCCCTATGGCTATCAGGACGACAAGGGCGTTACTCGTGGGACAACACCTGAGTTCTTCGTCGCTATCGCGAACCTCATGGGAATGTGTCACTCATTGAAGGTACTGGGAACGCATCCGTTATCATCGACTGTAATATATCTAATCCGCTCAGTTGTTCACTTCTCATAATTGGTACCTACGAGCATCTATAAAGTGGTTGATTATCGATTTAGTTTTGGCTCTGATTTCTTTTTAGCAACAGCAAAAAAATCAGATAGTGAGTCACCAGTAACAGCGGTACAAAAAAGGTGGGGATGTACCAGGTACCTGCCAGCATCGGTACAGCTTCCGCTTGACTCAAGGCCGTAACCAAATCTGCCGTACCGACAATGTTAAACAGCCATACCAGTGGAAACGCCAACCGCCAGCCATTCTTCAGCGCAAATAAACACGCAATAGCCAATACACCACTGACAAAATCACCCCAGGCCGTCATAAATGCAAAACTCAACGGGATGTCAGGATCGGTGACACTGGGCACCAAAAAGGTTAATCCAATGTGGCGCATGGCGTGTGGGGCGATCAAGATCATCAACGCAATTGGTAGCGCTTTATTTCTTAACCAGGGTGACACCACCCATTTCGCCAGTAACGAATACACCCCTATACTCATAATTAATTGAGTTAAAAAAATGGTTAAACTGTCCATAACTACTTCCTATGTTCCACAATGAAAAAGAATGCGTATGCATGTTTTTTGTCAAATAAACGCCTGCTTCTCGAGTATTATTTCTTGCTAAGCTCGAGCGTAACCACTCGTTTTTCCAGGGCCGAAATCGCTTCTGTCAATTTATTGATCGATGCGCTTGTGTCTTCATGGGCGCTGTAGTCCATTGCCTTTAAAAAATCCCCTACCCATATATACGCCTGCCGCCAAGACGAAACGGTATTGCCTGCAACCACGTCATTATTCATTGCCCTCTCCTGTCTATCGACTTTAGTTTCTTTTAAATCCAAAGAAATATACATGCATATGCATGTGTTTATATAAAAATTTATTTTTTGATCGTCACTATCTGTCGGCTTAACTCAATCAACATCTGATCTTGCCCTGAGCCAATGATGGTCCTGAGTTTCTTTTGCGCCTCCGCCCAGGGACCTTGCGCCTTCTTATATAGAGCTTTACCTAGGGGGGTTAGCGACAAAGTCTTCTCACGTTTATTGGCGCCTTCGCTCACACCAATATATCCATCGCGAATCAGCGGCTTTAAGGCTCGTGACA